>Ga0210387_10003972_pt1 | contig 11344 bp, 7 predicted proteins | sample IncBWC7OmetaG_FD_160108 | JGI IMG/M metagenome (GOLD analysis project Ga0210387, IMG submission 160108) | Forest soil microbial communities from Barre Woods Harvard Forest LTER site, Petersham, Massachusetts, United States - Inc-BW-C-7-O ... | reverse complement strand
GAGCCGGTACCACTGCCGAGCAACATGGGCAATGCGCCGAGCATGGCAGCGAGCGTGGTCATCAGTATGGGACGGAAGCGCAGCAGCGATGCCTGGAATATCGCCTCCTCCGGCGGCTTGCCGTGATTGCGTTCCGCGTCGAGCGCGAAGTCCACGATCATAATCGCATTTTTCTTCACGATGCCGATCAACAGCACGATGCCGATGATGCCGATCACATCCAAATCGCTGCCCGCCATCATCAGCGCGAGCAGCGCGCCGATGCCGGCCGACGGCAGGGTCGACAGAATGGTGACGGGATGGATGAAACTTTCATAGAGCACGCCGAGCACGATGTAAACGGCGACCAACGCCGCGATCAGCAGATACACCTCGCTCGAGAGCGAATCCTTGAAAGCCTGCGCAGCGCCCTGGAACGAGGAGGTGATCGACGGCGGAAGATGCACCGCCTTCTCGGCCTGATTGACTTCATCGACCGCCTTGCTGAGCGAGGCGTTCTTTGCCAGATTGAAGGAGATGGTGACCGCGGGAAACTGCGCCAGATGGCTGATGACCAGGGGCGACTTGGTGATTTGGATATTGGCGATGCCCTTCAATGGCACTTGCCCCGTGCTGCTGGTTTGGCTCGGCAGATATAAATCGCCCAGCGACTCGACCGTGGGCAAGCTCTCGGGTTTGGCCACCAGGATCACGCGGTACTGACTCGACTGATTGAATATGGTCGATACGATGCGCTGCCCGAGCGCGTCATAAAGGGCATTGTCGATGGTCGCCGGCGTGATGCCGTAGCGCGCCGCCAGCTGCCGATTGACTTCGACGTTGACGCTCAGGCCGTCGTTGTTGAGATCGCTGGTGACATCGGTAATCGAGGAGATGCTCTGCATGCGCGCGATCAACGCGGGCACATATTGCATGAATGCCTGCTGGCTCGGTCCGCGCAGCACGAATTGATATTGGTTCGGCGACACGGTGGTGTCGAGCGTCAAATCCTGTTCGGGTTGCAGGAACAGCTTGATGCCGGATACGCCGGCTACTTCGCTCTGCAAGCGCCGCGCCACTTCGGCCGCGGTCGAAGAGCGATCATCGCGCTCTTTCAAGTTGATCAAGAACCGGCCGTTGTTGAGCGTGGTGTTGGTGCCGTCGATACCGACGTAGGAAGTGAGGCCGACCACGTCCTGATCCTTGAGTATCGCCTCCGCGAGTTCGGACTGCCGGTCCACCATTGAAGTGTACGACACCGAATTGTCGGCGATGCTGATGGCTTGAATCACGCCGACGTCCTGCACCGGGAAGAGGCCTTTGGGGATGGTGATGTAGAGGATCACAGTGAGAACCAAGGTCCCGAGAAACACGATGAGCGTCAGCGTCTGGCGCGCCATGACGAAACGCAGGCCGCGCTCATAGGCGGCCAGAGTCTTGTCGAAAAGGCTTTCGCTGATCTGCTCGAAACGGCTTGGGTGGCGATCGCCCTTCGCGCGCAGCAGCCGTGCGCAGAGCATCGGCACCAGGGTGAGCGACACCACGCCCGAAATGACGATCGTCACGGCGAGCGTGACGGCAAATTCGCTGAACAAGCGTCCGATCACACCCCCCATGAACAGCAGCGGGATCAACACGGCGATCAACGAGACGGTGAGCGAAATGATGGTGAAGCCGATCTGTCCGGCGCCTTCGAGCGCTGCTTGCAGCGGCGTCTTGCCCTCCTCCAGATAACGCACGATGTTCTCGATCATCACGATCGAGTCGTCGACGACGAAGCCGGTGGCGATGATGAGCGCCATCAACGAAAGATTGTCGATCGAGTAATTGAGCTGGTACATCACCGCCAGGGTGCCGACCAGCGAGACCGGTACGGATATGCTCGGAATGATGGTGGCCGGCACATTGCGCAGGAACACGAAAATCACCAGCACCACAAGCACGATGGCAAGGCCCAATTCGAAGGCGGCGTCCCTGACGGATGAGCGGATCACACCGGTGCTGTCGGCCACGATCTCGACCTTCATTCCCGCGGGCAGCGTAGCCTCCAACTGCGGCAGCTCTTTCTTGATCTGATCGACCGTGGCGATCACGTTCGCACCGGGCTGGCGCTGCACGTTGAGCACGATGGCCTGCGTACTGTTGTACCACGCGCCCTGCTCGGTGTTCTGCGCCGCCTGGCTGACGCGAGCGACATCGCGCAACAGCACGGCCGCGCCGTTTTGGTAAGAGATCACGGTGTTGAGGTAGTCCTCGGGATCTTGGATCTGGTCGTTGCTGTTGATGGTGTAGTCGAGCTTGGGGCCGTCGAAGTTGCCCTTGGGCTGGCTGACATTGACGTTTGCGATCAACGAACGCAGATCATCGATATTGAGCCCGTAGGCCGCGAGTTTTTTGGGATCGGCCTCGACCCTCACGGCCGGCACGTTGCCGCCGGCGGGAGTCACCAAGCCGACTCCGCGCACTTCGGAGATCTTCGCGCCCAGCCGATTATTGGCGACATCCTGCAATTGCGTCAGCGACATCGAGTTGGAGGTGACCGCCAAGGTGAGAATGGGTTGGTCGGCGGGATTCACCTTGGCATAGGTGGGTGGTGCCGGCAGCCCTGCCGGCAACAAGCTGTTGGCTGCATTGATGGCTTCTTGCACGTTCTGTTCGGCAACGTCGAGATTCAGCGCCAGATCGAATTGCATGGTAATGATCGACGCGCCGGCGGAGCTGCTCGAAGTCATCTGCTGCACGCCGGGGATCTCTCCCAACTGCACTTCGAGCGGCGCCGTGACGGTGGTCGCCATCACGGTGGGGCTGGCACCGGGATAGAAGGTCTGAACTTGAATAGTCGGATAGTCAACGTCGGGCAGCGACGAGATCGGCAGAAACCGCACCGCCACCAGTCCCACCAATACCAAGGCAATCATCAGCAGCGAGGTCGCCACCGGCCTGAGCACGAACAGGCGGGAGATGTTCATCCTACGGCCCGCCGCGCGCTTACGACGCCGGCGAAGCGGCAGCGGCGGCGCGCGATCCTTTCGTGCCCCGCTGTTTTGTGCCGGGCGCCGGGGCGGGAGCGGCCGCGCCGGCGGCGCCCGGCTTTGCCCCGGCAACCTTGATTTTGGCGCCGTCGCTCAAGCGGTCCATGCCGTCCGTGACCACGGTTTGCCCGGCCGCGAGGCCGGACAAGATGACGGTGTTCTTACCGTCGCTGGGACCCGGCGTTACCTTATGCACCGAGACGCTTTGGTCCGCATTGACGAGATACACGTATTCCCCGGGCGCGCCGCTCTGCACCGCGGGCGTCGGCACCAGCACCACATTTTGCAGCGTATCGACCAGCAAGCTCACGTTGACGAACTCGCTCGGGAACAACCGTTCGTCGTTGTTGGGAAACATCGCACGCAACGTCACGGTGCCGGTGCTGGTGGCCATTTGATTGTTGAGTGCGTAGAGCGTGCCGGTGGCCAGCTCGGTGGTGTTGTCGCTGTCGTACACGGTTACCGCGAGCTTGCCGCCGGCGTTGAAGCGCTCCAGCACTTTGCCGAGCGAGTTTTGCGGCACTGTGAATTCCACCGTGGTCGGCTTCATGGTCGTGATGGTCACGATGCCGGGTGAACTCGACTGCGTTACGAAGTTGCCTGGATCGACCAGGCGCAGACCCACGCGCCCGGCCACCGGCGCCGTGATGTGGCAATAAATCAGATCGAGGTCGAATTGCGCAATGTTCGCCCGGTCCGCTTCGACCGCGGCCTCGTCTTGCTGAACCGTGAATTTCTGGTCGACGTAGGTTTGTTCGGCAATGGATTTTTGCTGATTCAACTGCGTGAATCGGGCGAGATCGGACCGGGCTTGAGCCAGGCTTGCCTGATCCTTGGCGAGCTGTGCCTCGGCCTGCTGCTTGCTGATCTGGAACTGCCGCGGATCGATTTGCGCCAGGAACTGACCCTTCGTCACGTCCTCGCCTTCGTGATAACCCACGGCCGTGAGGTAGCCGCTCAACTGCGGCAGGACGTTGACCGTCGCGATCGGCGTCACCGTACCGAGTTCATTCAAGGTTTCCGGCATTTCACCCAAGACCGCGGTGGAGACGCTCACCACCTGCGCAGACGGCGTAGGTTTTGCCTTTTTGCCGGTGATCAAGTGCACGACCACGAGAACGATCAAGACAATGCCGACGATAGCCGCGATGAGCCAGCCGCGCAGTTTATGTGGGTGCGGGGCTGGGTCCGCAGTTTCAGTAATCATAATTCCCGCGCGAGGTGACTATTGTTGATGAAACGAGCGTGTGCGCAATATTCGACACGGGCCAGACGTCAGAGAACTAGTGACCTGTTGGCGTAAAAAGAGTTCACGCACTGCGGTCAAACTCGACAGATCTTCGCAAATGTATTCACGCAGCGGAATGGTGCCGCTGCCATCGCGGTGGCGGAATAAATTCTGCGTTGGGCCGCGGCGCGTGCTTGAATCCATGCGTGATAAACCAGCGAGCAACATTGCAACGCAGTATAAGGCCATCCGCCGCAGAGGCGCGAACCGTGCCGAAAGCATCCCAAGCAGTTGTTTTTCCAGCGAAATGGAGGGTTCCGTTACGTTGCTCATTGCGCGTTTTTTTCGCTTGACCATGCGACGCCTCCGCATTATTGGTTGAACCAAGTGGGCGTCCTACTGCATGCAAATTACCGCCAATGGGGCGCGAACGGACAGAAAATTTCCGTGCCCGCGCCGATCGACAAGCACACGCCGCACGTTTCCTGGTGGTGGGATCATTTAGCCGCTCAAGCGGCGGATTTCAAGCGTTGCGGCTTTTCCGCGGTGCTGTTGCCGCCGGTGTGTAAATCCAACGCCGGCGCGGCGCCTGATGCGGACGGCTATGCGCTGTACGACAATTACGACATCGGCTCGAAAAACCAACTCAACAGTCGGCCGACGCGCTATGGAGACGATGCGAGTCTGCGGCGGATGGTGGGCATCATGCACGCGTGCGGATTAGATGTGTACGCCGATTTGGTCATGCATCAATACGACGGCGGCGACGGCGGCACGTACCGCTACGTCGGATCGGACGGCAAGACACTCAATGGCCGCTTTCCCAAACATCCATCGTGTTTCGTCGGTGCGCCACCGATGGTCGCGGTTGACCCGGTAGCCGATCCTGAGGGAAATTTCCCTTTCGGGGACATGGTGTCCTACATGCACTCGACTCCCCCGAACTACATGCTGGACGGCGCGGTGGACGCCGCCGACTGGCTCACGCGCACGCTTGATCTGCAGGGCTATCGCATCGATGACGTCAAAGGCATGGCCGTTCTGCCGGTGCGCCAGCTATTGACCGCGAAGTCCATGGCGGGACGCTTTGCCGTCGGCGAATATTTCGCTGGCAACGCCTCTGCCCTGCACTGGTGGGTGTGGAACAGCGGAATGGCGGGACGCTGTAATCTCTTCGATTTCAGCTTGCACTGGTCGATTCAGGCGATGTGCAACAACAGTTCGAGGTGGTTCATGGGCGGCCTGCAAGGCGCCGGTTACGTTGCCCTCGACCCGATGAGCGCCGTCACCTTTGTTGAAAATCACGACACGGATCTGTCGTACGGTGGAAACGTGGTGTGGAACAAGCTGCTCGGCTACGCGCTCATCCTCACCGCTGAAGGCTATCCGTCCGTGTACTACAAGGACTACAGCGAAGACCCGGGCTGCTACGGGCTCAAGTCCCCCATCGACAATCTCATTTGGATACACGAGAACTTGGCCTTCGGCCCGACGCTCACGCGTTGGGGAAATGACCCGCAGGTGTATATCTACGAACGCCAGGGATATCCCGGATTGCTGGTGGGCCTGAACAACGATCAAGCGAATAGCTACACGCGCTCGGTACAAACGAGTTTCGGCGCCCATGTGCGGCTGCATGATTACAGCGGGCACCATGGCGACGTGTGGACGGACGCACAGGGCACGGTGAGCATCACCGTGCCGTCGAACGACAATGGCAAAAGTTATGTGTGCTTCTCGCGCGTGGGATACGGTCAGGGTTTCACTCTGAAGCCACACACCACCACGCAAACTTTCTTTGGCGCGACCGACCTCGACACGGGCCCCGCGAATAATGGCCAAACGGTTCAGGTGGGACGGATTTGGTGCCAATCGGGCACTCGCCTAAACGCGGATTTCAAGCCCGATACGACGCGGTGGAGCGCCACAGCGCAAACCGAGTTCGAAATCATCGATCCGGCCGCTCGCACGCTGGCGACTCAAAAGCATCGCGGCAATCAGAAAGGCAATCCCATCGATACGATCGTCCAAAAGACCGGCTGGCATGATTTGCGCGTCACCGGAGATGGGCTGCCCGCTGCGGGTGCAGCCTATGAAGCCATCGTGACTTATACGGGAACTCAGCAATTGCCGTGAGCAGAGCCTGCGCGGGTCGTTGACGCGTTCGTAGACCACCGGCACTCGCAGCACATCACGGTGATAGAGGCCTGGTCTCGTATTCGAAGAAAATCATGGAGCGGGAAACGAGGCTCGAACTCGCGACCTCAACCTTGGCAAGGTTGCGCTCTACCAACTGAGCTATTCCCGCCCTAAACAGACGCGCAATTGTAGGGCCGAACCGCCGGGAGTCAATAAGAAGCGTGCGAAAAATGCATCTAAAGCCTTGAAACAGCCGACAATTCCAAAATATTGATGCGCCGCCACGCCGCCCAGGGCCTCCCCTATAGCCTGGAACTGTCCCGCAATTCCGGCCACGCGAGCCGCAAATACAGAATCATGGACCAGAGCGTCAGTACCGTCGCCACGGCCGTCAATACCATCCCGAGCCGGTAAATCGGAATCCGTAATAGCTCATGCCGAAACAGCAGCATCGAGAGACCCACAATTTGCATGATGGTTTTGTACTTCGCGAGCTGCGATACCTTGATTCGCCCGCGCGCCCCGATCTCCGCCATCCATTCGCGCAGAGCCGACACTGCAATCTCGCGCCCGATGATGACAATGGCCATGATGACGACGTACCAGCGCGGGTCCGCGCTCACGATCAGCAATAGCGCGGCCGCAACGATCAATTTGTCCGCGACCGGATCCAGAAATGCGCCCAGGCGAGAGGTTTGATGAAGTTTGCGCGCGAAGTAGCCGTCCAACGTGTCGGTGATGCCTGCCAGTGCGAAACCCACCCCCGCCGCGGGGTGAGACCACCAGACCGGCAAATAGAACAGCAGCACGACTCCCGGAATCATCAAGATGCGCAGCCACGTCAGCGTATTCGGCACATTCCAATGGGATTTGAAACTAACGCCCGGGATGGAGGTGTTCATAGATTACCTCGGCGAGATCCCGCCCGAGGCCGCGGACTTGTATGAAATCATCGACGCCGGCACGAAGTATTCCTTGTAAGCCGCCGAACTGCTTCAGCAGCTCGCGTCGTTTAACCGGTCCCAAGCCCGGAATGGTTTCAAGAATCGACTGGCTATGACGCTTGGCCCGTTTTCGGCGGTGCCCAGCGATGGCGAAACGGTGCGCCTCGTCGCGCACCCGTTGAATCAGATGCAATGCACGTGAGTCAGGGGCCAGTATAGTTGGGGTCTCCTGGCCCAACAAGAACAGTTGTTCCTGTCCCACTCGCCGATCAGCCCCTTTGGCGACACCGATCAGAGTGATTCCCGCGACCTCGAGTTCCTCGAGCACCTTGGCCGCTTCCGCCAGCTGTCCCTTCCCGCCGTCGATCAGCAGAATATCCGGCTTGACGATTTCGCCGTCGCGTACTCGCTTATAGCGGCGCGTGAGCGCCTGACGCATGGCCGCGTAATCGTCGCCGGGCTGGATACCGGTGATATTGAAACGCCGATAATCGCCCTTGAGCGGCCCCTCGACACCGAATACCACGCACGAAGCCACGGTGTCGGTGCCGCCGGTGTGGCTGATATCGAAGCATTCGAGACGGCTCGGCGCATCCTCCAGATCGAAAACCTCGCGCAAGTCATCGAGGCTGGATTCGATGCCGGCGCGTGCGAGCCTGCGCATGGTCAGCGCCTGCTCTGCATTGTTGTGCATCATCTCGAGCCAGCGGGCGCGAATGCCTCTGACCGAAGAGCACAGTCGCACCTTGTGCGAGGAGCGCGCGGCCAGGGCCGACTCCAGCAATTGCATGTCGTCGAAATCTTGCTCGACGATGATTTCGGCCGGTGCGTCTCTCTCCAAATAATATTGAGTCACGAAGGCGGCGAGCACCTCCGGCGGCTCGGCCAGCGCGGCCTTGGGGAAAAACGTCGTGCTGCCCAAGCTTCTACCCGCGCGCACGAACATCAGCGCCACGCAATATTCGCCGTTGGCGGCGGCCACCGCGATCACATCGGCGTCATGATCCGCGCCCGCGGTGACAATTTGCTGGGCTTGAATCACTTTGAGCTTGGCCAGTTGATCGCGAAGCTGCGCCGCCTCCTCAAAATCCAGGCGCTGCGCCGCGGCTTCCATACGCCGGCCGAGATCTTCGCGCACCTCATCGTTGCGGCCTTCCAGCACTTTGATCGCCGCGCCCACATCGCGCGCGTAGTGCTCCTTGGAAACGAGCCCGACGCAAGGCGCCGTGCAACGCTGAATTTGATATTGCAGACACGGCCGCGAACGGTTCGCGAAATAGCTATCGTCGCAATTGCGTATGCGAAACAATTTCTGCAGCTGCTGCAGCGTGTCGCGAACCGCACCTGCCGACGGGTACGGGCCAAAATAGCGGCCGGGTTCCTTGCGGGATCCGCGATAGAAATTCAAGCGCGGGAATTCGTGCTGGGTTTCCAAATGCAGATAGGGAAAACTCTTGTCATCGCGCAGCACCACGTTGAACCGCGGGCGGTGCTTCTTGATGAGGTTGTATTCGAGCAGCAGCGCTTCGGTTTCGGAGTTCGTGATCGTGACTTCCATGTTCACGGTTTTTGCGATCAACGCCTGCACTTTTGGCTGAACGTTGCTGGGCTGAAAATACGATGCGACCCTGCTCTTCAGACTGCGGGCTTTGCCGACGTAGAGAATTTCCCCCTCGCCTCCCAGCATGCGATAAACGCCCGGACGGCTCGGCAGACTGTCGACGAATACTTTGGCGTCGAAATGATTGCTTGGCGCTGGCGAACTCATCGGGCTGATTATGCCAGTGCGAGATCTCGTGCTCGCTTGAAGATGGCCTCGAACATTTCCGTGGTGAGGCGGCGCGTCTGCGTGTTGTAGCGGCTGCAGTGATAGGAATTCAGCAGCACATGATTCTTCAATTGATGTTCTGAGGCGTGCCCGAAGCGGAATTCACCGGCGCGCAGATCGCAGGCGCGCAGCACCGCCGCATGGGCGATCAAACCGAGCGCCACAATCACGCGGACGCTGCGGCTCTGCGCGATTTCCGCACGCAAATACTGGTTGCAGGTCTTGATCTCAGCGGGTAGCGGCTTGTTCGCAGGCGGAAGGCACTTCACGGAGTTGGTGATACGCGTGTTGATCAGGGTGAGGCCGTCGTCCGCCGCGACGGAAGAAGGACCGGAAGCGAGTCCGTGGTTGTATAGGGTTTGATACAGCAAAATCCCGGCATGATCGCCCGTGAACGGGCGGCCGCTGCGGTTTGCACCGTGCATTCCGGGAGCCAGGCCCACGATAAGAATGCGCGCTTGCGGATCCCCAAAGGGTGGTACCGGACGGCAGTAATATCCGGGATTGTCGATGTGAACGGAATCTAGAAAGGCCGCCAGGCGCGGGCATTGCCGGCAGCCGGGGTCGAATATCGGGCTCATACGCTCACCATGAAAAAACGGGCTACGCGGAAACTCCGCGTAGCCCGCCATCGATCGCGCTTGGACTTTGGACTAACCCGAGCGCAACTGAACCTGGCCCAGCTAATAGGCGTGGAACCCGTCAGACCCTTGCAAAAGGGAAAAATTCCTCGCAGTCAGCCAATATTCTTGTTGGCAATCTTAAGTTGGATGGCCTTGCGGCGCTCCATCGAAAGGGGCTGCGGGGAAGGTTCGGGGGTCAGAATAGCACCTGGCAGCTTCGAGGCAAGCCGGGTTTTTAAAAACTGCCTAAGGGGTTAGTGTCTAAATCTAGAAATATTATGTAATATATTGTTTTTGTTAAATAAATGCTCGTAAGCGCGCCTCGCGGTCAGGGTGCCGGATTCTTAACGACCCGGTCCGCCATCTACCGTAATATTACCGACCATGAATCGGGAAAACGATCTTCTGCCTTGGATTCTGGGCGGACTGTCGATAGCAACCGTTGTGGCTGCCGTCACGCTCGGCGTGAACAATAGAACTGCCGCTCGGAATGCTCCCGCCCCGCTCGAAGCAACTGCGATTCCGTTGCCGCCCGCGCATGTTGAGCCCGTCGCAACGCCCGTGCCCGCCGCCGCACCCCCGCCCGCCGCACCCCCGCCCGCCGCACCCCCGGCCGCCGCATCGGTTACGCCGACTGCGGCGCCGGACGCCACTGCCGCACCGCCGCCACCGCTCAATCAATCGCAGCCGCAAACCGCTCGAATTTGGCAATGCGTCACCAACGGGCAAAAGACATTTTCCAACAATCCATGCGGCGCCAAGTCCACCGTGCTCGATATTGGTCCTGTCAATTCCATGGAGGCCACGCCCGTGTTTCATGCGGGCCGCGGCTATGCGGCCCAACCCTCGTATGCGCCTTCTTCTGCACCCGAATATGACTCGCCGCAGGACGATTCGTACGCCGACTCGCAGGGGTCGGCAAACAGCTCCTATCCCGTGTATGTCGGAGTGCCGTACGCGGTTCGTATAAAGCCCCAACATCGCCACCCGCCTTTTAAGCACCAGAACGCGCCACCGGCGCGCAAATACTGACCGCACGGCGATTCGCTATGCTGGATCTTATTCTCGCGATAGTTCATCACGTGTTGGTATTCGGCATATTCGGGATTTTATTCGCGGAATTCATGCTCGTGCGGCCCGGCCTCTCGAGTGCGGCGGCCGCGCGCATCGCATCGCTCGATTTGTTCTACGGCTTATTGGCCGCTGCCGTCGTCGCAATCGGATTTTGCCGAGCCATCTTTGCGGCCAAGGGCTGGGCGTACTACTCGCACAATGCATTCTTCTGGGCGAAACTCGGCACCTTCGCGGCGATCGGCTTGTTGTCGATTCCGCCGACTGTTGCGTTCATTCGCTGGCGCAAACTCGGCACGGCCCCGGATGCCGCGGCAATCGGCAAGGCCCGCCGATATTTGCACCTCGAAGTTGCGCTTTTCGTCCTCGTGCTTATCTTTGCGGCAGCAATGGCTCGAGGCTACGGAGAGTTTTAATCAGGGTGCCGGAAGCGCCCAATCAGCCCCGCCGCTCCCTTGCTGTGCCCATTCAGAGCGGTGAGCAATTCATCGCGCGTCAGG
>Ga0210387_10003971_pt1 | contig 11344 bp, 8 predicted proteins | sample IncBWC7OmetaG_FD_160108 | JGI IMG/M metagenome (GOLD analysis project Ga0210387, IMG submission 160108) | Forest soil microbial communities from Barre Woods Harvard Forest LTER site, Petersham, Massachusetts, United States - Inc-BW-C-7-O ... | reverse complement strand
GTGCTCATGCTGGTGACGATCCTGCCATTCGCGCGCTCGATCGCACCAGTAATCCACGGCTCGCGCCGTTTCCTGATCGGCTCGTCAATTCAACCGTCCGAGATCGGCCGGTTCGCGGTCGTCATTTGGTCCGCCATGCTCGTCGTCAAAAAGGGCCCGCAGTTGCACCGGCTCACGAAAGGTTTCCTGCCATTTCTTGTCGTTGTCGGCGCGCTCGACGTATTGGTGGTGCTGGAGCCCGACCTGTCGACGGCGCTCTTATACACGCTCCTCATGACCGTCGTGCTCTTCGCCGGCGGTGTGCGCATCGGATTTCTGCTCGTGATGTTGGTGATCGGAGCACCGGTGCTGTGGCACGAGGCACAGCATCTGCAATACGTATTCGCGCGAATCGTGTCCTTCGCGAACGCTGGACCGAATGTCACCGCGATCAACTATCAGCTCCGGCAATCGCTGATCGCGGTGGGATCTGGACGGTTGCTCGGCGTCGGCTTCGGGCACGGGCATCAGCAAGGCGGGTTCGTGCCATTCCCATACGACGACTTCATCGGGAGCACCATTGGCGAGGAGTGGGGGTTCGCCGGTATCCTCTTCATAGCGCTCGCGTTCGGCGCGTGGGCCTGGCTCGGCATTCGCGTGGCCAGAGAGGCGCGTAACCAGTTCCTCCAGCTCGTGGCGATCGGCATCACCTTCGCGGTGACGGTGACGGCGTATTTGCATCTCGGCGTCGTGATCGGTCTCCTGCCCACAACCGGCCTCACCCTCCCGTTCGTTTCTTACGGCCGGTCGGATCTCATCTTGTCGATGTTTCTCACGGGGCTCCTCGTCAACATCGGGAGCGTCCGCGAGCGCGTCGTTATCAATACGGCGACAGATCCGCCATGATCGTTTGGTTCGCCGGTGGTGGTACGGGTGGTCATCTGTACCCGGGACTCGCGATAGCGCGTGCGCTGACCCGACTCGCGCCCTCGGTGCGACCATTCTTTATCGGCGCCAAACGTGGGATCGAGCGCGAGGTGCTACCGCGGGAGAACTTTCCGTTCGAGTTGCTCGATCTGCACCCGTTGTATCGCCCACGGATTTGGCTCAACTGGCGCACGCTTCGTGGCGCCGTCGGTGCGTGGCGGCGGCTCTCGGCGTTGGAACGCCCGACGCTCGTTGTGGGCACGGGGGGGTACGCCTCCGCGTTGGCGCTTGCGTATGCCGAGCTCCATAGGATCCCGTTTGTCGAGCAAGTCGCCGATAGCCATCCGGGCCTAACAGCCCGCGCGTTTAGTCGTGGCGCGCGCGAAGTCTACCTCGGCTATCCTGAAGCCGAGCGATATCTGCCGCGCAAGAGTGGGGAGCCATTTTTCGACACGGGAAACCCGATCGAGCCGCCCCCCAATCCACGCCCGGCACGGACGGCCGCCCGGGTCGCGTGGGGGTTTCCGCCCGAAGGCGGCACGGTGCTCCTCGTCTTCGGCGGCAGCCAGGGTGCCCGGGCGCTGAACGCCGTCGTTGACGCCTGGCTCAGTCGCGGGATACCGGACTCGCTGTATGTGATCTGGGGTACGGGCAAGGCCCATTTCGACGCGCACCGTGCGCGCGCCAGCGCGCGGGTGTGCGTGCGGCCTTACTTGTCCCCAATCGCCGATGCATATGCGGCGAGTGATGTCGTGCTGGCGCGGGCAGGCGCCATGACGACCGCGGAGCTGTGTGCTTGGGGGCTTCCCATGGTGCTGGTGCCGCTGCCAACGGCGGCCGCCGATCACCAGACCGCCAACGCGCGCGCGCTGGCTGCTGCGGGCGCGGCGGTGCACGTCCCGCAATCGGAGCTGACGCCCGAGCGGCTGGACGGCGTCGTGCGCGAGGTTGTCCTCAATGCCGAGCGACGGAATCTACTCGCGGCGGCGGCTCGTGCGCGCGGGCGGCCCGACGCCGCCAACCACATCGCGGGACGGATACTTGCCCTGCTAGATTAGCGTCGTCATGCCCCTTCTGGACCCGGCGGATAGCCGCCCCATTCACTTCATCGGGATCGCCGGCGCGGGAATGAGCGCATTGGCTGACTTGTTCGCCCGTCGCGGCGCGCGGGTCACGGGATGCGACGCATCCACGGGCGGCCATGATCCAGCGCACCTGCAGGGTGTTCGTGCCGTCGTCGTATCCTCGGCGATTCGGCACGACCAGCCCGAAGTCGTCGCCGCGCATCAGGCTGGACTGCCGGTGATCCGTCGCGCGGAGGCGCTGGCCGAGGCGGTGGCGGGTGGCACCGTCATCGGCATCGCGGGAACGCATGGGAAAACGACGACGACCGTCATGACGACCGAGGCGCTGACCGCTGCGGGCAAGGCGCCGACCGGGGTTGTCGGAGGGCGTGTCGCCGAGTGGGGGGGCAATCTGCGATTTGGCGGTCTCGATCTGTTCGTGGTCGAGGCAGACGAATACGATCGCTCATTCCTTGCCTTGACGCCGACGATCGCCGTCGTGACGAACGTCGAAGCCGATCATCTCGATATCTATCGCGATCTCGACGATATTCGCTCGGCGTTCGCGACGTTCGTGCGTCCGGCGCGCTGGATCATTCTCTGCGCCGACGACCCCGGCGCGAACACCCTCCCGACGCCAAATACCGCCGAGATTCTGCGCTACGGCGTAACGTCCTCTGACGCACGTCTGGCCGCGCTCGATGTAACGCTCACGGCCACCGGGTCGACGTTCGCGGTCGCGTATGATGGTGACCGCCTGGGCGCCGTGGAGCTCCACGTTCCGGGCGTACACAACGTGCGCAACGCGCTCGCGGCCATCGCCTGCGGCATCGCCGAAGGCGTGCCGCTCGACGCGATGCGACCGGGACTCGCGGCGTTCCACGGAGTGGAGCGGCGGTTCCAGCGCCTGGGTGAGGCGCGTGGAGTCACGGTGGTCGATGACTATGCGCACCACCCGACCGAGATCCGCGCGACGCTCGATGCCGCGCGCGCGGCGTTTCCGGGCCGGCGCATTGTCGTCGCGTTTCAACCGCATCTCTTCTCGCGCACGCGGGATTTCGCGAGCGATTTTGGACGTGCTCTGGCGAAAGCGGACGTCATTTTCTTGACCGAGATCTATCCTGCGCGTGAACAGCCGTTGCCGGGCGTGACGTCTGAGCTCATCGCGAAAGCGGCAGCGGACGCAGGTCGACCCGTGGCGTGGCGTGGAAACCGGGGTGATCTCGCCGGGGCGCTGGCCGCCGCCGTACGAGGCGGTGATGTCGTGCTGACACTCGGTGCGGGTGACATCACGCGGACCGGACCCGAGCTGCTCGCGGCGTTGCGGCCGAATGGGGCCGCGGCATGACGCGCACGCGCGTGGTGCTCCTCGGTCTGCTGGGCGTGGTCCTCCTCGCATCGCCGTGGTGGGGACGCCGCGCGCTGCGCGCGCTCGCGTATTTTCACGTGCGGTCCGTGCAGGTCGTCGGCGCCCACTATCTGGCAGCCCGAGACGTCGTCGCCGCGATGCGAGTCGATACCAATGCGTCCACATGGGACGATCTCCGGCCGTATGCTTCGCGCGTGAATACGTTGGCACTGGTGCGACACGCGGACGTGGAGCGGGAGTTGCCCGGGACGCTCGTCGTGCACGTGACCGAGACGGCGCCAGTCGCGATGGTGCCGGGTGCGGGCGGGCTCCGGGTATACGATGCGCGGGCGCGGGTGCTGCCGATCGACCCGGCGAGAGCCGATGTCGACGTGCCGGTCATCGATCGGCCGGACGCCGTGGTCACCCGCCTGCTCGGCGGCGTGGAGGCGATGAGCCCCCGCCTGTTCGCGCGGATCAGCTCCGTGAGTCGCTCTGGCGAGCAGATCATCGTGCAACTGGATCGGGGCGTGGTCAGGGCGGGCATCGACGTCACGCCGGAGCGCCTCGCGGGAGCGGGACTCGTGGCTGCGGATCTCGATCGGCGCGGGCAGCATTACACGGAGCTCGATCTCCGCTATCGCGATCAAATCGTGGCGAGGCTCCAGTAATGGCGACCGCCGAGCGGTTGATCGCGGGGCTCGATATCGGCTCGGCGAAGACGACGGCGCTCATCGCCGAGGTCGTCGGCGAGCTGCCGCGCAGTCCGCAGATCAAGGTGCTGGGGGTCGGTCGGGCACGCACGACCGGCCTTCGGCGCGGCGTCGTCGCCGACATCGAGGAAACCACGCGCTCGATCCGCAAGGCCATGGAAGACGCCGAGCGGATGGCTGGGCAGCATGTGACCGAGGTGTATGTCGGGATCGCCGGGGAGCACGTGCGGGCCATGACGTCGACGGGCGTCGTCGCCGTGAACGGCGAGGAGATCACGAAGCAGGACGTCGAGCGCGCGAACGATGTGGCGCGCGCGCAGGCGGTGCCGACCGATCGCGAGTTGCTGCACGCGATCCCGCAGGAGTACACGGTCGACAAGAACCAAGGGATTCGAGACCCCGTCGGGATGATCGGGACGCGACTCGAGACCGAGATGTATCTGGTGACGATTGGGGCATCGCCGGCCATGAACCTGCGCAAGGCCGTGGAGCGCGCCGGCTACAAAGTGCGCGAGCTGGTACTGGAGCCACTCGCGTCAGCGCTCAGTGTGCTGACGGAGGACGAGAAAGAGCTTGGCGTCGCGCTCGTCGAGATGGGCGCCGGATCCACCGACCTCGCGATCTTTCACGAAGGCAAGATTCGTCACCTGGGCACGATCGCATTCGGCGGCAATAGCGTCACGAATGACATCGTGCTCGGGCTCAAGGTGACGCCGGACGACGCCGAGCGCTTGAAAGAACGCTATGGCTGCGCCTATGAATCGGCGTCAGATCCGAACCTCGTGATTCCGTTGCCCGGGACCGCCGCGCAGGGCGAGCGCGCCATCGATCATGGGTCGCTGACGCACATCATCCATCAGCGCGTCGACGAGATCTTCGATCTGGTCCAGCGCGATATCACAAATGCGGGGTATGCGCGGCGGCTGAGCTCTGGCGTCGTGCTCACCGGGGGAGCCGCGGCGCTCCCTGGCATTGGCGACCTGGCCACCGACGTTTTCGGTATTGGTGTCCGAGTCGGCGCACCCGGTTCATCCCTGACCGGCCTCACCGATTCCGTGGACGCGCCACGGTTTTCAACCGTGACCGGCCTGGCCCTTTATGGGGCTCATCGCATGGCGCTCGGCGGTGAGACCCGTCGGCAGGGGATCGGGGCACCTGGAGTGGACAAGCTCATCGAGCGCGTCCGGGTCTGGCTCCAAGATTTTTTCTGATTTCCGATTGTGGATAACTTGCGGGTAACCGGCTGACCGTTAATTCGTCATCACGCTGGCAGAAATCTTGTTATATTGCCGCGGCCCAACAGGGACCGCCCGAAGTTATCCACATTAGCTTGGCACTCGCGATGATCTTCGAGTTCGAGGAGAGCGCGTCACAAAACGCCCGAATGAAGGTGGTGGGCGTGGGCGGCGGAGGCGGCAACGCCGTCAACCGCATGATCGAGGAGCACCTGGAAGGCGTTGAGTTCATCTCGGTGAACACCGACGCACAGGCGCTGCTGAACTCGAAGTCCGACGTCAAGATCCAGATCGGCAAGAAGCTCACCCGAGGCCTCGGCGCAGGCGCGCGTCCGGAAATTGGGCGCCAAGCCATTGAAGAAAGCAAAGAAGACGTGCAGCGCTCGCTCGTCGGCGCCGATCTCGTGTTCATCACCTGCGGCATGGGTGGCGGGACGGGAACTGGCGCGGCGCCCGTCATCTGTGAGCTCGCCCGGCAAGCTGGCGCGCTGACGGTCGGCATCGTGACCCGGCCTTTCTTGTTCGAAGGCAAGAAGCGCATGCGTCAGGCCGATAGCGGCATTAACGAGATGCGCAACAACGTCGACACGATGATCGTCGTGCCGAATGAGCGGCTGCTCGCGGTGGTTGGGAAAGGCATTCCGTTTCAGGACGCGCTCAAGAAGGCCGACGAAGTCCTGCTGCACGCAACGCAAGGCATCTCGTCGTTGATCAGCGTGACCGGTCTCGTGAACGTCGACTTCGCCGACGTGAGAACCGTCATGCAGGCCGGCGGAAGCGCCTTGATGGGGACCGGCATCGGGAAGGGAGAGAATCGGGCGATGGAAGCGGCGCAGCAGGCCATCTCGTCGCCGCTGCTCGACAACATCTCGATCTCCGGCGCGACCGGCGTGCTCGTGAACATCACGGGTGGGGCGGATCTCACGCTCGGCGAAGTGCATCAGATCAACGAAATTATTCACGATGCGGTCGGCGATGACGCCGAGATCATCTTCGGCGCGGTGCACGAGCCGGCCATGCAGGGTGAGATCCGGGTGACCGTCATCGCGACCGGGTTCGACGGGATTCGGGCGGCCGGCGTGCCGCAGATTCAGAAGAGTCCGCCGGTGCTGCCGTTCCCGACCCAGCGGCAGCAGCAGGTCCCCCGTGCGTCGCGGCCGGCGATCGCCGAAATTCCGCGGCGCGCGAGTGAGCCGCGCACGAGTGATCAGGATCTCTCGGATATGGAGATTCCGACGTTCATCCGGAGGCAGATGGATTGAGAGCGATCGGCGCGCGCGCGATCACTTACTCCGTGGTCGCGCTTCTCGCGGCGGCGGCGTTCGTTTTCACACCGCCGATCCACGGCCGGCAAATAACGCCGGCCGTTTCTGTCGTTACGCATCCCGCGGTCCCGGATACCCAAAGAATTGTCGATACCCTGCGGTCAGGCGAAACCCTGTCCCAACTATTCGCCCGCGCTGGTGTCACGCCCATCACCGCCGCAGCAGCACTAAAATCCGCCCCGTTTGTCGATGAACGCAGGGTGATCGCCGGCACTGTCGTGACGGTCAAACACGTGGCCGACAGCGCGCCAAGCGAAATTGCACTTCAGCCCGCGATAGACCGCATCGTGCATCTGCGGCGCACAGGCGATCAATGGTCGGCGCAAGACGAGAAGCTGCCGTGGACGAGCGACACGAGCGTCGTGTCGGGGACGATCCACACCAACCTGTACGCGGCGATGGATGCCGGAGCGCCTACGCTCCCAAAACACGCGCGCGAGGAGCTCGCGTGGGCACTCGCCGATATCCTGGACTATCGCGTCGACATGAGTCGCGATCTCCAAGACGGCGATACGTTCCGGGCGCTGTTCGAGCGCCAGACGGGCCCCGAGGGAGTCGTGCGCATCGGCCGGGTGATGGCGACGACATTCGTGTTGTCGCGCGACACGACCGAGGCGGTGTGGTTCACCGGCGGCCAATCCAAAGACGGGTATTACGACAAATCCGGCAAGTCGCTCAGAAATGCCTTCCTGAGAGCGCCGCTCGAGTTTCGCCGAATATCGAGTGTCTTCGGCATGCGCAAGCATCCGATTCTCGGCATCTGGCGCCAGCACAAGGGAACCGATTATGTCGCCGCCCAAGGCACTCCAGTGCGTGCCATTGGCGATGCGGTGGTGATCTTCGCGGGACAGAAGCACGGCTATGGCAACGTGCTCGATCTACGACATCGCAACGGCTATGTGACCAGGTACGGACATCTGCTCCGGTTTGCATCCGGGATACATGTGGGTGCCAGGGTCGAACAGGGTCGAACTATTGCGTATGTCGGGATGACGGGCCTGGCGACCGCCCCGCATCTCCACTTCGAGGTGCTGGTCAACGGGGTGCAGCGCGATCCCCGTGTTGCCCTCAAGTCCACGGGTGGCGAACCGCTCATGGCCGCCGACCGCCCCGCGTTCGAGACGGTGCGCGAACGATGCCTGGCCGCCATGCAGTCAAAGGAGTTGGCGCTGAAGTAGCTTTCGGCCCATGATGCCTTGGCTGCTCGCGGCCGCGGTCGGCTTCGGGGTCGCGGCCGTGCAGTACGGCCCGGCCGGAACGCGCCGCGAGCTGCCCGCCGCGGTCTCGCGTGGCGTGGCGGTGACGCTGCTGGTCGCGTTGCTGCTCGACGCGCCCGCGGGTGCGACCAGAGCCGTGCGTCCGATCGCGGTCCTGGACGTCTCGGCCAGCTGGCAACGCGGCGGCCCGGCCACGTACGACAGCGCGCTCCGGCATTTCCGGACGCTCTCGCGTACCGCCGATTCGAGTTTCTTGTTCGGCGACTCGCTGCGCCATGCCGCGCCGCCGGGCGTGCCGACGGATGCGCGCACGTCGACGCGCGAGGCCGTCGATCGCGCGCTCGCCGCGGGCCGACCGCTCCAGATCGTGACCGACGGTGAGCTCGATGATCCGGACGCGTTGGCGAATCTCCCGGCCGGCTCCAGGCTCGATGTCATCGCGAGACCGGCCGCGAGCGACGCCGCGGTCATCGCCGTCGATGCACCGCGCGCGGTGGTTGGCGGCGATACCGTGCCGATCCAGGTCACCGTCGCCGCGGGCGCGGCGGGAGCCGGTGCGGGCACCCTGTCTATCGTGTTCGGCACGCGGACACTCACGAGTACGCCGCTTCCCGCGCTCGATGCGCTGGCCGAGCGCGTTGTCCCGTTGCGCATCGTCGTTCCGTCCGAGGAAGGGTCTGGGCTGCTGCGCGCCATCGTCGCCGTGCCTGGCGACGCCGAGCCTCGGAATGACACGCTCGAGAGACCGCTCGAGATCTCTCCCGCGGCGGGCGCGGTGTTCGTCTCGACCGCACCCGACTATGACGCTCGCTATGCGCTGGCCGTGTTGCGCGGGGCGGTATCGCTGCCCACTCGCGGGTTCTTTCGCGTGGCACCCGGCAACTGGCGTGTCGATGGAACGCTCGCGTCGGTCGCCGAGGCCGACGTGCGACGCGCGGTCGCGAACGCACCGCTCGTGGTACTGCACGGCGACACCGCCTTGTTTGGACCGCCGCGCACCGCGACGCGCGGGTCTCTCGTCTTGTTCCCCGGTCCTAGTGGGGAAGAGACCGGGGAATATTATGCGACCAGTGCGCCGCCATCGCCCATCGCCGCCGCGCTCGGTGCGATGGTGTGGGATAGTCTTTCGCCCATCGAGTCTCCGGCGACGGCGTACCCCCCCGGACTGTATTGGGAGGGGTTGGAGACCAGACGAGCGAGGAAGATCGATAGAAGAGTGCCAGTCATTGGGACGCTCAGCGGGCGTCGCATCGTGATCGTGAACGCGACCGGTCTGTGGCGGTGGCAGTTCCGTGGCGGCGTCGCGGCTGACGCCTACGCGGCGCTCTGGGGTGGTATCTTTGATTGGTTGTCGGCCGAGCGGCCGGATGTGCGGGTGGCTCTGCCGGTGGAGGGCGCCGTGAGGGCCGGCGAGTCTGTCGAATGGCGCCGCGGATCGGGCACTGACTCGGTGGTCACGGTCGTGATGTCGCGACGTGGCGCGAGTGTCGCGGACACCGTCGCGCTGCATTTCGGCAGCGCCTCGACAGCCGAATCGGCGCCAATGGCGCGTGGCGTGTATGACGTGCGCACGACTGGCGGAGCGTCGCTCCTCGTGGTCAACCCGTCGCGCGAGTGGGTCCCCAATCGCGCGCGCGTCCGGGCCGGAGCGATCGGAGGTGGCGCGGTTGCCGGGCTCGCCACACGGGTGCGGACATTATGGTGGGTCTATTTGGCGCTGGTCGGAGCGCTCTGTGGAGAGTGGATTGTTCGACGGTCTCTCGGGTTGCGATGAGTAGAATATTTCGGCGCGACGGCGATGTGCCCAAGCGCTCCTTGTGGCAACGGATCAAAGACATCGCGCTCGCCGATGTCGGCGTTGTCGTGCGCGGTGGACCCGATCAAGGGTCGCTCGAGCGCCTCGAGGAGGTCCTGCTGGACGCGGACTTCGGGGTCGCGACGACGATGCGACTCGTCTCGGACGTCGAGCAACTGGCGCTCGCTGGTAACGTTCGCACGCAACCGGAATTCCGCGCGGCGCTGCGCGCCGGCGTCGAGCGCGCGTTGGTCACGGGGCGTCACGACGCATCGCTGATCTCCGCGCCCGAGTCGCCAACCATCATTCTCGTCATCGGCGTCAATGGGGCCGGCAAGACGACTTTTATCGGCAAGCTCGCGGGAACCCTGAGGGCACAACGGAAACGAGTCGTCATTGCCGCGGGTGACACGTTTCGTGCCGGTGCGATTGATCAGCTCAAGATCTGGGCGGACCGGGCCGGGGCCGCGTTCGTGGGCGCGACCGTCGGCAGAGATCCGGCGGCGGTGGCGGTCGACGGGCTGGAGATCGCGCTGCGAGAGAAGGCCGATGTGCTGATCATCGACACCGCTGGCCGCCTGCACACGAGTGGCAATCTGATGGACGAGATGAAAAAAATCGTGCGGGTGCTCGGCAAGAAACGGCCGGGCGCGCCGCATGAGACGCTCCTCGTGCTGGATGGGACGATTGGCCAGAATGCCGTCGTGCAAGCCAAGACGTTCGCCGCGGCCGTCCCCGTGACCGGGCTCGTGGTCACGAAGGTCGACGGGACCGCGAAAGGTGGCATCGTGGTCGCCGTGCACGAGGCCATCGATGTCCCGGTGAAATTTATTGGGACCGGTGAGAGCATCGACGACCTGGCTACGTTCGACGCCGCCGAGTTCTCGAAGGAGCTCCTCGAAGAGGTATGAGCCTCGCGTGAGCCTCAGGTGAACCTCGAGACACCCGTCACGTATCTCAAGGGTGTCGGGCCGCACCGTGCCGATCTGTTGCGACGCTTAGGGATCGTCACGGCGGGAGATCTGCTTTATCACGTCCCCCACCGGTACGAAGACGCGAGCACGGTCGCACCGATCGCGTCGCTCGAGCCGGGGATGGACGCGACGATCATCGGCTCGGTGATCTCGAAGGGCGTGCTGCCGACGCGGAAGGGCCTTCGAATTTTCCAAGCCGTGCTCCGCGACGACTCCGGGATGATCGAAGTGTCCTGGCCCGGGCAACCGTTCCTCGACCGAACGATCCACAAAGGCGACACGCTGCTCGTGAGCGGCTCGGTGCGATTCTATCACGGGCGGCAGGTCCAGCCGCGGGACTTCGTCAACCTCGGGGATGATGCCGAGGGGACGTTGGAGGGGCGCGTCCTCGCGATCTATCCGGCGACCGAGGGGCTATCGGTCAAGCTGATCCGATCGCTGATCGAGACACATCTGGATGCGCTGCTCCCGCTCGCGCACGAGTACCTGCCGGGGGCCGCGCTGGCGGGCGTCGACGTGCCACCGCTCGGCGATGCCCTGCGCATGGTGCATCGTCCGCGGTCGCTCGCCGAGGCCAATGCCGGACGATCGCGATTGGCGTACGAGGAGTTGCTCTTCGTGCAACTGCTGCATCGGCGCGGCAACGCGATCGCGCGGGACAAACGCTCCGGCATCGTGTTCGTGAACCGTCGGGAGCTTACGACCGCGCTCAAGGCCGCGCTCCCATTTGCGCTCACGGGCGCCCAGACCAGAGTGCTGCGCGAGCT
>Ga0210387_10003968_pt1 | contig 11349 bp, 10 predicted proteins | sample IncBWC7OmetaG_FD_160108 | JGI IMG/M metagenome (GOLD analysis project Ga0210387, IMG submission 160108) | Forest soil microbial communities from Barre Woods Harvard Forest LTER site, Petersham, Massachusetts, United States - Inc-BW-C-7-O ... | reverse complement strand
GTTTCTTTTGTAGTAGGTATTCTTCACATGACGAAAATGTATGTTGGCAATCTCCCGTTCTCAATGGACGAGTCCGCAGTGCGCGCGCTGTTCGAAAAGCATGGCGCGGTACAGTCCGTGGCGCTGATCAACGATCGCGACACCGGTCGGCCCCGCGGCTTCGGCTTCGTTGAAATGGCGAGCGCAGATGCTGCGCGCGCTATGCAGGCCTTGAATGGCCACGATGTCGACGGGCGAGCGCTGAAGGTGAATGAGGCGCAGGAGCGCACCGGCGGTGGCGGCGGTGGCGGCGGCGGTGGTGGTGGCGGATCTCGCGGTCCGAAGCGCTGGTAACAGTGGCTTGAGATTTAAGCGATAACGAGGGCCGCAGCGATGCGGCCCTTGTCGTTTTAACTTGTGGGCAATTGCGTAAACAGGGTTTACGCACGAAGAGGCTTTGCCTATAATCGCGGCCCTCGGCGGGGCTTGAACTGGCGCTTTGGCTTAAGTGTAAATCTTAGGCCTGTCGGCACGGCTCGCGAATCTTTTTAGGTTTGGCCCCTTCTTGGGGCTTTTTATTAAGGGGGCCGATGGTCCCCTTTTTGTTTTTGAACGTCGGGTCTTATACGAATGCGTGACGCCTTGATCCGCTTGCTAGAGCCGCCGATCGAGGCGCTTGGATTTGAGTTGGTCGACATTGAGATTGCGCGGGAAGGGCGCGGCGGGGTGCTGCGGATTTTCATCGATCGGCGAGCCGCGGACTCCGCGGCCAGTGTCACGGTGGACGACTGTGCTTCCGTAAGTCATGCCGTGAGCGAGGTGCTCGAGATCCATGATCCGATCAAGGGGCATTACACGCTGGAGGTCTCCTCGCCGGGCTTTGATCGGATCTTGCGCACGCGCGCGCATTTTTTACGATTCGTCGGCGAGAGGATTTTTGCCGAGCTGAAGCTGCCGATCGAAGGGCGGCGGCGGTTTATAGGGCTATTGAAGTCTGTGTCAAGCGACACGATTGTAGTGGAAGTCGACGGCAAGGCCTGCGCGCTGCCGCTCGATCGAATTCAGAAGGCGAGATTGCGGCCGGAGTGAGCGAGGAGTCTTTTAGTTTATGAACAAAGAAATACTGATGGCCGTCGACGCGGTTTCCAACGAGAAGGGCGTCGATAAGGAAATTATATTCGACGCGCTCGAAGCCGCGCTCGCGTCTGCGACCCGCAAGAAACACGGCGAGGAGCTGGACGTGCGCGTCTCGATCAATCGCAAGACCGGCGGCTATGACACATTCCGCCGCTGGAAGGTCTTTGCGGACGAGTCTACCGAGCTCGAAGTGCCGGAGCGCGAATTGCGCCTCGACGATGCCCGCGATATCGACAAAGACGTCGAGCCGGGCGGGTACGTCGAAGAACCGATGGAGTCGGTGCCTTTCGGACGCATTCTGGCGCAGACCGCCAAGCAGGTGATCGTACAGAAGGTTCGTGAAGCCGAGCGCGCACAAGTGGTCGATGCCTACAAGGACCGGGCCGGGACGCTGGTCAGCGGCATCGTCAAGCGCGTCGATCGCAATGGCGTGTATGTCGATCTCGGCGCCAATGCCGAAGGATTCATCGCGCGCGAGGAGATGATTCCGCGCGAGCCGGTGCGCTCCCAAGATCGCATCAAGGCCTATCTGAAAGAGGTGCGCACGGAGCCGCGCGGTCCGCAATTGTTCCTGTCGCGCACCGCGCCGGAATTCCTGATCGAATTGTTCAAGCTGGAAGTCCCCGAAGTCGGCCAGGGCTTGATCAACATCTTGGCAGCCGCCCGCGATGCCGGGGTGCGCGCCAAAATCGCCGTGCGCAGCAACGATCCGCGCGTGGATCCGGTGGGCGCGTGCGTCGGCATGCGCGGTTCGCGCGTGCAAGCCGTCTCCAATGAGATTGCGGGCGAGCGCGTCGACATCATTCCCTTCGATGAGAACAACGCGCAGTTCGTCATCAATGCCATGGCGCCTGCCGAGGTGACCTCCATCGTGGTTGATGAAGATTCGCATTCGATGGACATTGCCGTCTCCGAGGACAAGCTCTCGCAGGCCATTGGCCGCGGCGGCCAGAATATCCGTTTGGCCAGCGAATTGACCGGCTGGGAGCTGAATGTGATGAGCGAATCGCAGGCTGAAGCCAAGAGCGAGACCGAGTCTTTGGCGTTGCGCGAAACTTTCATGAAGCAGCTGGATGTCGATGCCGACGTCGCGAGCATCCTGGTGCAAGAGGGCTTCTCGACCATCGAGGAGATCGCCTACGTGCCCGCCAGCGAATTGAACGGCATCGAAGAGTTCGACGAGGAAATCGTCAAGGAGCTGCGCACCCGTGCGCGTGATGTGCTGCTGACTCAGGCGATCGCCAGCGAGGAATCGATGGACGGTGCCGAGCCCGGCGCGGATTTGATTGAAATCACCGGCGAGACCTTGGGTAAAACGTTGGCGCGCAAAGGCGTGCGTACGCGCGATGATTTGGCGGACCTGGCGGTCGATGAACTGGTCGAGATGGGCAGTATCGATGAGAAGAAGGCCGGCGAACTGATTATGAATGCCCGCAAGCACTGGTTCGCGGAAGAAGCTAAGGTTTAGGAGTCAAGTATGGCAGACGTAACCGTCGCTCAATTCGCGGAAGTCTTGAAGGTACCGGTCGATCGGCTGCTGCAGCAGCTGGATCAAGCCGGCATCAAGGTCGACGGCGCCGAGGACATGATCAGTGAAGATGCCAAGCACGAGCTGCTGACGCATCTGCGCCGCAGCCATGGACATGACGAGTCCCAGGGCGATGCGGCGCCGCGCAAAATCACGCTGCGCCGCAAGTCGCAGTCCGAACTGAAGCTCGCGAGTCCCCAAGGCCGCGCGCGCACGGTGAATGTCGAAGTACGCAGCAAGCGCACCTACGTCAAGCGCGAAGTGCTCGAGGATCAGGCGCGCCACCAACAGGAAGAGATCGACAAGATACGCGAGACCGAGGAGCAGGCCAAAGCCGCCCTGGAGCGTGCCGAAAACGAGCGCCTGGAGAAAGAGCGTCTGGACCGTGAGCGTCTGGAAGAGGAAAGCCGGCGGCGCAGCGATGAAGAAAACCGCAAGCGCACCGCCGAAGAAGAGGCGCGGCGCGCTGCCGAAGTTCAAGCGCGCGAGGTGGCGGAACGGGAACGCAAGGCGGCGGCGGCCAAGCCCGGCAAGGCAGTGCGCGAGGTGGTGGACGACAAGTCGACGCGCTACGGCCGGCAGGAATTGCACATCGTCGGCGATGTGAGTTCACGGCACAAAAAGAAGAAGTCGCGCGATGGGCGGCGCCGCTCGATGGGCGGTGAAACCGACACCAAGCATGGTTTCGAAATGCCGACCGCGCGCGTGGTGCGCGAAGTGGCGATTGGCGAGGCGATGACCGTGGGCGAGTTGGCGCAAAAAATGGCCGTCAAAGCCACGGAAGTCATCAAAGTCATGATGAACATGGGCGTGATGGCCACGATCAATCAAATGATCGAGCAGGACACCGCTGTGCTGGTGGTCGAGGAAATGGGCCACACGGCCGTGCTGCGCAAGGAAAATATCATTGAGGATGACCTGCAAGGCGAAACGGATGCCTCGCTCGAGGTGTTGCCGCGCCCGCCGGTCGTGACGGTGATGGGACACGTGGATCACGGCAAGACCTCGTTGCTCGACTACATCCGCCGCAGCAAGGTGGCCGCAGGCGAGGCGGGAGGCATCACGCAGCACATCGGCGCGTACCATGTTGAAACCGCCAAGGGCATGGTGACCTTCCTGGACACGCCCGGCCATGCGGCATTCACTTCGATGCGGGCCCGCGGTGCGCAGGTCACGGATATCGTCATTCTTGTCGTCGGTGCTGACGATGGCGTCATGCCACAGACGATCGAGGCCATTCAGCACGCGCAGGCGGCGAAAGTGCCCATTGTCGTGGCGCTCAACAAAATGGATAAGCCCGAGGCGGACGCCGAAAAGGTCAAGCAAGAGCTGACCAAGTACGGTGTCATTCCGGAAGAGTGGGGCGGTGAAAACATTTTCGTGCCGGTATCGGCGCGCACCGGCTTAGGGGTAGATCAGCTTCTCGACAGCATTTTGTTGCAGGCCGAGGTGCTCGAGCTCAAGGCACCGACCGCCGGCCTTGCCGCCGGCTACGTGATCGAATCGAGCCTGGAAAAGGGCCGCGGCGCAGTGGCAACCGTATTGGTATTGCGCGGCACCTTGAAACTAGGCGATCCGCTGCTGATCGGCCAGGAATTCGGGCGCGTGCGTGCGTTGTTCGATGAGGCCGGACATGCGGTCGATTCGGCCGGTCCCTCCATCCCGGTGGTCGTGCTGGGACTCTCCGGCGCGCCGAACGCGGGTGATGAATTGCTCGTAGTGGAGAGCGAACGCAAGGCCCGCGAAGTGGCGACGCATCGTCAATCGAAATCACGCGATGTGAAGTTGGCCGCCAAAGCCACCAACATGCAGGACGTGTTCTCGACCATGGGCGAGAGCAAGGCCGACCTGGTGCAGATCTTGGTGAAAGCCGATGTGCAGGGCAGCGCCGAAGCCTTACGCGATTCCTTGAATGGCTTATCGACGGCCGAGGTCGCGGTGAATATCGTTGCCTCCGGGGTCGGTGGACTCACCGAATCGGACGTGACCCTGGCAGCCGCATCCAAGGCGCGCATTATCGCCTTCAACGTGCGCGGCGATGCAGCGGCACGCGCGGCCATCAAGGATCATGGCGTGGATGTGCGCTACTACAGCATCATCTATGAGGCCATCGATGACATCAAAGCCGTGCTGACGGGGATGCTGTCGCCGGAGGTCAAAGAGCAAATCGTCGGCTTGGCCGAGGTCCGCAGCGTATTCCGCTCGAGCAAATTCGGAACGGTGGCCGGTTGCATGGTCATCGACGGCTATGTTCGCCGCAACTTCCCGATCCGCGTGCTGCGCAACAACGTGGTGATATTCGAGGGCGCGTTGGAATCCTTGAAGCGCTTCAAAGACGATGTCACCGAAGTGCGCGCCGGTACCGAGTGTGGCATCGGCGTGAAGAATTACAGCGACGTCCAGGAAAAGGATCAGATCGAGTGCTACTCGAGGGTCGAAATTGCTCGAACTTTGTAAGGCGCAGTGAGCAAGGGACTGAATGCCTAAACAAGACAACCAGCGGGCCAAACGCCTCGGCGAGCAGATCCAGCGCGAGCTCACGGAACTGTTGCGGCGCGACGTCAAGGACGAGCGTATCGGCAACGTCACGATCACCGCGGTCAACGTCACCGGGGATCTGCGCACCGCCCGGGTTTACTACCTGGTATTCGGCAAGGACGGGCCGGACCCGAAGGTGCAGCAGGGACTGACGAGCGCGGCGGGCTTCCTGCGCAACGCCTTATCGAAGGCGCTGATGATTCGCTATACGCCCACCTTGACCTTCGAACTCGACACCACGATCGAGCATGGCGTGCGCTTGACCCAGTTGATCGACTCATTGAAAAAACCGGAAGGTTCCGGCGTGGGAACGCCCGGCGTGGGAACGCCCGGCGTGGGAACGCCCGCCGCTGGAACGCCCGCGCCGGGGAGCGATGCGAGCCCGGATGAGCACGACCATATAATCGACGAGGGCTGAAAATGCCCGTCGACATTCATGGCATTCTTCTGCTGGACAAGCCGCTTGACCTCACTTCGGCGGGGGCGGTTGCACGCGTCAAGCGCCTGTTCAACGCGCGCAAGGCCGGACATACCGGGTCGCTCGACCCGCTCGCGTCGGGCCTCCTGCCGATTTGCTTCGGCGAAGCCACCAAGTTCGGCACGCAATTGTTGGAAGCCGACAAGACTTATCGCGTGACGGTGCGGCTCGGCGAACGCACGCCGAGTGCGGATCGCGAGTCCGCGGTGATCGAGACGCGCGAGCTGCCGGCGTTCTCTCTCGAGAACTTGCAAGCCGCGCTGGCCGCTTTTCCGCGCGACTACCAGCAGATTCCGCCCATGCATTCCGCGCTGAAGCAGGACGGCAAACCATTGTATGAATATGCGCGCGCCGGCATCACGCGCGAGCGCGCGGCGCGCGCCATCACCATTCACGAGCTCAAGCTGCTCGATTGGCAGGCGCCCGATCTGTCCTTCGATGTGCGCTGCACGAAGGGCGCCTATATTCGCGTACTTGCCGAAGATCTGGCGACACAGCTTCAGACCATCGGCCATTTGGCGGCCCTGCGCAGACTCGCGGTGGCCCCATTTGTCGCTGAACCCCAATGGTCGTTCGAGGCTCTGGAGGCCATGACCCTGGAGGAGCGCTACAAGGTCCTGCTGCCGGTGGACGCGGCCTTAAGCGCCTGGCGGCGCTTTGACTTGCCGGCCGGGGGGGTGAGCGCGCTGCGCCAGGGCCAGTCGCTCAAAGCCGTCGGAATCCCGGGATTGGTGCGTATCTACGCGGCAGACCTAGGGTTTTTGGGCTTGGGCGAAATTCAGGCGGCCGGTAATCTCAGGCCGCTGCGCCTCATTTCGGCGGCGACGAATCGTGCTTGAGGCGGGGTGCCGCGACGCGTACAATGCGCGGCTTCTTAAAAGGTCCTAAGTTATTGATTGAGGGTTCGATTTCAATGCCACTTACTCGTGAAGAAAAGACGGGCGTCGTCGGTAAATTTCAGCGCAGCGCGCAAGATACCGGATCTCCCGAAGTTCAAATTGCCTTGTTGTCCGAGCGCATTAACGGCTTGAGCCAGCATTTCACCACGCACAAAGCCGACCATGCATCGCGCCGCGGGCTGCTCAAGATGGTCAATCAGCGCCGCAAGCTGCTCGATTACTTGAAGAGCAGAACTCCGGACAAGTACACGCAGTTGGTCGAACGCTTAGGGTTACGCCGCTAACAGGCGCCGCTGCAGGCGCTTTGCGCCTGCGTCTTTCACGTCGGATTACGCAAAGGGGCTCTAAGTGAGCGCTATCAAAAAAAGTTTTAAATACGGGGATCACACGGTAACCCTCGAGACGGGCGAACTTGCCCGCCAGGCCGATGGTGCAGTTCTTGTGTCCATGAGCGACACCGTGGTTCTCGTAACGGCGGTGGGCCTGAAGAAGGCGACACCGGGCCGTGATTTCTTTCCTCTAACCGTGAACTACATTGAAAAAACCTACGCAGCGGGACGCATTCCCGGCGGTTTCTTCAAGCGCGAGGGACGTCCAACTGAAAAGGAGACGCTGACTTCGCGTCTGATTGATCGGCCGATCCGCCCGCTGTTTCCCGAAGGATTCATCAACGACGTTCAGGTCGTAGCTCAAGTGATTTCCGTCAACAGCGAAATGGATCCTGATATTGCCTCGTTGCTCGGCGCGTCGGCGGCGCTCGCCATTTCCGGCATGCCCTTCCTGGGGCCCATCGGGGGCGCCCGCGTCGGTTATATCGACGGCAAGTACATTCTGAATCCCACGACCACCCAGCTTGCCACATCGCAGCTCGACCTGGTGGTGGCCGGCACCGCGGAAGGCGTGCTGATGGTGGAGTCGGAAGCCGCCGGCCTCAATGAAGAAGTCATGCTTGGTGCGGTAACGTTCGGTCACGAACAGATGCAGATCGCCATCAAGGCCATCAACGAACTCGCCGCTGAAGCCGGCAAGGCAAAGTGGTCATGGGTCGCGCCGGAGCCGAACAAGGAACTCCAAGCGGCAGTCGGCGGATTCGCGGAGACGGCCGTCGCCGCCGCGTACACTCTCACCGAAAAGATGGAGCGCTACGCCAAGATCAAGGAGATCAAGGCTGCGGCGGTCGAAGCTCTAGCCAAGGGCGAGACGCCGAAATTTACCGCGGAACAAGTGGGCGCCGAGTTTTCCAATCTGGAATATCGATTGGTGCGCGGCAAAATTCTCGATGGTCAGCCGCGCATCGACGGCCGCGACACCAAGACGGTGCGCGCGATCAATATTCGTACCGGCGTGCTCGCGCGAACTCACGGCTCGGCCTTGTTCACCCGTGGCGAGACCCAGGCTCTGGTCGTGACGACATTGGGAACCGGCCGGGATGCGCAGATCATCGACGGCCTGATGGGCGAGAAGAAAGAGCCCTTCATGCTGCACTATAATTTCCCTCCCTTCAGCGTCGGTGAGACCGGCATGATGGGCTCGCCCAAGCGGCGAGAAATTGGCCACGGCAACCTGGCGAAACGCGGCGTGAAAGCCGTGATGCCGGGCGTCGACAAATTCCCGTATGTCATTCGCGTCGTCTCCGAGATTCTCGAATCGAACGGCTCGAGTTCCATGGCTTCGGTGTGCGGCACCAGCCTTGCGCTCATGGACGCAGGCGTGCCCATCAAGGCGCCGGTCGCAGGAGTGGCGATGGGGTTGGTCAAGGAAGGCGATCGCTTCAAGGTGCTCACCGATATTTTGGGCGACGAGGATCATCTCGGCGACATGGACTTCAAGGTGGCCGGCACCAAAGATGGCATCACGGCGCTGCAGATGGACATCAAGATCACGAGCATCACGCGCGAGATCATGAAAGTCGCGCTGGATCAGGCACGCGACGGCCGTCTGCACATCCTTGGGGAAATGAACAAAGTACTCTCCAAGCCGCGCGAGAACATGTCGGAATGGGCTCCGACCATCATTACCTTGAAGATCGATCCGGAAAAGATCCGCGATGTGATCGGCAAGGGCGGTGCGGTCATCCGTCAGATTACGGAGGAGACCGGCACCTCCATCGATATCGAGAACGATGGCACGGTGAAGATCGCCTCGGTGCAGGGCGCGGCAGGCCGTGAGGCGCAGCGTCGCATTGAATTGATCACCGCGGACGTGGAAGTCGGCCGGATCTATGAAGGCAAGGTCGCGCGACTGATGGATTTCGGCGCCTTTGTGACAATTCTGCCGGGCCGTGATGGCCTGGTGCATATCTCGCAGATTTCCGAGGAGCGTGTCGAGCGCGTCGGCGACAAGCTGAAGGAAGGCGACGTCGTACGCGTCAAAGTGCTGGAGGTTGACCGGCAGGGCCGCGTGCGCCTGTCGATGCGCAACGTCGACGCAGCGTAGGAAATACTGAGACAGGCTGCCAGGTGCGCGGCAGTGAGAACTGCCGCGCGTTCACTTGCGAGGCCAGCTTTTCGGCTAACCTTCGCGCACTAAATCCGACGCGACTCTCGGACGCGGCGGTTCGCCGCCGGCCACGGTCTTTACGCGATCTCGAAGCTGCGGCGTTGGTTGCTGGTTCAAGAGCTGCTTGAGGCTCTGTTCCAAGTGCGGACTCACCTGGCCTTGCAGACCCGTGCCATAAGAGCGGATCACGCCGACCATGAATTCCTGACTCAGGATCGGCTCAGCCAAATGCTCCTGTTCGGCAATGACTTGCAGCAAAATGCTGCGCGTAATGTCGGCACTGTTTTTCTTGTCGACAACAACGAATTCGATCTTCTCGACCACCAGGCGCCTGACGTCAGCCAGGGTGATGTAGCGGCTTTCGACCGTGTCATAGAGGCGTCGATTCGGATATTTTTTAATCACTCGCGGTTCGCTCATGGGGCTCCTCGCTCGTGTTGGCTGCCACCACCGGAGGATGCCGGTTCGTGCCAGTCCACGTCTGATCTATCTTAAGTACTACAACCAAAGAATAGCGCAATGCAGCGCTAAGGCAAACCGGCATTTTTTCTTAAGGTTATTAGTCGTTTACAGGCAAATCGAGACGTTTTGGGACCTTATTGAGGTTCCATTGGGTGATGGCCCAGCGCCAGGCGTCGGCGATTGTGGCCGAAGCCAGCGATGGCGGAGGCTCAAGTCCCAGCAGCGAAAAGACGGACCGCAGCTGCGGCAGGGGAGAATCTGCGCTGAGGCGCACACTACGTCGAGACTTGGCGAGCTTGCCGCCATGGGCTTCCGTCAGGACCGGTACATGCGCGTAACGTGGTTCAGGCAGTCCTAGCAACCGCTGCAGATAGATCTGGCGGGGCGTGTTGTCCAAAAGATCGGCGCCACGGACGATGTGGGTGACGCCTTGCGCGGCGTCATCCACGGTTACCGCGAGCACGTACGCGTAGATGCGATCGCGGCGCTTCAAAATAAAATCACCCACGGCGTCTGCCACGTTCTGTCGATACGTGCCTTGGATTCGGTCAGTGAACAGGACCTGTTCCGGTTCGACCCGCAGGCGAATAGCTGCCGGCGCAGCCGGGTCAAGCTGACGAGCGCGGCAAGTGCCGGGATAGCGCAACTCATCCTCCAATTGCGCCCGGCTGCAACTGCAGGTGAAGGTTCGTTCTTGCGCGTGCAGGGCCAAGAGCGCCTCTTCGTAGCGCTCCGAGCGCTCGTATTGGCGAGTAACCGCTCCGTCCCATTCGAAGCCGAATTGCTGCAAGGTGCGCAGAATCCCATCCGCTGACCCGGCAATCTCTCTGGGGCGATCGAGATCCTCAATGCGCAGCAGCCAACGGCCGCCGTGCGCGCGCGCATCCAGGTAGCTCGCCACCGCTGTGTAGAGAGAGCCTAAATGCAAGTCTCCCGAGGGAGTCGGCGCAAACCGACCCACATAGGGCGGCGCGGGCCCATCGGCGCCGGTCGGCTTGGGCCTATCGGTACCGGTCGTCGCGGTCGCCGTATTGCTTTTCGCGGCGCTCGCGCCGCTCCTGGGCTTCGACGGAGAGAGTTGCGACTGGGCGGGCTTCCAAGCGTTTAATCCCGATCTCTTCACCGGTTTCCAGGCAATAGCCGTACGAGCCGTCTTCGATGCGCTTGAGGGCTTCGTCGATTTTACGAATCAACTTGCGTTCCCGGTCGCGCGTCCGCAACTCGAGGCTGAACTCTTCCTCTTGGGTCGCACGGTCGTTGGGATCCGGAAAATTGGCAGCCTCGTCCTTCATGTGCAGCACGGTGCGGTCAACTTCCACCATGAGGTCGCGTTTCCAATTCTGCAAAATGCGGGCGAAGTGCTCCAGCTGCTCCTTGTTCATGTATTGCTCGCCGCGGCGGGCAATATACGGCTTCACATTGCGCGGGCCCGCCAACAAGCTGGCGGATGAGGAGACCTCTGCGTCGCTGTCGTCGTCGTTTTGCAGCGGGCGCGGCGGGATCACCAGGGGGCGAGGATCGAACTTCATGGGTGCAATCTTTTCGGCTGTGACTTTTGGTGCCGGTGTCGGCACGGGCTTGAGCGCCGCCGGTTTTGGCGGTGCTTTGGTGATCGCAGGCTTTGCGGTCACGGGTTTAGGTGCGGGTTTGTTCGGTTTCACTGTTACCTTCGATGTGGCAATTGGCTTTGCTTTCGTCGGCGGCCGCGCCGCCTTCTTGGGAGCGGCTGCTTTATGAGTCGCTTTTTTGGGTGTCGCCTTACCTGGCCGCTTAGCCGCTTTATTTGGTTTCTTCGAGGGCATTTGTATTTTCCGCCTCCTAACGAAAGA
>Ga0210387_10003967_pt1 | contig 11350 bp, 9 predicted proteins | sample IncBWC7OmetaG_FD_160108 | JGI IMG/M metagenome (GOLD analysis project Ga0210387, IMG submission 160108) | Forest soil microbial communities from Barre Woods Harvard Forest LTER site, Petersham, Massachusetts, United States - Inc-BW-C-7-O ... | reverse complement strand
GAGCGGTATCGCAAGGACCGGAGAAAGCGCCGCCGACATGGTAGCAGCCACCGGCGGAATCGTTGCAGCCGCCGCACATGCATTTCACCTTCATGCCTAGCTGGTGCGTGTGGTCGAGCTGCTGGGCGTCTGCGAAAGCGGACAAAATCGGAAGCGCGCCTCCAAAGCACAATAAGGCTGGCAAGAGGAGCAAACCGGGCCGCCGGATTTTTTGCAAGCTAATCATGGCCTTCTCTGTAGGTGACCGAAGGCGTCATTCCGTGGACGAGCTGCTCTTCGGCAGGTTGTTTTGCGCCGGCGAGAACCAGGACGGCGCGGCGATTGGGCAGCAAGGCGACGAGCGTGCCAAACACCACGATCACGCCGCCGAACCAGATCCACTTCACCAGCGGGTTCAAATACGCGTGAATGACGGGCAGCTTCGTATCGGGACTCTGTCCCGCATAGACAACATACAAATCCTCGCGAAGCGTCGAGTAGATGGCCACCATCGTGCCTGTTTCGCCGTTTGTCTCGAAGATGCGGCGCTCGGGATAGAGCATCATCAGTGGCTTGTCGTTGACAAAGACTTCCACATTCAAGCGCAGGCCGGTGTAATTTGCTTCCGGCTTGCTGTCGAAGCTTTGTAAGACGAGCTTATACTTCCCCAGCTGCATCGAGGAGCCGGGCTGCATTTCCTTTTGGACGTCATGGTTGAAGGCGGCGCCGGCCAATCCGATAAAGATCAGCACCATGCCCATGTGGACGATGTAGCCGCCGTAGCGCCGCGTGTTGCGCATCGTCAGTTCGATAGCGGAGGTCAGATAAGAAGCGCCCGAGCGGACGCGAATGACTTTCGCGCCGCGGTAGAATTCCATAACAATGGTTGCTGTGACGAAGAAGCACAGCGAGAAACAGATCAACGAGTAGACCTCGCGATAGCCCAGCAGAAAGATGATTGCGCCCGCCACAACTCCAACCATCAGCGGCCACGCAAAATTTCGTTTCAGGCTCTCCACGGAAGTCTTCCGCCAGGCAAGCAGCGGCCCGACCCCGGTCAGGAAAAGCAGGAGCAAGCCAATCGGAATGTTGACCTTATTGAAGAATGGCGCACCCACGCTGATTTTGGAGCCCGAGAGCGCTTCCGACAAAACCGGAAAGAGAGTGCCGGAGAGTACGGCGATGCAGGAAACCAATAGAATTAAATTGTTGAAGAGAAAGCTGGATTCGCGGGAGACAATGGCATCCAGCTGGTTTTCACTCTTCAGATAGTCGCGGTTCTTGAGGTAGGCAACGAGACAGACAGCAAAAATGATCGCAAGGAAGCCCACAAACCAAGTTCCGATGCTTGATTGCGCGAATGCATGGACGGAGCTGACGACTCCACTGCGCGTCAGGAAGGTACCGGTAATACATAGCAGGAACGTCGTGAACACCAACCAGACGTTCCATACCTTCATCATCCCGCGCTTTTCTTGCATCATCACCGAATGAAGGAACGCGGTGCCAGTCAGCCACGGAAGCAGGGAGGCATTCTCCACCGGGTCCCAACCCCAATAGCCGCCCCAGCCGAGCACAGCATAAGCCCAATGCGCGCCAAGCAGAATACCCGCGGTTTGAAAGCCCCAAGCGATCATCGTCCACTTGCGGGTGAGATGAATCCACTTCTCGCCGGGATAGCGCGCCAGCAACGCAGCCAGCGCAAACGCGAACGGAATCGTGAATCCCGTATACCCCGAATAAAGATTCGGCGGATGGATCACCATTTCCGGATACTGCAGGAGAGGGGTTAGGCCGTTGCCATCGGCGCGCGCAACGAGATCCATCGCGCCATGCGCGCCGGGCACAGCCAGCGCCTTGAACGGGCTGGCGACAAAGTTGTTCAGCGTAAGAAAAAAGATCTGAACGCCGGCGAGAATCACCCCGACGTAAGGCATCAATTCGCCGTTTTTATTGCGATAAGCAATCAAGACGGAGAAAACGTAAATCGCAAGCAGAAAGCTCCAGAACAGGAGCGAGCCTTCCTGGCCGGCCCACAGCGCAGCGATTTTATAGAACGTGGCAAGCGCCCGATTGCTGTGAGCGACCACATACGCCGCGGAAAAGTTGTCGCTGAAGAAAAGATATTCGAGACTGAAGGTAGAGATAAAAATCAAACAGCAGGTGGCGATGCCTGCTTGCCGCGTGCTCTTAACCAGGAGCGGATGACGCGTGAGGATCGCGGCAATCCCGCCTCCAAACGCATAAACCGCGCAAATAAAAGCCAGGATCAGAGCGAACGAACCGAATACGTCCACGGGACTCCGCCTATCCCCCGGCCGAACCAGGCTTGCCAGGATTCAATTTACTTTGTCGCAGTAGTAGAAGTGGCAACGGTTCCCCCCGGAGCCGCCTCGTACTTGGACGCGCACTTCGCCTGGACGACCTCGGCGACAAAGCGCCCATCCGTCTGCCGGCCCTCCACCAAGGCCTGCGATTTATCGATAAACGTATCAGGCAGAGGGTCGCTGCCTACGTAGCTTACAGGAAGGGACTTCCCTTCCCCTTCGAGAACAAAATCCACGCGGCCGGTGAAACGGTGAATGCTGCCGGGCGCGACGGTACCACCGACGCGAATACGGTGGGAGAGGTCAGCGCCGCGAAGTGTCTGAAGTTCGGTGATGGTGTGATAGTAAGTCTTGCTTTCGCCGTAGCCGAGCCAGGCCAGAAAGCAAAGCGAAACGACGATAACGCCGATCCCGATACCGAATTTTGCCTGTTTCTTCACGGCTCAACTCCTACTCCGACGGCATGTTATCCAAGTTTCGGATTCTATCACAGCCCGCAGCGTAACGAACCGGTCCAGGGACAGTTCTAGGCCTGTCCCAAAGGACTCCGCGAGAACGGCGTGCCGGGTCACGTCCGAGCGGCAGGTGCACCCAAAGCTTCCCGCAGATGCTGAGCTGCCGCGGAAAAGCCGGAAGAATCCAAACCAAAGGGCTTTCCGTCATCCAGAAGAACGGGGCAACCCATTGCGGTGCTCGTAAACCTGGCCGTCAGCGGCGCCAGCAATTCTGAAATCAGTACCACGCGTTTTGGTTTGAGCGAGCGGCGGACACGCGTCAAGACTTGCCCGGCGCGCCGCTCGAGTAGAGCTTTAGAGGAAGGGTCTCCAAGCCGGCCAGTTTCAAGCGGGCATTCGAGCACATGCGTAAGGAAAAAACCACTTCTCTGAAACTCGCTCAAGACAATTTCGGGAGACTTCCCAGCCTGAGAGATTCCAACTGCGTCCAGCACCAGGCGTGCTTCACCCTCAAATTTCGCCGCGTACAGGAAGTCCGGATCGGCCAGCGGGGAGACCCCACTAAGCAGAATCGCCCCAATGTGGACGGGCCGATAGCGTGTAGCCCATTCAAGGCGCTGAAGTCGTCTTGCAATGTGTTCGGGGGATGCGGGTTGTCCGCAACCGTCGCAGGGCATGGGATTTGTCGGTATGGTCTGCAAACGAGAATCGTAGTCGAGTGGGATCAGGAGTGCAAATCAAACGAAACGCGGGCAAAGGGTCAGTTTCCGATTGCGCGAAGAACCAGGCACTACAAAGTAACCGCAGGTAGAGATTACGACCGTAGGGGGATGTCCGCGACTCAGGGTTCTTAACCGCGAAGACCTTCTCACGTCAAACGCTCGGAGGAGGCGTCCTCATGCTTGAGCAAGTAGTTCGAGACCTCCTTTACGGTCTGCGCACGATGCGCCGTGCCCTCGGCTGCGCTGCGGTAGCCGGCTTCACACTTGCCGTAGGCATCGGCCCGACGACGGCCATTTTTAGCCTGGTAGACGCGGTTCTCCTCCGTCCTCTGCCATATCACGGCCCCGACCGACTGGTCTGGATTCATGACGGAATGACGTCTCACGATACCAAAGGTTGGCCAGCGCGCATGGCGGACTTCCTGCTGGGGCGGGAGCGGAGCCACTCTTTCTCCCACTTGGCTGCCATGGACTTCGATTCTTTCTCCTTCATTGGCGAAAGAGAAGCCGAGAACGTTGACCATGCGATCGGGGTGCGGTTTCGGTGAGCGCCACTGGCGGGTCACGGCCAATTCTGTGACCAGAGACCCGCTCCTCGTATATTAAGTGGCAGTCGAAATCAATCCCCCCGGTAAACTTACCTGGCACGTGAAAATTAGCCGCAAAATGGCGCTGATTTGTGGCAGCCTGTGTAGCAAATCAGTTGTGCGGGGAGTGCCGTGTGGTTGGTTGGGTTCTTGCTATTTTCATAGGTATGGCTAGCTCGCTGCCCCAGTCAGCGCAATCTCCAGAAACCGCTAGCTTCTTGCCGTCTGTGTCCATTTCACTTCCTCCGGACATTCTCTCGGAGACAGTTCAGATTTCATATTTTTTGGTTGGCCCCTTCGGAGGTTATGCCAGCTACGCGGCACAGCGAACTGGAATGCAATCTTACGAGATTCCCACCGTGGTGGATGGCAGAGCCGCAACTGAAATTCGGATGATTGTTTACGCCTCTGGTTGCGAAATTCAGCAGTTTGTTATCCCCCTGACGGAACACTCCAGACTCGGCCAGCAGTTCACATGTCAACCCGTCGAGACCGTTAAGCTTTCGGGACATATCGTGTCAGACGCATTGGTTAGATATATTGATGCCGAGTTGGTTGTCACCTACATGGCTTATTGGGCGCATGGGCTCTATGGCATTACCGACGGGCCTGTTACTGAGTTCCATCTCGCAACTGTCTCGCCGGACGCGAACGGGATGTTTCAAGTCGACCTGCCCTATTTCAGCGCTGACGCTGAGGCTTCGTCTCCACAACAAAGAGCAAGCTTTCAGCTCATGCTCCGCGACTCCAAAACTTGGAACCTCATTGCACTTAATCTGGACCCTGAGAAGCAGGAGCTTAGGCTCAAAGAGCACGGCTTGCGAATCCGGTCGCACTATCCCGACGAGCTCCTCTTCACGGCTGAGCCTTTCGGGCAACTAAGCGCCGTCAAAGGTAAAGTTTTCCGCTCAGATTCACGCGAGGCGATTTCCGACAGCTACATCCTGCTCACTAGCGAAGAGGAGGAAGCGAAACACTTTGATACGAGAACCAATGAAAGGGGCGAATATCTTTTTGGAGGCATTCCAGCTGGAAATTATACGGTGTCTATCTATGCGTGGTTTCCAAAAAAGACTGAAGTTCCCTGTCAGAATCCCCTCGAACAAAAGACGATGGATGGTGGCGACATCACCGTCGAATGGCAATGGAAGAGTCAGGCCTTCATGGAAATCGTCAAACTCAAAGGCTCTTCTGTCGAGTTTGGCAGGGAGAATGTCAAAGACTTCGATTTGATGTGCAGGTAACAGGCGGCTAGAGCCTGGCAGTGGTTACGGGAAACCGACCCACTACCGAGATGCGTATCGGGCCGACGCATGAGTTCCTTCGGCCCAGAGAAACAACTATAGATTCGTCGACGACGGCTGTGCGCCGGGGATGGTAATTTGGGTTTTGGCGTCGCACAACCGCCGTCGAGCGATGATACGTGTACCTCGGCTAGTAAACCCTGGATGGGGTCAAAAGTTGCGTCGTGAAATGCTGTTTTGGGCAGTGCGCCTGAAATGCTCAGGAAGAGACGGCGGCATCAGCAGGAAGCTTCGACCGGAGGCACCACTTCAACTCTTGGCTCAATTCGGTGATTTCCATTCCCGGCATCACGATGAACTTGCAGCTCAACATTTCCCGGGGTTCGTCGTCATCCGGCAGCTGGCAGGAAACGCGGCAATACTGACAGTCTTGATTCCAGCAAAAACGCCCATAGGGAATCGTTTCCGGACTGATGAACTGAAAACATCGCAGAAGCGAGTTACGCTCCGGCACCTGGAACTTCTTCCCCATGACGGTGATGTCCACCAGCTTTTCATAGGGGCGAAAGGGTTCCGACATGATAAGTCCTGTCCTCCGTAAACGGGCCGCCGATTGAGCGCAGAAGTTGCCCCGAGCCGGATTACTCTGAAGATTGCTCATCCAGAGTAGCCCGCGTCCAGGGAAGCGACAACGATTGCTCTTAGAAGAGTTGCGAATGTGCTAAGGGGTAGATATAGGACTTAGACAGGCCGTAAAAACGTCGTTTTAGCCGCCGAAATCGAAAAATTGCCCCATCTTGCGGAACTTCTCGTAGCGGGTTTCGAGCAAATCCTTCGTTGCCTGCTGGGAGAGGGCCACCAACTGGCGGTCCAAGACCTCCCCAAGCAACTGCCCGGCGCCTTCCGGGTCCACGTGCGCCCCGCCTTCGGGTTCAGGGACGATTTCGTCTATGATGCCAAGCTCCTTGAGATCCTTCGCCGTGATTTTCAGCGCAGCAGCAGCGGTCTCTGCTTTGGTTGCGTCGCGCCACATGATCGCTGCGCAACCCTCGGGCGAAATCACTGAATAAAAGCTGTTTTCAAGGATGTTGACGCGATCCCCGACGGCGATTGCCAAGGCACCGCCAGAACCGCCTTCGCCTGTCACCGTCACGATGATCGGAACGGGAAGGCGCGCCATCTCGCGCAGGTTTCGAGCGATGGCCTCGGCCTGTCCACGTTCCTCCGCATCGATTCCGGGATACGCGCCAGGAGTGTCGATAAAGGTGAATACCGGCCGGCCGAATTTGGCGGCCAGCAGCATGATGCGTAGCGCTTTGCGGTAGCCTTCCGGTTTGGGTTGCCCGAAATTGCGCAACAGCCGTTGTTTTGTGTCGCGTCCTTTTTGGTGGCCGATGATGGCTATCGGGCGTCCGTGAAACTTCGCGAGCCCGGTGATCAAGGCCTTGTCGTCGCCATATCCGCGGTCGCCATGCAGCTCGGTGAAGTCCGTGAAGAGCATTGCGATATAGTCCAACGGATAAGGCCGCTGCTGGTGGCGCGCAATTTGAGCCCGCTGCCAGGGCCCCAGGTGGCTGTAAAACTCCTTGCGCAGCTCCGCCACTTGCTGGCGGATGCGCTCTAGCTCCGCGTCGGCCTCTTCATCTCCTGCGAGCTGGCGCAACTCTTCAACATCCTTTTCCAGGCGCTCGATTTCGCTCTGACGATTCACCTGCGTCGTCGCGCTTTTTGTTTTGTCCTTGGATTTCATCACATCACCAAGTCGATCGATTGGTCGCCCGTACATTCCCGGATGGCGGCGATGAGTTCCGGGCAGGCGCGGACCCGCTTTTCAACGTCGAGAGTCGCCGACGCTCCTCTGGTGTCCGAGAGATCGAGCGAGACCAGGCTTGATCCTCGGAAGGAGGAAAGGATCTCTTCGAGGCGATCGAGCAATGGCTCGTTCAAATCTTCGAGCTTGAGCCGGATGCGCAGGCTCGAGGCCGGCCGTTCCGCAAGATCTCCGAGGCGGGCCGCTTCCTGAAGTGACAGTCGAGTACCCGCTTCTTCCACCTGTACGCGCACCTTGAGCAAAAGTGGTGCTCCGGCCTTGAGCATCGGCTCCAGCCGCGCAAAGCTCTCTGGAAAGGCGAGCAATTCCTGAACTCCGGTCATGTCCTGGATCGTGTAGATGGCCCAGCGCGCCCCTTTCTTGGAACGCATCGGGCGCGTTCCCACAATCAGCACCGCAACGGTGATCTCCTTGCCATTCCGCTGGCCTTCCACCTGGTCGAGCGAAACGCATTTTAATTCTTGCAATCGCGAGGCGTACTTCGCGAGGGGGTGCCCGGAAACGTAAAAACCAAGCATCGCATATTCGCTGGCGAGGCGCTCTGCCTCGCCCCACGGCTCGGCTTCGTGCAGTTCGAAGGCAATCGGCGCCGGGGCTGCTGCGGTACCGAACAATCCGTGCTGTCCAGATTCCCGGATCCGCGAAGCGCGCTGCACCGCCGCCAGCGCGTCATCGACGGACGCCAACATGGACTCGCGCGGCCCCAGCGAGTCCAGCGCCCCGGATTTGATCAGGCTCTCAAACACCCGTTTGTTCAGAAATCGCGCTTCAATGCGCTCACACAAGTCGTAGAGTGACCTGAATTCGCCCGAGGACAGCCGCGAATCGCGTATGGCTTTCGCGGTGTTCTCGCCAACGTTTTTGATCGCGGCCATACCAAAGCGGATGGACTCGCCAACCGGAGTGAAATAGAGATCGCTCTCGTTGATGTCCGGCGGCAAGATGGAAATGCTCATGCCGCGCGCTTCGTTGATGTACTTGACGGCCTTTTCCGCGTTGCCTGTTTCCGAAGTCAGCAGCGCGGCCATGAATTCCACAGGATAGTGCGTTTTGAGGTAGGCCGTCTGGTAGGCCAGCAGCGCATACGCGCAGGAGTGCGATTTATTAAAGCCGTACCCGGCAAACTCCTCCATCAAGTCGAAAATGCCCGCGGCCTTCTTTTCCGAAACCTTGTTGGTCAGGCAGCCCGCGATGAATTTGGCCCGTTGCGCCGCCATCTCCTCTTTTTTCTTCTTGCCCATGGCGCGGCGGAGGATGTCGGCCTCGCCCAGTGAGAAGCTGGCCAGCAGATTCGCGATCTGCATCACCTGCTCCTGGTACAGGATGACGCCGTACGTTTCATCGAGAATGCCCTTCAGCTGCGGCAGTTCGTAGCTGACCTTTGTCTTGCCCTGCTTGCGGCTGATGAAGTCGTCGATCATGCCGCCTTGAATCGGGCCCGGACGGTAGAGGGCGTTAAGCGCAGTAAGGTCTTCAATGCGCGAAGGCTGGTAGCGGCGCAGGATGTCGCGCATGCCATGCGATTCAAACTGGAAAATGGCGGTCGTATCGCCGCGGGCAAAAAGTTTGTAGGTCTGCTCGTCGTCCAGTGTCAGATTGTCAATGTCGACCTTTATGCCGCGATTTTTTTCAATCATGCGCGCGGTGTCTTGCAAGACGGTGAGCGTGGTCAGTCCGAGGAAATCCATCTTCAGCAAGCCGATACGCTCGAGCGCATTCATGTCGTACTGCGTCGTGATTTCATCCCGGTTCGTCTTGTAAACCGGCACTACGTCCGTCAGGGGGCGCGGCGAAATAACCACTCCCGCGGCATGGGTGGAAGCATGCCGCGCGAGGCCTTCCAGGCGCAACGCCACGGCCATCAAATCCTTCAGCTTTTCGTCGCTGTTAATGGCGGACTTCAGTTGTGGCGCCTCTGAGAGAGCGGTTTCCAGGTCGATGCCGAGAGTCGTGGGGATCAGTTTCGCAAGCCGATCGACTTCGCCGTAGGGAATGTCCATGGCTCGGCCCACGTCCTTGACCGCGGCTTTGGCCGCCATGGTACCGAAGGTAATGATCTGCGCGACATTTTCACGCCCGTACTTTTGCGTGACGTATTCGATCACCTCGCCGCGCCGCCGCATGCAGAAGTCGATGTCGATATCCGGCAGCGAAACGCGCTCCGGATTCAGGAAACGCTCGAACAGCAAGTTGTACTGCAAGGGGTCGACATCCGTAATGCGCAACGCGTAGCTCACAAGGCTCCCCGCTGCGGAACCGCGTCCCGGGCCGACGGGCACGTCCTGCGCGCGCGCGTAGTGGATGAAATCCCAAACGATCAGGAAGTACCCCTCGTAGCGCATCTTCTTGATCATCTCGATCTCGGAGGTCAGCCTGCGCTCATATTCGGCCAGCGGATTATGCAAGACGCCTTGCTGCAACAGCCGCTCGAGGTACGGCGCGCGCGTCGCAAACCCTTCGCGCACAACCTTTTCGAAATAACTGCCCGCCGTGTGGCCCTCCGGAACCTTAAACTCCGGAAACGGATTCGGGATGCGCTCGATTTTTACATTGCAGCGCGCCGCGATGTCCACCGTGCGCCGCAGTGCATCCGGCAGCTCGCCAAACACCTGCGCCATCTCCGCAGCCGTCTTGAAGTAAAACTGATCGGTCGCAAACTTCATGCGATGAGTGTCGCTCATCGTTTTTCCCGTTTGGATACACAGCAGGACTTCCTGTGCGTGCGCATCGGTGTGATGCAGGTAATGGCAGTCGTTTGTGGCGACTAGCGGAATCCCGGTTTCTTTCGACAGACGGACAAGCTCCCGGTTGACACCCTGCTCGATCTCCAGCCCCTGGTCTTGAATTTCCAAAAAGAAATTGCCCTTGCCGAAGACGTCCTGGAGCCGATATGCGTTTTCGCGGGCCTGGTCGTACTTTTCCTCCACGACCGCTTCGGTCACCGCGCCCCGCAGGCAGGCCGACAAAGCAATGAGGCCCTTGTTGTGCTTGGCCAGAAGGTCGTAGTCAATTCGCGGCCGATAGTAGAAGCCCTCGAGAAAACCAGACGAGACCAGCTTGATCAGGTTGTGGTAGCCCTCGAGTGATTCGCAGAGCAGGACCAAATGATTGCTCCCGCGCATGCCCGGCTCGGCCTCACCGCGGTCTTGGGCGGCCCCGCTTGTTTTTTCGCCGCGGTCGTGGCGGCTGCCTTTGGCCACATAGACTTCGCATCCGATGATCGGCTTAACGTCACGCTTGCTGGCTTCGTTGAAAAAATTGGCGGCGGCGAAGAGGTTTCCGTGGTCCGTGACGGCAACCGCGGGCATTTTCTGCCGGGATGCTTCATCGAGGAGCTCGGATGTTTCGCATGCCCCGTCGAGAAGACTGAAATCCGTGTGAACGTGAAGATGAACGAACTGCGGTTGACCCATGGATCTCGATTCTAAAACTCTCGCGGGAGAATTGCGAATCACATTCTCACGATTTCGACCGTGGCGGTCTTCCCCGCCTGGCCCTTATTTTCGGCCGCTGCTCTTCTTGCCCGCCGCAGCGTGCTTGGCCTGTTCACGGGCGGCTTTATGCTTTGCGGCTTGCTTCAACATCACCGGGTGGTTCTTATGCGACTGACCGCCAGCAGCTTTCGCGGGCGCGCCCTTTTCCGGGGCTGCAGTGGCTCCAGAAGCCGCCGGCGGCTTCTCTCCGCTCTTTGCCGGCTTCTTTTCCTTCTCTTTCTTTTTCGGCTGCTCCTTGATCCCAGACAGTTTACGAAGGACCTTGATGCGCTCTTCCGGCGTCTTGCCGCGCCCTGTTAGCTGCATGGCGAAAACCTGCTCGACGATGGCATCGAATTTCGCACCGCGCGCATAGCCCAGAGCCTCCAACTCATTCGCCACCATGGGCAGAGCGCTTCGGATCGGCCGCCACTTGTGAAGATACGCGCGAATTTTCGACAGCGCCGCCGAATTGTTCGACTCCGCCAGAAGGTAGGCAATGCGCTCGACGGGAAGCTTTTCGAGAAACTTGTAGGCATCCACAGGCGCGTTCAACTTGCGCCCGATCAGTTCCTTCTGGTCCGCAAGAACTTCTTTCTCGAAGTTCAGGATGGCATCCGCTTCCGCCGAGCGGAAGCCCGCCTTGGAGAGAACGCTGCTCTGTTCGCGGTCCTTGAGGCGCCCAAGAACTGCCAGCATCATCGGCGTTGCAAGTTTTGGTCGGACGCCGGC
>Ga0210387_10003966_pt1 | contig 11351 bp, 9 predicted proteins | sample IncBWC7OmetaG_FD_160108 | JGI IMG/M metagenome (GOLD analysis project Ga0210387, IMG submission 160108) | Forest soil microbial communities from Barre Woods Harvard Forest LTER site, Petersham, Massachusetts, United States - Inc-BW-C-7-O ... | reverse complement strand
AGCGCTGGAACTGTTTCTTGTCGGACGCGTAGGTGTAGGCGTGCTCTGGATCCACTTCCTTGGCATTAATGGCCGCGAGCAGGGCCTGGTCCATGAGCTGCATGCCGTATTCCTTGCCCATTTGCAACTGGCTGGGAATCTGATGCGTCTGGTCGGTCATGATGAGCTTGCCGATGGCCTTGGTCAGTACCATGACCTCGCACACGGCCTTGCGCGCGCGCTGATCCGGGGTCTTGAGAAGAATTTGTGTGATGACCGCGATGAGGCTGTTGGAAAGAAACGTCTTGGTCTGCTCGCGCTCATCGTTCGGCAACGCGTCGATGATGCGATCGATGGTCTTCGTGGCGCTGGTGGTATGCAAGGTTCCCAGCACAAGGTGCCCGGTTTCGGCGGCCGTCATCGCCATGGCAATGGTTTCGGCGTCGCGCATTTCGCCGACCAGTATGACGTCGGGATCCTCGCGCATCGCAGCGCGCACGCCTTCGGCGAAGGACGGCAGGTGGGTGCCCAATTCGCGCTGAATTACCTGGCTGGTCTTGCTGCGATGAACGAATTCGATCGGATCCTCGAGGCTGATGATATTGAGCGAGCGGGTCGAGTTGAGGTAATCGATCATCGATGCCAGCGTGGTGGTCTTTCCCGTCCCCGTCGATCCGGTCACCAGGATCATCCCCTGATGGTAGTCGCACAGTTTCTTGACGACCGGCGGCAGGCCCAGCTGATCCATCGTCGGCATGGTGGTGGGAATCGATCGGAACGCAGCACCAATGCCGGTTTCCTTGCGAAACACATTCACCCGGAAGCGGCCGCCTTCAGTCGAGACGTAGGAGAAGTCCAGGTCATTACCCTCGCGCAGGACCTTGAGCTGCGACTGGGTCAGAATCTCGGTGATATAGGCCTCGAGCTCAGCATCGCCCAGATCGCGGAACTTGATCGGCATCAAGTCCCCATGCATGCGCAGCATGGGCGGCACGCCAACCGCAAGATGCAGGTCCGAGCAGCCTTGGGCCACCCCCAACTTGAGGAACGCGTCGACTCTTGCCATAACGCGTAAGGCTACCCGTAAGCAATTGGTTTTTCGAGCGTTTAGGGCGCTATTCGGCTGTAAACGTGAGGTGCGTCAACTAGCAGCCTGCCGGACTTAAGGCTGACAGGTGCTATTAGAGGAATTTCTCGAGGGAAACCCGCAGTTCGTCCATGGATTGGGCCCGTTTCGCCTTGTCCAGGGACATGCACTTCATGACGATCGCGTTCAGTTCCGCGGGCAACTCTTTGTTGATCTCGATGGGCTGGCGCGCCTTGCCCTGGACGTGCTGGTACATCACGGACATGTGATCGCCGCGCGAGTAGGGCGGCACCCCGGCAAACATCTCGTACATGATGACGCCCAAACTGTAGATGTCCGCCCGCTCGTCGACCTTTTTGCCCAGGATCTGTTCGGGCGCCATGTACTTGGGCGAGCCGATGACATAGCCGGTCTTGGTCAACTGGGTGTCGCCCTGGGTCTGTGCGGCGGCCACGCCGAAGTCGACGATCTTCAGCAGCGAGTCGCTGTCGATCAGCACGTTGGCCGGCTTCAAGTCGCGGTGCACGATGCCGGCTTGATGCGCCACGGCCATGCCGGTCGCGATGTCGATGGCGAATTTGACGGCGCGCTTCAGCGCCACCGGCTTCTCGTTGACGATCTCCCCGCCCAAGGTGTGCGAGGGAAAATATTCCATCGAGATCGCGTAGTTGCCGCGAATGTACAAGAAGTCGTAAATACGGATCACGTTCTTGTGAGTGATCTTGCGGCTATAGCGCAGCTCGTGAACGAAGCGCTTCATCATCTCTTCGTCGGAGGAAACGTTGGGGTTAAGGAACTTGAGAATCAAGCGCTCCTCGACCACCGTGTCTTCCATGAGCAATACGGTGCCAAAGGCGCCCTTGCCGATCTTTTCGATGTATTTGTAGCGGCCCTCGATGACGTCTCCCGGCTTCAAGGTCGCGATATCGAGCTTGGCCGAGGCCGCCGTTTCTTCCGCCTGCTTGACGGCAGAGGCCAGTGCCTGATTGTCGATGAGCAGCGTCTTCGCGGGTTCCTGCATCTTTTCCGCGCGCTGGTTCGCCGCAATTTGCTGCGTCGAGAAGCGATTGTCGAGTTCCTGCATGGCGCGGGCGACCGCCTGGCTCAAGGTGCCATCCGCCGCACTTGCCGTTACCGCCTGCAAGCGCACGCGGATGGTGTCCGCGCGGCGCTCGTCGGCGAGTTTCGCCAGTGCCGAGATGGCCTCGACCTTGATCTCGTTTTCCGGCCGCGACAGCATCGGCAGCAGGCTCTCGAGGCTGCGCTGATCGCCGATTTTGCCGATCGCGCGGATGACCGTCGGCAGGGATTTGGCCTCACCCTGCAACATGTCGATGAAGCGCGGTAGAGCCTTGCTGCTGCCGATTTCCGCCAGCGCATCGACCGCACGCTCGCTGACCCACCAATCCGGGTCGCGGGTGGCTTCAATGAGCTGCGCGACGGCGCGCTCATCCTTGGTTTGATTCAAAATCTCGATGGCGGCGCGGCGAATATCCTGATTTTCATCCTTGATGAGCGCGAGCACCGCGTCGACCACGCGCGGGCCGCCGATCTTGCCAAGGGCGTCGGCCGCCCGTGTGCGAACCCACCAATCGCTGTCCGCGATTACCTCCAGCAGGTATTTGACGGATTTCGAGGTACCAACGACGTTCAGCACTTCCACCGCGGCGCGCCGCGCGTATTCGTTCTCGTCCTTGAGCACATCCACCAGATACTTGATGGTTTCCGGATGGTTGGCCTTGACGACAACGTCCACAGCCTTGTTTTGCACCTCGATTTCAGGATCGCGCAACATGCCGACGACCAAGGGCATATCGAACGGGCCGTCCATTTTGGAGAGTGCGGTCAAGGCGGCTGAGCGTATGAACTTGCTGTTGTCCTTGAGTTGCTTTTGCACCGCCTGCTGCACTTTGGGCAAATTGAAGCGGCCCAGGACATTGATGATGTGCAGCCGCGCCACCGGATCCTTGCCCTCGATCCTTGCCAGCAGATCATCCACCGACGATTCATCAGCGATCTCGCCAATGATCTTGAACAGTCCGTTCCTTTCACTGGGCTCTTGCGTGTAGGCCGCGTTCAGCAATTCGCGCACCGTGTAGCGGGTCTTCTGCGCGGCGATCACATCCAGCAGGGCCTGTTTCGGCATCCCGGGCTTGGCCAGGGCGTCAAGCAGCGCATGCGCGGGATAGTTCTTGCTCGTGGACAGCGCCCAGGCGATTCCGGACATGGCGCGGCCATTGGCTTCCGACATGGTCTTGAGCAGAATCGGCAGGGTTTTGGAGTCAATCAGGCGGGACAGCACTTCCACATACGCCGTCGTTTCCTTTTTTTCCGACGTAGCGAGTGCATCCACGATGGGGTCAATGGCGTCGGATCCCAGCGCGATCAATTTCTCCAACGCCTTCAAGGCCAACGGGCTGGCTGGATTGCCGCTGGACTTGACTTCGGCAATGAGCCGATCGGCACGATAATTGGCGAATAAGCTCATTCGGCGCCTAAGCTAAACCGTTCCCCGGAGAGTTACCCATTCTTACTTTAATTCAGGCGCCCTCCGTGGTCTTGATTCTCAATATGGAATTATGCCACACGTCACGAATTTAGCTGCCTGCGGTACAATCGCGACATCCTTATGAATCAACCCCCTGCCGCGGAAAGTGCCATCCGCGAACACTTAAGCACCTATACCGATCCCTACCTGGGACAGACCTTGGGCGATGCCAAGGCGGTCAGGTCGGTGGCAATCCACGGTGACCTCGTCGCGATTGAGCTCGTATTGGGGTTCCCCTGCGCCGATTATGGGCCCGAAATGGAGTCGGCACTGCGATCGCACCTTGGGTCCGCTCTCGGGAATGCAAGATTGGAGCTCAAACTCAGCGCGCAAATTACCGCGCATGCCGTTCAGCGAACGCTGAAACCGTTGACAAATGTGAAGAATGTAGTGGCGGTTGCCTCAGGCAAGGGCGGGGTCGGAAAGTCGACAACCGCGGCCAATTTGGCGCTGGCCTGGGCGGCGCAAGGCGCCAAGGTGGGTCTGTTGGATGCCGATATTTACGGGCCGAGCCAGCCGCTGATGATGGGCCTGAGCGGCGCCAAGCCCGTGAGCACCGACGGCAAACACATGGCGCCGCTGCGCGCGTACGGCGTCGAGGTGATGTCCATCGGCTTCATGATTGACCCAGAACAACCGATGGCCTGGCGGGGACCGATGGTGACCTCTGCGCTCACCCAGCTGCTCGGCGACACGACCTGGGGCGATCTGGACTACTTGGTGGTCGACATGCCGCCCGGAACCGGCGACATCCAGCTGACCTTGGCGCAGCGCGTCCCCGTCAGCGGAGCGGTCATCGTGACCACTCCGCAAGACATTGCCCTCTTGGATGCTCGCAAGGGTCTCAAGATGTTCGAGAAGGTCGAGGTGCGGGTGCTCGGCGTAGTCGAGAACATGAGCGTGCATATCTGCTCGCAGTGCGGGCATACGGAGCATGTGTTCGGCAGCGGCGGCGGCGCACGGATGGCGGCCCAATATGGCGTGCAGTTGCTGGGTGAGCTGCCCCTGGATATTCGCATTCGCGAGGACGCCGACGGTGGCGCACCGACCGTGGTAGCGGAGCCGGGCAGTGAACGCGCCCGGGCGTATTTCTTGATGGCGCGTCGTACGGCAGCGCGCCTGGCCACATTGAACAAAGACTATAGCCGGGCATTTCCAAAAATTACGGTTGAAGCAACTTAATGAGCATAAAGAGCGATCGTTGGATCAGACGCATGGCCGCGGAACACGGCATGATTGAACCGTTTTCGGCGCAGCAAGTGCGCGTAACCGACGGTCATAGGATTGTTTCCTATGGCACTTCGAGCTACGGCTACGACGTGCGTTGTGCCGAAGACTTCAAAATATTTACCAACATCAATTCCACCATCGTCGATCCGAAGAAATTCGACGAAAAATCTTTTGTGGATTTCAAGGGACCAGTGTGCATCATTCCGCCGAACTCCTTCGCGCTCGCGAGCACGGTGGAATATTTTAAGATTCCACGCAACGTACTCGTCATGACATTGGGAAAAAGTACCTACGCACGCTGTTTCCGCGGCGACACTCGTGTTGCCCTCGTTGATGGCACATCGCCGACACTTGAGGAGATGGCCAAGCGGCACGACTCGGGCGAAATCTTTTGGGGTTACAGCATCGGAGAGAATGGACGGCTGATTGTTAGTCTTCTTGACGCTCCGCGCTTCATCGGCCGAGATTCGCTGCTTGAAATCGAATTAGACAGCGGTGAATGCATACACGCCACGCCTGATCATCTTTTCATGCGTCGCGATGGGCGCATGGTGGAAGCGCACGCTTTGCGACCGCAAGATGCATTGATGCCGCTTTACCGGGATTTGTTTCGCGGCTATGAGGGTGTTTATCAACCGATCGACGGGTATCTCTACGCGACGCATCGACTGGCGGACGAATGGAACATCAGAAACGGAATTTATGAGGAAATTCCGGGGACGCACCGTCATCATCTGGATTTCGATCGTCGTAACAACAAGCCTACCAACATCGCTCGGATGGACGCCTCGACGCATTTACGTCTGCATAATGAAGCGAGCTACGGGGAAGATTTTGATCGTGTGGAGCACGGTCGAGCTATTAGCGCATCCCTGCAGAGACGTGCTATTGACCCTCACTGGCTCAAGGAATTCAGCCGCGTTCAATCCGCCAGAGCAAATCAATTTTGGCATTCTGATCGTTACCAGCAAATCCGCACTCGCATCATTGAACAGCGCAGAAATCCGACCGACGAAACACGTGAAGCCCATAGGCGGGCCACACTCCTGCGATATGCCGATCCCGGGGAAAGGGCGCGCCAATCTGAGCTCATGGTCAAGGCATGGGCGAGAGATACCGGCGAGCGCCGCAGCACTCAGGTCGAGATCGCTCGACGTATTAGATTGAGGCCGGAAATTTCTGAACAAACTGTTCGCCGAGCGCTGCATGTTACTGGCTCCATTCGAGGCGCCGCTGAGGTGCTCAACTGCGATCGATCGGTTTTTCGGCGTTTCTCCGACGCGCTGACCGATTTCCGAGGTACGCGTCAATATCGGAACCACAAAGTCACGGCGGTCCGTGAGATCGCCGGCGACCACGATGTGTACTGCCTCACGGTTCCCGAAGCGGGTAATTTTGCTTTGCAGAGCGGCGTGTTCGTGAAAAATTGCGGAATCATCGTCAACGTAACGCCTTTAGAGCCCGAGTGGGAAGGCCACGTGACTCTGGAATTTTCCAACACCACGCCGCTGCCTGCGAAGATCTACGCCAACGAAGGCGTGGCGCAAATGCTGTTCTTTGAGTCCGATGAGGTTTGCGAGACTTCGTACAAGGATCGCGGCGGCAAATACCAGGGCCAGCGCGGCGTGACTCTGCCGAAAACTTGAGGCTCGCGAGCATTGGGAGTCGTTGCTTACGCTAGAGCATTCCAGGAGCCTCATGTCGTACGTCGTACACACAGAATCCAGCTCGTTCATAGACACGAATCGCAGCGGGATGGTCCCAGACGTCCGTGTGCAGCCATATCCGTTTTGCACCCGAGTTCCACTCCTCGAGCAGTGCGATCTTCAGGAACCATGGCCCAAGTCCGCGCCCTTGGGCCTCAGGTATCAGACCAAAGTTCTTGAGCTCGATCTCCGGAAACTCGCTGCGATCGAACTCGCAAAACCCCAGCGCGTTGCGTTGTTGGTCCCGCAATACATAGATGTTCAGGGCCTCGCCCTCGAGTAGCGCCCGAAGCTCAGCCTCAGGCATCAGCAGCCGCTGATCCCAGCGCAAGGGCTCGCCTACGTTCCGATATAGGGTCAGGTAATCACGGAGGGACAGATGTTCGCGTGCTATGCGTTCGGAGCCGCATCGATCAATCGGCGGCGCCGGCGACCCACGAAGTTCCATGTAGGTCACTTGCACAGTAGCGGCGCTCGGCTCGTTCATGAGGCAACGATGCGGTTGTCTGAGGCGCTTGCTTAAGGTTTGAGGTGCGGCGGCTCGATTGCGACCAAGCGATCGACGCTTTTGATGCGCATGCTGATTTCAAGCTTGCCGTCGCGGCTGCGCTCCGCCTGCACAGGTACGTATCCTAACGAGGGTGCAAACCACATTTTCAGGACGCGGTTATTGCCGGTGCGTTGACTGGTCACGATGACGGTGTCGAGCTCGCCGATGGCCGTACGGATCTTGGCGCTGCCTTCCTGGGTGTAGTTGAATTCCTTCAACTGGTCCTTGTCGATGATTTGGAATGTCTTGGGTAAATTGCCGTTCTTCAAGTCGAGCATGACTTCGACTTGACTGGACATGACGTCCTGAGCCCCGTCCGGGAGCTTGATATCCACCGGCGTGGTTTCCGATACGCCGGTCGCACGTTTGTCGTGCCAGTCGAAATTCAGTTCCACCGTTTTTGAGCCTTCTTTGCCGAAGTACTTGTCCGGGCGGACGTGATCGCCGACTACAGTTACCCAGCTCTTCTGCACCAGATCGTCGCGATATGCAATGCGAAAGAACCCCTGCGCACTGATGGTCCAGACGTACATGTACGTCCCCGGCTCGGCGCCGCGCGTCAGTTGTATCTCGCTGTTTCCGATCCTCATGCCTTTCCAGGCCGCCTCGTATTGCGCGATGAATGGTGCGACAGCGGTTGTGTCCGCCGTTTGGGCCGTTGCATTGGCGGATGCCAGGCTCAAGAGGAGAATCGCGCCCGCGAATGTCTTCATGATGTTTTCTCCGGCGCAAGATCGCCAATCTGCACGGGTTCGGCCAATGGCCGGCCGTCCAATTGCGCCTTCCCGGCCTCACAGCGCAATCGTCCCTGGCAGAACCAATTGACGGCCAGCGGATAGATGATGTGTTCCTGTATCAGCACGCGTTGACTCAATGTGGATTCCGTATCGCCCGGCAAAATGGGCACACGCGCCTGAAGCACGGGTGGGCCGCCGTCGAGTTGCTCGGTGACAAAGTGCACCGTGACGCCATGCTCGGCTTCGCGCGCTTCCAGAGCTCGCCGATGCGTATGCAGGCCTGCATATTTTGGCAGCAATGAGGGATGAATGTTCAATATCCTTCCGGCAAATTGTTCGACGAATTCAGCGGACAGGATCCGCATGAATCCCGCGAGCGCGATCAGCGCCGGCGAATACTCAGTGATCGCGGCGGCCAGGACGCGATCGTAGCCGGCGCGTTCGCTTCCCACCGGTCGCGGCACCGCTCGCGCCTCGACACCAAGCCGCCGCGCGATATCGAGGCCCCCGGCATCGGCCCGATCCGAGAGTACCGCGGCCACGGAGTAAGCAGCATCAGCCGTCTGGCTGCGCTCGATGAGAGCCCGCATATTGCTGCCGCGCCCCGATATCAGGATGACGATCGGCTGCCGCGGCGACTCGCTCAAGCGATGACGACGCCGCGAGTTCCCGTGCGCACCTCGCCGATCACGAGCGCCTCCTGGCCTGCCGCGCCCAATATGCCGATCGCGCGTTGCGCATCGCCTGCCGATACCTGGATGGTCATGCCGATTCCACAATTGAACACGCGATACATTTCCGCATCCGCGATTTTGCCCTGCTGCTGCAGCCACTCAAAGATCGCCTCGCGCGGCCACGCTTTGCGTTCCAGCACGACCTCCAATCCGTCCGGCAGCACGCGCGGAATGTTGTCGACCAGCCCGCCCCCTGTGATGTGCGACAGGCCATGCAGCGAGATCTCGCGCATCAGCTTCAAGAGCGGCTTGACGTAAATTCGCGTCGGCGCCATGAGTCGATCGATGAGGCTGACGCCCTGCAAATCGGCCTCTAGATCCGCGCTGCTAAGCTGCAGGATTTTGCGAATCAGGGAAAAGCCGTTGGAATGCGGGCCGGAGGACGGCAGCCCCAGCACGACGTCGCCCGCGCGGGTCTTCGAGCCGTCGATGATGGCGTCCTTCTCGACCACCCCGACACAGAAGCCCGCGAGGTCGTAATCCGCGCCGTGATACATGCCGGGCATTTCAGCGGTTTCGCCGCCGACCAAGGCACAGCCGGCCTGCACGCAGCCCTCGACGATGCCCGCGATGACTCGTTCGCCGACGCCGACATCGAGCTTGCCGCTCGCGTAGTAGTCCAGGAAGAACAACGGTTCGGCGCCCTGCACAATCACATCGTTGACGCACATGGCGACCAAATCGATGCCCACGCCGTCGTGCCGCTGCGTGTCAATGGCCAGTCGTAGTTTAGTGCCGACACCATCGGTTCCCGATACCAACACCGGCTTGCGGTAGCGGTCCAGCGGCACCTCGACCAAGGCGCCAAAACCGCCGATGCCCCCGAGCACCTCCGGCCGCATCGAGCGCTTCACTCGCGGCTTGATTCGCTCGACAAGCTCGTCGCCGGCGTCAATATCGACCCCGGCGTCGCGGTAGGTCACGGGCGCTCGTTCAGTCATTAAAGGGTCCTTCATGTACGATTTAGGCCAAAGCGGCAGGCGCTTCAGCTGTGGTATTTTACAACACCATGGCACAGTACTTACGGCGCTTTTCTATTGTCTGCATGTGTATCGTCGGCTTCTGCCTGGGCGAGGCGGGTTTGGCCATTACGCGTGCCGAGATGTATCAGGCAACCACACCGGTCACCGACCGCTCAGAGGCGGCGCAGACTGCCGCCTTCCAGAATGCGATGAAGACGGTGCTGATTCGGGTCACCGGCCGTCGCAACGCGGACGAGGACCCCGCCTTGAGCGCATTGGTCAGCAACGCGCGGCGTTACGTGCAGCAGTATCGAGCCGCGCCCGATAGCCAGCTCTGGGTGACCTTCGATGGCCCGGCCATCGAGCGGTGGCTGACGCAGAATGGGCAGCCCTTGTGGGGTCACGAGCGGCCGACGACCTTGGTGCTGTTGGGCGTACAAACCGGCCCACAGAACGGCAGCGTCGTGAGCACCGAAGAGAACTCAGATCTCAAGGCGGCGATCGACGCCGCCGCCGCCGCGCGCGGTCTGCCGCTGGTGTGGCCCAGCGGCGCGGAACTGCAGAAGTTTCACATCGATTACTCCGCGGTGAGCACCGGTTCGCCCGCCACCTTCGCAGAGATTGCCCGGCGCATGGGCAGCGACGGGGTGCTCATCGGGCGCGCGAGCAGCGCGAGTGCGAACGCCAATGTGCGGTGGACGCATTTGTTTCAGGATCGAAGCAGCGAATACTCCGGCACCTTGGAGGGCGTGAATCGCGCCGCGGATGTGTATGCGGGAATGTTCGCCGCGAGCGGCGCGGTCGTCCCGGTGGACATTGAAGTCAGCGGGCTCAACGATTTGCGCGACTATGCAAGTCTCGAGAGCTATCTCGAGTCGCTCACCTTCATCTCGCACGTCAGCGTCGAGTCCCTGTCGGGCGACACGGTCAGGTTCCGGTTGACGACGCGCGGCGGCCTTGACTCATTGCAGCGGGCGTTGTCGTTGAATGGGCGGTTGCAGCCGGCTGCCGCCGGCGAGAATGGGATTCAGCGCTTCCAACTGCATCGCTAGTTGGGATCCGGTCGGAACCTCGGTCCGTGCGCCACATACCGAACATCATCAGTGTGATCCGAATATTGTTGGTCGTGCCCATCGCATTGGCACTGGCGGATCAGCGTCTCGCGCTCTCAATATTCTTATTCGGTATCGCGGCGCTGTCGGATGCAGCCGATGGCTTTCTCGCCAAACGATTCGGCTGGCAAAGCGAGCTGGGCGCGGTTCTGGATCCCATCGCCGACAAGGCGCTCTTGGTCACGGTGTTCGTCACGCTGAGTCTCATGAAGCTGGTGCCGCTGTGGCTGATGATCGCCGCGGTTGCGCGCGATGCCATCATCGTGTCGGGAGCCGCGGCTTATCGCATTATCATCGGGCCGCTGACGGCGCATCCGTCCTTGGTCAGCAAGATAAACACCCTGTGTCAGGCGGGCTTCATATTGGCGGTCGTGAGCCGGGCAAAATTTTCGCTGCCTCCCGAGTGGGTGATCACCTGGCTGGGTGCGCTGGTGTTTGCCACAGTCACCGTGAGCGGCATCGACTACGTCCTGGTGTATGGCCGGCGGGCGGCGGCGGCATGAAGCAACTCGCCTTGGGCGTGCGGCTTCGCTCGGGCGCGGTGTACGAGAGCTTCGCGCCGGGCCGCAATTCAGAAATTTTGACGGCGCTGCGATCGCCGAGTGCGCTGCCGATGTGGCTGTGGGGCGCCAAAGGGTCGGGCAAAACCCATTTGCTGCAAGCTGCGTGCGCGGCGGCGGGCGACGCGGCCGCGTACTTTCCGCTC
>Ga0210387_10003965_pt1 | contig 11353 bp, 11 predicted proteins | sample IncBWC7OmetaG_FD_160108 | JGI IMG/M metagenome (GOLD analysis project Ga0210387, IMG submission 160108) | Forest soil microbial communities from Barre Woods Harvard Forest LTER site, Petersham, Massachusetts, United States - Inc-BW-C-7-O ... | reverse complement strand
TTGCCTTGGTGGGTGATGAGCAGCGCGCGAAGCTCCGGCTCGCTCGGCACCGCCAAAGCCGACGCCTCCATTTGCCGCACCGGGGGCGAGAGCGAGCTGCTCTTGCCGTAGTCGTTCATGGCCTCTTTGACGGTATCGGGGAGCACCTCGGGACCGAGCACCGGTCCCTCCGAAAGCGCCACGCTGCGCTTGATGCAGGCCTCCAGTTCCCGCACGTTGTACGGAAAGTCGTGTTGCAAGAGACCGGTCATGAACGGAAACGACAGCTCGTAGCTCGGTCGCCCGGCGCGCGCGAGGAAACTGCGCGCGAGCACGTGCACGTCCTCTTTGCGTTCGTGCAGCGGAGGCAGGTAGAGCTCGTATTCGTTGAGCCGCGCGAACAAATCTTCGCGAAACCGGCCCTCTCGCTGCATCTTGGCGAGATCGCGATGCGTCGCGCAAACCACGCGCACGTCGACGCGTTCCGGTGTGGTGGCGCCGAGCGGCAGCACTTCCTTCGCTTGCAACACGCGCAGCAGCTTGGCTTGCGCGTCGAGCGGCATGTCGCCGATCTCGTCGAGAAACAGCGTACCGCCGTCGGCGGCGCGGATCAGGCCGGGCTTGTCGCGGTCAGCGCCCGAGAACGCGCCGCGCTTGAAGCCGAATAGCTCACTCTCGAGCAGCAACGCGGGGATCGCCGCGCAATTCACGGCGCAAAATCGGCCCTCTCGAGCGCTCAGGCGATGCAGCTCGCTGGCCACCACTTCCTTACCCGTGCCGCTCGCGCCGCGTAAGACAACGCTGAGCAGCGTCGGTGCCACGCGCTCCAGCTCGGCCACGATGCGATCCATCTGCAGCCCACCAACGAGCAAGCTCGGGTGTAGCGCGCGGCGCGCGGCGCCTCTCGCCATCGAGCCGTCGAGGCGATAGCCTGCGTAAAGCTCGGCGTCGCGCTCCACGAACTTGAAGATCGCGTCTCCGATGCGCACCTCGTCGCAACCTTCGAGCGCGGTGCCCTGCACGCGCCGCCCGTTCACGATGACGCCGTTTCGGCTGCCCAGATCGCGAACGTGATAGGCGCCGTTCGCCCAACCGATTTCGGCATGTCGGCGTGAGACTGCGGGCACGTCGAGCTCCAGCTCGACGCCTGGCTCTCGACCGATCACCAATCGTTCTTGCTTGAACGGAAATGCGGCGGGCAATCTCGCCCACGACTCAGCGTACAGCAGCACGAGCCCCGCAACCGGTCCGGAACCGGGACCGCGCGCGGTCGTCCCGAATTCCTGCATGGCGCCGGTGGTGTAGTCGACCATCGAGCTGCTAGAATAGCGCTTCCGCCATGGAACTCGAAACACTCCGCGTCGCCGCGGTTCAGCTCCAAAGCCAGGACAACATCGAGCAGAACCTGGACGAGTGCCGGAGGCTCGTCAGCGCCGCACGGCGTGACGGCGCCAAGCTCGTGGTCCTACCAGAGAATTTTGCGTACTTCGGGGCGGACGAAACCAAGCACGCCAGCGCAGAACGCATCGGCGATGCGCGCGGCAAAATCCAGTCGGCCCTGTCCGAGATGGCGCGTGGCGCCGAGGCATTCCTGGTCGCGGGTGGCTTCCCGGAGGCTTCCGACGACCGAGCGCGGCCTTTCAATACCGCGCTCGCCTACGGTCCCGACGGAGCGCTGCTGGGCGCTTATCGCAAAATTCATCTGTTCGACGTGGCCCTGCAGGACGGTACGAACCTGTCCGAATCCTCCGGCACGACGCCGGGTGAAGTGGACGCGCTCGTCACCTTCGACATCGGACGCTTTCGCATCGGTTTGTCGATTTGCTACGATCTTCGCTTCCCCGAGCTATATCGCGCACTCGTCGATCGCGGCGCGAACGTGTTACTCGTTCCGGCGGCGTTCACGCTGCACACGGGTAAAGACCACTGGCACACGTTGCTTCGCGCGCGCGCCATCGAGTCGCAGGCCTTCGTGATTGCGGCCGCGCAATGGGGCAAGCATCCGCGCGGGCGCAGCACGTACGGCCACTCGTTGGTGGTCGATCCGTGGGGCGCCGTGATCGCACAAGCCTCAGACGGCGTTGGTATCGTTACGGCGACGCTCGATCTGAGCTACCTCGAGCAAGTGCGCGTCGCCGTGCCGTGCCTGAGCAATCGCCGCCTGTGAGGCTCCGCGCGTCGGGCGGGGCGAGCTCTCGGTTCGATGAGCAAGCCGATGCCGCCGGACTACAGGTGGCGCTTGGCGATTTCGGTCCAGGTGCCAGTTGGCTCGAGCGAGATGTAGCTCTTCCAAAACGGGCGCGCCTTGCTGGTCTCGCCGATCTGCTCGTACGCCATGGCTAGGTTGAAGTAAGCGTCGGCAAATTTCGGATCGGCCTCGATGGCTCCGTGAAAAAGCGGAACGCTGAGATCGGGCTGCCCGCGCTCTAGCATCACGTAGCCCAAGTTGTATTGGGCTTCCGGTTGTCGAGCGTCGATCTCCAACGCCTTCTTGTAAAGGACCTCGGCGGCGTCCGCGTCGTGCCTGCGGAAGCGAATATTGCCGAGGTTCGTGTAAGCGATCGCGAGCCAGGGATCGAGCGAGATGGCCTCGCGATACAGGAGCTCCGCGTCGTCCATCGACAGCGGGTCTTCGTCGAGCTGGCTCGCGCGCAAGTAAAGCTCGTAGGCGGTTCGCGCGCGCTCGCGACCTGCGGAAGGGCGCAGTACGCGCACGACATCGTCGCGCAGCGACTTCACCTCGAAGTCGAGCACCATCTGCCCGGTGAGCGGTTCGAACGCGCCGTCCATCGTGTGCACCACGACGCGCTGCCCGTCGGACACGATGCGCAGCTCTTGCAGCGGACGAGTCACCTTGGGCAGCGAGCGCTTGAGGGCTCCGACGGCGCGCGTCACGTCGCGCAAACGGACGCGCTGCTCGAGCAGCGACTGCGCCGTGCGCAGCGCGATCAGGTCCGAGAATGAATAGGCCCGGCGCCCGCGGCGGCGCCCCGTCGGCGACACCACGCCCGCTCGGTCGAAGGTGCGCAAACGCGCCTGCGAGATACCGAGCAAACGCGAGATCTCTCCGCTGCTGAATAGATCCGTGAGCGGTTCCCGGCCGGCGCTCGATTCGGCGAGCGGCGACACTGCGCGCTCGTCGCGCTTCTGCACACGACCCCCACCAGGCCCGAAGACCACGTGGATTATCTTTTCGTCGCGCTGTCTCTTGCGACCCATCTCGCTGCCGGTTCCCGCCTAACTCTGAAAAGGACGACCTTCTAATTCTTCCGCGGCGCGCTTCGTGTCAAGGGGGAGCGGCCAGATCGGCAATTCGTTGCGGAAGCATTCGCAGAAGCCGCGCAGAATGTTGCTCGCCGAGCGCGTTGTTCGTGACGCTTGCTCGTGGTCGCGCGGTGTGCGCGGCCCGCTCGCGGTGTCGCGACAATTCTGAAATGCTTCTTGACGGGAGTAGCTGTCGTGATCCGTGAGTCGCCCGCGCGTCACGCTGCACACGTGACGTGCGCGAGTCGCGCGCGCTCTCGTCACGGCTCGTTCGTGACTGAACCACGCTCACGACGCGCGTGACGGACGCTTCGGTGGTGATGCGTCCGCCTTGCGCAATGGTCCCGGTCGCTCACTGTTCTTGAACACGCGTGCCTCGACCTCCACGTCGACACGAATGCCGCGCGCGTCACTGCGCACGAAGAGCTCGGCACGCACGCGACCGATGGGTGCGCCGGAGCGAACTTGTGCTTCCAAGCAGGCGATGCGGATTGCACGCAAGCGAGCGTGCGGGTCGCTGGCCACGAGTCGCGCGATGTCGTTGGCGCGCTCGCTCGGCACGAAGCCGCCATGGGAGACGAATGGGAGCAGGACGCTGGTCGAGCCGTAGTAGGTGGCGCCGTCCGGTTCGCTGCGCGTGGCGCCTTCACTCATCACGTCGGCCGCCTCGAACAACTCTCGCAGCCGGTAGTCCGCCGACTGCCAGAGCTCGAGCTTGCGACGCGTGCCGAGCTCTAGGGTGGCGGTCTTGGCCGGACCCGGGCCGCGCCCCTTACGCACCACGGGTCGCGCTCCCGGCTCGTGGCGATTCGGGACAAGCGTTCGCCGGCCGAATTCGAGGCTGTTTTTCGCGTGGCGGGGCGACGACGGAGTCCACGCATCGGATCGTATGTCGGCCGCTCGGGTAAGACGAAGTTAGTCGCAGTTTTCTCGCGGCGAAGGTGGATGACCTCGTCCGCAAGCTCGCGAGCTGGCGAATTCCGCCGGTCCAGCCAAGGCCCTCCGCTAGTCAACGAACTTGGCCGAGCCACCCGGCATCGGGGAAAATCTTCGAAAATTCGCCAAAAACGGCAGAAAATCCGAGGATCAGCCATGAGCATGAGCACTCCCCGAGACGGTTACGAAGGGCGCGAGCGGCGCCAACACCGCGTGTACGTGACGCGCAATACCGAGTACCACTTTCGTGGCGAGACCTGCGTCGCGGTTCGCGATCGCAAGACCGGTCGCTTTCTGCAGTCGCACCTGGCGGTGCAGCGCACCCTCTCGGGTGGAGTGAAGTATCAATCGAATGGCACCGCGATCCCTTCCTGTGCCCCGCCCCAGATCGGCGAAGCCTTGTACTTCGGCGACGACGGTCGAGAGCTGGTGACGAGCCTGTGCTCGAGCATCGAGCGACCGGAGCGCAAGCTCGTGGCGGCGTATCCAGCCGGCTGACTCGGCGCGTTGCCCGACCGATTGATGGTTTTTCTGGGCTCAGACATGTTCAACCACTTGGGCTGTTTTTTGGCAGTTTGCGCGTAAACGCCTGCCAGCTGATCCCCGCCTTCGCGGCAGAGTGCGAAGCACGATTCGCGGCACACGACGCATAAGTGACAAATAGCCGGTGTTTTTGGGGTCTCGATCGACTGGGGATCTTCGGCATCATTCTTGGATATGGGGGACGCCCGGTCAGGCACCGGTCACCCCGTCGAAGGGCGGAATTTCAACAATGGCGCAATCGTCCCCAATCACTTCTGCTAGTCCCAAAACCGATCCCCGTGCGGTCGAAATCCTCGCGAAGAACATCTACCGAGAGTTTCGCGCGAGCGGCTTTTCCGAACGAGACGTGCTTTCGCTCGCCGGTGAGCTGCTCTCACTCGTGACTCGCGACGTGAAGAACGAGATGGCGCGCTGAACCCAGCTCGCTCGATCCGTTGAGGCCCGAACCCGGCCCGCACCGTAGCTCACGGTGGCGGGCCGTTGCTTTGTCGGGTCATTGTCGGGACCCGCCGGTGTCTCATGTCCGCCGCTCGTCCCGGCTGTCGATCTTCGCGTGACCCGCGCCGCGGCCCCAAATTTTGGGCGAAGGCGGCGTGTTTCATGCGGTTCCGCGTGATAGCCTCAAGGCTCTCGTCTCGCAGCTCGGAGAGTTTCGTTTCAAGTGATCGCACCGACATCGTCTGCCAAAGCCCCGATGTTTGCCATCATCGTCCACGAAAAGGGCGGAGCCGAGCGGCGCGAAGTCTTCGACGCTGCTGAGCTCAGTGTGGGTCGCGTACAAGGCAACGAGCTGATGTTGCCAAAAGGCAACGTTTCTAAACGCCACGCCCGCCTTCTGTATCGGGATGGTCGCTTCATAGTTACGGATCTGAACAGCACGAACGGCACCTACGTCAATCGCCGCAAGATCACCCAAGCGACCATCGTGCGCGAAGGGGATCGCATTTACATCGGCGACTTCGTGCTTCGCATCGAGATGAACGGAGGCGATCCGAGCTCGGCCGAGGAGCTTCGCACCGGTCAGTCCCCCGTTCTTCGCTCGTCGCCCAGCATCAGCGATGGCATCTCCAACGTGTCCGTGAGGCCGTCGGATCCCGAGGTAGACGAGTTCACTCACGTGCCCGGCCCGTTGAAGGCTCCTGGCAGCCCGTCGAGCCCCGTCTCGTCAGATAGCCCTGCGCGCCTCGAGATCCCGCACGAAGCCACCGGTACGCACAACGTCGGCCGAACCACTCAAGACGAGCGTCCGGACATGGAACCGAGCTCGGTGCGTGACGTGGTGCGCGCGTTGGTCGAGCGCGTCGCCGAACGCCTGACTGAAGTGGACTTGGCCGCGCCCGTTCCTCCCTCGCTCGGTGAGCGCATCGATGGGCTATTGCAGCAAATTTGGGGCGAGCTCGGGGATCTGCACGAGGTTCCGTCGAGCGTTCCCGCTGACCGTGCCATCGAGCTTGCGCGGTGTGAGCTGGTCGAGCACGGCCCGCTCACGGAGCTGATCGCCGACCCCAGCGTGTCGGAAATTGGTGTCACGCGCTTCGATCGTGTGGTCTCGGTTCGAAACGGCCGAAACGCGTTCGAAGCGGGCTTTTCTTCGGATCTCTCGCTGCGCTGGGCCGTCTCGCGCCTGTGCGCGGAGGCTCACGCTCCGCTGCTCGATAGCGAGCGTGAAGGCGTGCTCGATCGTCGCATTCTGCCGGGCGTTCAATTGTCTGCGGTGCTCGGGCCGATCTCCGCGAGTGGCGCTTGTCTCTCGATCCGCAAAGCGCGGCGCGTGCACGTCACGCTCGAAGATCTGGTGCGCCGCGGCGCCATCTCTCGGGCAATGGCCACCTTCCTTCAGCAGTGCCTAGCCGCGCGCGTGAACGTGCTCATCGTCGGTCCGCGTGACGGCGGAGTGGGAGCGCTATTGGCGGCGCTCGCTCAATCGACCGCGGATGCTCCGTGCGTGTTCATCGGTGAGCGCGAGCCCGGTGGTCCGGACGCCAACTTGCTCGTCTCTAGCGCCGACGCCGCCTCTACGGATGGTGCCCTCCGAGTCGCCTCTTCCTTGCCTGGTGCGCGCGTCGTCGCAGAGCTCTTCACGGGCGAGCTGTGCGCTAAGGTCGTCGAGGCCATCGCTGACGGCTGTGACGGCGTGGTTGCGGCTCGTTACGCGCCGAGCTTGCGGCGCGGCCTCGCGCGGCTGCCGGGTGTGGTCGCCGCGGAGCGTCCGCAGATTCGCATTGCCGCTGCGCGCGAGCTCGTGGTCAACGCCTTCGAAATCGTGGTCGAGGTCGCCCGTTTGCGAGACGACCGGCATCGCGTGCTTCGCATCAGCGAGATCATCAATTCGAACAGCGACGAAATCCAGATTCAAGACATCTTCACCTTCGTCATGGATCGCACAGCCGCCGGCGGCGCCATCGAGGGCACCTTCGCGCCGAGCGGCGTAGTGCCGCAAGTGGTGGAGACGCTCCGTGGCCGCGGCACCGCGGTCGAGAGCTCTATCTTCAGCCGGCCGCCGTCGCGCTAGTGTCCTGAGTCAATCAAACGTCCCAGAGCGTTCTGGGGTCCCGACGGGGCGAGACCCCAGAAAATTCTGGGACTTCGGCTTCGTGTGCTCATCCACTGTTCTGTCTTGTGAGTGCGCTAAATCGTGGGATTCAGCACACTAGCGCCACGCGACGCCGAAGGCTGGGGCGCGCCGCGACGTGGCGCGTGACCAGCAACTACTCGCGAGCTTCGTCTTGCTTGGCCTTCGCCAGCTTGCGACCCATCATGCGTTTCTTCAACGCACTGAGCTTGTCGATCATCAGCACGCCGTTCAGGTGATCCGTCTCGTGCTGAATGGCGACCGCCAACAGGCCATCGGCCTCGAGCTCGAAGGCTTCTCCGTCACGGTCGAGCGCGCGCACTTTGACGCGTTCGGCGCGCTTGATCTCTTCGGTCACGCCGGGGAACGACAAGCAGCCCTCTTCCCAAGTCTGCACGCCGTCTTTCTCGACGATCTCGGGATTGATGAAAACGCGCAACTCGCTCGGCTCGTCCTCGCCCGCGCAGTCCACTACGAAAATGCGGTGAGCAATGCCGAGCTGTGTGGCCGCCAGACCGCAACCAGGCGCGGCGTACATGGTTTCCGCCATGTCATCGACTAGAGCTTGGATTTCCGGCGTCACCGTCACGACCGGTTTGGCGACCTCACGCAGGCGCGCGTCGGGATATTCGAGAATCTCGCGGATCATGGCGCTTTTGGAAAACGTAACACTCGGGATCCGGCGTCGCAACCTCGAGCCCGCCGCGTCACGCGGGCCAGACTCAAGTGCCGGTCAGCGTTCGGCCCGTTTTCTTCGGGTAAGCGATGGGTCCCCACACGTAGGCGTCGGTGCCGCACAGCTCCCAGCGCGCCGGATCGATGCGCGGCGCATCCGCCGGATTCTCGGGCCCAGCCCAGTCCACGGCGCCTGGGCGCCCACGTGGACCGAGCAGCAACGGCGCGACGAACACGTGCAATTGGTCGGGCAGGCGATGGGCGAGCAGGCTGCCCGCGAGCTCCGAGCCGCCTTCGCACATCACGCTCACGACCTCGCGCGCCGCGAGCTCGCGTAACATCACCACTGGATCGCAGCGACCTTCCGCTGTTGCTGGTACGCGAATCACCCGTACACCCGCGAGCTCCAGCGCCTGCTCGGCCGCCGCCGATGCGCCGGCCGTGGTCACGACGCAGGTCGGGACCTGCCCCGCGCTCTGCACCACTTGGCTGATCAGCGGAATGCGCAACTTGCTGTCGACGATCACTCGAATTGGATTTCGACCGGGAGTGTCGCGCACGGTGAGCCGCGGGTTGTCGGTGAGGACGGTGTTGATTCCGACCATCACGGCGTCGTGATGCGCGCGCAACGTTTGCACGCGCAGGCGGGCTTCGGGGCTAGTGATCCACTTGGATGCGCCCGTGCGCGTCGCGATGCGACCGTCGAGCGAAATGGCGAGCTTGAGCGTCACGTAGCTCGTGTGCTCGGTGACGTATTTGGCCCACGGTTGGATCAGCGCCTTGGCTTCCGCCTCTTGCACGCCCACCGCAACTTCGACTCCTGCGGCCTGGAGTCGCTCGATACCGCCACCTTGAACGCGCGGGTCAGGGTCGCGGCAGCCGATCACGACGCGCGTAATGCCGGCTGCCAGGATCGCGTCGACGCAGGGCGGTGTCCGGCCCGTGTGATTGCAGGGCTCGAGCGTGACGTACAGGGTCTTGCCGCGCGCAGCGCCGCCGGCTTGCTTCAACGCCACGACTTCCGCGTGATCCAGGCCCGCGGCTTGATGAAAGCCTTCGCTGACCACGTTCCCGTCGGAATCTGCGATCACCGATCCGACGTGTGGGTTCGGCGTCGGATCTCCACCTGCGCCGAGCGCGATGGCTCGTAGCATCAGCTCGCTGTCGAGATCTTTCATGCCTTACTCCGCATCTCGCGAGCGCACGAGCTTGCTCATCTCGACCATGAACTCGTCGATGTCTCGAAAGGATTTGTACACACTGGCAAAACGCACGTAAGCGACGTCGTCGAGCGCCTTCAGTCGCTCCATCACGCGCTCGCCAATCACCAAGGAAGGGACCTCTTTTTCGCCGCTCTCGGCCAGCTCACGCTCGAGCGCCTCGGCGTGCTCCTCCAAAGCGTCGGCTGAGACAGGGCGCTTGTTGCAGGCAATCCGCAGACTGCGCAGCACCTTTTGGCGGTCGAACGGTTCGCGCTCGCCGTCCTTTTTCACCACGGTCGGTAGCGTGTGCTCGACGCGCTCGTAGGTCGTGAAGCGGCGCTTGCAGGCGTCGCATTCGCGCCGACGCCAGGTGACGGTTCCACCAGCGGCAAGGCGGGAATCCACCACGCGGCTATCCATCTCGCGACAATACGGGCACTGCATGAGCTCTGTACCCGAGTGGAGCCTCGCGGGCTCTCGTCAGCCCTCGAACGCCGAGAAAATCAGCGTCACGTTGGTGCCGCCAAAGCCGAACGAATTGCTCATTGCACGCTTGATACGGCGCTCACGGGCCTTGTTCGGCACGAAGTCGAGCGGCACTTCCAAGTCGGGGTCTTCCAAATTGATGGTGGGCGGAATCATTCCGGTTTCGATGGCCTTGATGCAAACCGCTGCCTCGACGGCGCCGGCCGCACCGAGCAGGTGCCCCATCATCGACTTCGTCGAGCTGACCCACAGCTTCTTGTCGAGCGCATGCGCACCGAACGTATTGGCCACGGCCTTGGCCTCTTCTACGTCGCCGATGGGCGTCGAGGTGCCGTGCGCGTTCACGTACTCGATTTGCTCGGGATTGAGCTTGGCGTCCTTGAGCGCACCGCGCATGGCTCGCGCCGCATGTGCGTGGTCCGGCGCGGGCTTGGTGATGTGGTAGGCGTCACTGGTGGCGCTGTAGCCGATGACCTCGGCCAAGATTTTGGCGCCGCGCTTCTTGGCGCGCGTCAGGGTTTCGAGCACCAGCGTGCCGCCGCCTTCGCCGCACACGAAGCCGTCACGACCCTTGTCCCACGGGCGGCTCGCGCCTTCGGGGTTGTCGTTGCGTCGGCTGAGCGCAAACATGGCGCTGAAGCCGGCGATGCCGATAGGAGTAATGGTGGACTCGGCGCCACCTGCGATCATCACCTCGGCGTCGCCGCGTTGCATCATGCGTAGGGCTTCGCCGATGGCGTGGCCGCTCGACGAGCACGCGCTGGTGTGCGCCAAGCTCGGCCCGCGGAAGCCGAAGGCGATCGAGACCTGGCCGGCGGCCATATTCGCGATCAACGACGGAATGAAATAAGGGCTGACCTTGCCCGGGCCCTTCTTGTCGAGCGTGAGCGTGCAGCGCTCGAGGTTCTCCAACCCGCCGAGCCCGACGCCGATGAATACGCCCGCGCGATCGCGCTCGTCTTCGGTCAGATCGAGTTGGGCTTGATCGAGCGCCATCTTCGTCGCGGCCATCGCGAAGGTCGTGAAACGAGAGACCTCTTTGATCTTCTTTCGTTCCATGAACTCGGCCGCGTCGAAGTTCTTCACTTCGGCGGCGATGCGGGTCGAGTACGCATCAGTGGCGTCGAACAACGTGATGGGGCCCACGCCGCTCTGGCCGCTGATCAACGACTGCCAAGATGGTTCGGTCCCGATGCCGTTCGGCGTGACGAGACCGATTCCTGTTACGACGACGCGCTCCATCTCTTCCTCGGACACAAATGCTCATTTAGGGCGGCTGCCCCAAATTCGGAGGTGGGGCCCCACCGAATTAATTCAGTGGGGCGGGGGAGAATCCCCGATGACCGAGCCTCGCTGAATCAGTCAGCAGGTTCGGGGGGCAAGCCCCCCCGATGACCAATCAGCTGGCCAGATGCTTCTCGATGTAGTCGACGGCGTCTTGAACGCTGCGGATCTTCTCGGTGTCTTCGTCCGGGATGTCGATCTCGAACGATTCTTCGAAGGCCAGCACCAGTTCGACGAGGCCGAGCGAGTCCGCACCCAAGTCGTCGATGAACGTGGATTCAGGCTTGATGTCCTTCTCGTCGACATCGAGCTGTTCCTTGATGATCCGCTTCACTTCGGCCGTTACGTTGCGACCTTCAGCCATGATTCCTCCAGGGGCGCCTCTACACCAGAGGCGTTCCCGTTTGCACGT
>Ga0210387_10003964_pt1 | contig 11358 bp, 10 predicted proteins | sample IncBWC7OmetaG_FD_160108 | JGI IMG/M metagenome (GOLD analysis project Ga0210387, IMG submission 160108) | Forest soil microbial communities from Barre Woods Harvard Forest LTER site, Petersham, Massachusetts, United States - Inc-BW-C-7-O ... | reverse complement strand
GTGCTGTACGCCGTGGGCGCCCCGGCGCGGCGGCGTCGCCGGTCGGGGACGGTCAGTCAGCATCAACCGCGCGCGCGATCGCACGGTAGGCCTCGCCGGGATCGTCGCTGCCGAAGATCGCCGAGCCAGCCACGAACACGCTGGCGCCGGCCTGACGGCAGGATGGGGCGGTCGCAGTGTCGATGCCGCCATCCACCTGCACCGCCACACCCTCGCCGACCAGCGCGCGAACTCGCGGGAGCTTCTCGAGCGAGCTCTCGATGAACGGCTGTCCGGCCCAGCCCGGGTTGATGGTCATGCACAGGGCCATGTCGATCGCACCGGTGAGCTCCGACAGCGCGGCGACGGGCGTCGTGGCGGGATTGATCGCAACGCCGACCCCGGCGCCGCTGTCGCGGATGAGGTGCACGGCGTAGGCCAGTTGGGGCGTGGCCTCGGCATGAACCGTGATCGAATGGGCGCCCGCCTTGACGAACTCGCTCACCTGCCGCTCCGGGCGCTCGATCATCAGATGGACGTCGAGCATCCCCCCGGCCTCGCGCACCGTCTGCGACAGCGCCGCCACGACCGGCGGCCCGAGCGTCAGCGGCGGGACGAAGTGCCCGTCCATGACGTCCACGTGGATCACTCGCGCGCCCGCGTCCAGCACCTCTACGACCTGCTCGCGCAGGCGGCCGAAGTCGGCGGACAGGATCGACGGCGCCACCCGCACGCCGCCCAGCAGCTCGCTGACGAACTCGCTCATATCGCCTGCAACATACTGTCGCCGCAGTTATTGCACTTCAGGATCGCCGTGGAGGACATGCGCACGATCGTCGAGTGCTCGCCGCAGTTGGGGCACACCGACGTCAGCTCGAAGCGGCGCAGGCAGTACACGCAGCGGTAGCGCCCCGGCAGGTTGGTCGGGCGCAGCCACGGCTCGCCGCAGTGGGGGCAGCGCGGCCCCAGCTCGGCCGCTGCCTTGGCGGGCTTCTCGGTCTCGCCGGCCATGTTCTCAGCCCGCCGCCCGGCGCAGCCGCGCGATGAAGAAGCCGGCGGTGCGGTCGCGATGGGGCATGGTCAGCAGGGTCTCGCGCGCGTCGGGCGACGGATGACGCAGGGCCGGCAGCTCGCCGCCGAGGTCATCGAGTGCGAAGTCGGGATGGGCATCCAGGAACGTGGCGATCCGGCGCTCGTTCTCGGTTGGGGAGATCGTGCACGTAGAGTAGACCAGCACGCCCCCCGGACGGAGCGCCCGGGCGCCCGCGGCGAGAATTTCCGTCTGCTCGCGCTCGAGCTCGGCCAAGCGCGCGGGCTCGATCCGCCAGCGCAGGTCCGGGCGTGCCTGCAGCGTCCCCAGCCCCGAGCACGGCGGATCCACGAGCACGCGGTCATACACCGCCCCCTCCGGCCTGACCTGTGAGGCGTCCGCCAGCTCGACGCGCACGTTGCGGGCACGCAGCCGCTTCGCGGTGCGCACGAGCGCGCCGGCTCGCCTGCGGTCGCGCTCGACCGCCACGACCTCCCCCGTTCCCCGCATCAGCGCGGCGAGGTGCGTGCTCTTGCCTCCAGGCGCAGCGCATAGGTCGAGCACGCGCTCGTTCGGCGCGGGCGCCAGCACGTGGGAGACGAGCATCGCCGCGCGCGACTGCGCCAGCAACGCTCCCTGCTTCCACAGCGGCGAAGCGTGCGCGTCGAACGCCTCCTCCAGCACGAGCGCCTCGGGCAGGTCGGGATCGGTGTGCGTGCGCACCGGAAGCTCTCGGGCCAGCGTGGCGGCATCCATGAGGAGCGTGTTCGCGCGCACCGCCACCTCACCGGGCTCGTTGTCGAAGGCCAGCAGCGAGCGCGCGTCCTCGGCGCCGAGCTCCCGCCACCACAGGCGCGCGATCCACTCGGGATGCGAGTGCTTGACGGCGGCCTGCTCGGGCGTGGCGTCGCTCATCGTGCCCAGCAGCGCCGCCGCTCCTTCGCGCCCGGCCCGCCGCAGCGCCGCGTTGACGAGTCCGTGACCGGCGCGCGCGTTCAGCTTGGCGAGCTCGACGGCGTCGGCGACGACCGCGTAGTCGGGCGCGCCGTCCAGATAGAGCAGCTCGTACAGCCCGAGCCTCAACGCCGCCAGCAGCGGCGCGTCCAGGCGCGTGGCGGGTCGATCGGCCAGCCCCTCTATCAGCCGATCGAGCGTGCCCTTGCGCTGCACCGCACCGTAGGCCAGGCGCATGGCCAGCGCGCGATCGCGCGGAGCGAGCCGCTTGGACTCCGCATGCAGGGCCTGATCGGCGTAGGCGCCGTCCTCGAACACGCGACGCAGGACCGCGTACGCGCAGACGCGCGACTCAGACGGCATGTCCGCGCAGGTAGGAACCGGCATCCATCGGGCGCCCGCCCGGCGGTTGCACGCGTACCAGCTCGAGCGCTCCCCGCGCCGTTCCGTACAGCAGCCGCTCGCCGTCCGCGGCGAGCGCCCCGACCGGCGGCCCGTCCACTTGCGACTCGGCGGCGACCCGCGCCTCGTGCACACCCAGCAGCCCTCCGTCGGCGAGCTGAAGACGCGCGCCGATGTGGGGATGCAGCGCCCGGACGACGCGCTCCAGCTCCCCCGCCGGCCTTGCGGGATCGAGCAGACGATCCTCGGGGCCGATCTTCTCGGCGTACGTCACCCCCGCTTCTTCCTGCTCGACGAACACCGGCGGCTCGCCGCGCGCGCTCAGGTCGAGCGCTCCCACGATCAGCTCACCGCCGAGCGCCTGCAGCCGCTCGGCCACCGTCCCGTACGTGTCGCGCGAGTCGATCGGCAGCGCCTGCGCCAGGCACACCGGCCCGCTGTCCAGGCCGGCGGTGAGGCGCATGATCGAGACGCCGGTGCGCGCGTCGCCGGCCATGATCGCGCGCTCCACCGGGGCGGCCCCGCGCCAGCGCGGCAGCAGCGACGGATGCACGTTCAGCAGCTCATACTCGGACAGCAGCGGCTCCTTGACGAGCGCTCCGAACGCGCACACGATCACCGCCTCCGGCCGCGCCCGCGCGATCGACTCGCCGACGGCGGGCTCGTTGACGCTCGCGGGCTGCTCCACCTCGATTTCCAGCGCTCGCGCGAGGTCCGCCACGGGTGGAGCGCCGAGCTTGCGTCCACGCCCGCGCGGCCGGTCCGGGCGCGTGAGCACCAGCGCCGGGCGATGCTCGCTTGCCGCCAGGCGCTCGAGCACCGCGCCCGCAAACGACGATGTGCCCAGGAAGACCGTGCGCATGCCCGAACTTCACCCCACGGCCGCGTACGCGGCTACGCGGGACTCGTCTCTGACGCTACCGTCCGCTCCGGGCGGGACTCGGACGCGACGCCGTCACGCGCTTCGCGCAGCGACCGCATCGCCTCGCGCCGCGCCTCGCGCGAGATGCGGTCGAGGATCAGGATGCCGTCGAGATGGTCGACCTCGTGCTGGATCACACGCGCCTGCAAGCCCTCGGCCTCGACGAGCAGCTCCTCTCCAAACGCATCGAGCGCGCGTACGCGGACCCGCGCCGGACGTTCCACCTCGACGTGCACGCCGGGGATGCTCAGACAGCCCTCTTCGGCGCTCTCCAGCTCGTCGCTGCGCCACTCGATCACCGGGTTGACCATCGCCGTGATCGGATCGTCGGCGTAGGCGCGATACACGAGCACCCGGTGCAGGATCCCCACCTGCGTGGCCGCCAGTCCGATGCCGAGGGCGTCGCTCATCAGCAGACCCATGCGCTCGATCTCACTCCGCAGCGAATCGTCGAAGCGATCGACCGCGACCGCGCTCGCGCGCAGCACCGGATCGCCCAGCTTGCGCACCCGCGCCAGCGCCGCGTCGCGGCGCTGGCGCGTCTGCTCGTCGAGCTCCTCGACGACGGGAGCGCCGTCCTCGCGCTCGACCTCCACATCCTCATCATCGCTCATACGAGCCAGTTTATTGTGGGTCCACGTCCACGCTGAAGCTCACGCCCCTGTGCCCGCGATCCTCCGCGACACGGCGCACCGCCTCGCCGACGGCGCGCACCGCGGGGCGACGCTCTGACGCCTTGACGACCAGCACCTGGCGCTCCTGGCCACGCAGGCGAAACAGCGCCGCGGGCCCCAGGACGCTCGCTGAGCTGCGCTGGCCGATCTCTGATCGGTCTGCGTCCTTACCGAAGCCGGGAGACACTCGCCTTCGGCTCGCATCCCCGTTTCGGCCAGCTTGCGTACCGAGTACGCCACGCTCCCTGCGTCCTTGACCTGCTTGCCCAGCGACCGTCCTGACTGCAGTTCCTGAACCTAGAGCAAGCGAGTCGTTCAACCGCTCCGCCAGCGCAGCGGCGGCCGCCCGTGCGGGAGCGCTCTCCACGGCGGAGCAGACGATTCTGATCAGATGCGAGAACGGCGGGTAGCGCAGGGCCTCGCGGCGCTCGAGCTCGCCCGCGAGAAAGCCGTCGCTGTCGTGGTGTGAGGCGTATGCGATCGCGCGGGCCTCGGGCGCGATCGTCTGCACGAGCACGCGACCGTCCGCTCCGCGCCCGACTCGCCCGGCGAGCTGGGCGATCAACGCGAACGTGCGCTCCTCCGCACGGAAATCGGGAAAGCGCAGGGTCGCGTCAGCGTCGAGCACCACCCCCAGCGTCACGTCGGGAAAATCGTGACCCTTGGCCACCATCTGCGTGCCGACCAGCACCCCCGACTCGGCGGCCTCGAAGCGGCGCAGCAGCGTTGCGACGCCGTCGGCGCCGACCGTGTCGGCGTCCAGGCGCAGCACCGGAAAGCGGTCGTCCTCGCCGCCGTCGAGCGCATGCGCGAGATCGTGCTGTGCGCGCTCGGTGCCGGCGCCGTGGCGTCCGACCGAGATCGAGCCGCACTGCTCGCAGCGCTGCGGCGCGGGCTCGCGATGCCCACAGTGGTGACAGGCGACGTGGCCCTCGCGCCGGTGCAGGACGAGCGCGACATCGCATTCCGGGCAGCTCCATACCCGCCCGCACGAGCGGCAGGACAGGAAGTTCGACCAGCCGCGGCGGTTCAGCAGCACGATCGCCTTTCCCCGCTGCTCGCGCACCTGGGCGAGCGCCTGCACGGTCAGGGAATGCAACCCGGTGCTCTGCTCGCCGCGCATGTCGAGCACGTCGACCCGCGGCAGTGGGCGCCCGTCCACGCGCACCGGGAGACGCAGCAGCGCGGGCGCCGCTTGCGACGCTCGCGCCGGGGCCTCGGCGCGGTGCACGCTCTCGGGTCGCGGGGTCGCGCTGCCGAGCACGAGCAGCGCATCGGCGGTGCGAGCGCGCTGCACGGCGACCTCGCGAGCGTCATAGCGGGGGTCGCCCTCGTGCTTGTAGGAAGCGTCGTGCTCCTCGTCGACGACGATCAGCCCGAGCTCCTCGATCGGCGCGAACACCGCCGAGCGGGGACCGACGCACACCCGCGCCTCGGCGGTGCGCAGCCGTCGCCATTCCTCATAGCGCTCTCCCGGGCGCAGACGCGAATGCAGCACGGCGACGGTGTCGCCGAAGCGTTCGCGGAAGCGACCGACGATCTGCGGCGTCAGCGCGATCTCCGGCACGAGCACGATCGCACCACGTCCCTGCTCCAGCGCGCCGGCGGCCGCGCGCAGATAGACCTCGGTCTTGCCCGAGCCGGTCACGCCCTGCAGCAGCGTCCGCTCGAAGCGCCGCGCCCGCAGGGCGCCCTGCAGCGATCGGAGCGCCTGCTCCTGCGCGGACGTCAGCGGCGGTGGCTGCGGTCGGCGCGCGCCGACCGGCAGGTGCTCGCTGCGCACGACCTTGCGGCGTTTGCGTCCGCTGAGCCTGCGCGCCGCACCGGGCGGCAGGACCAGCGTCAAGGCCCGCGCGATCGTCGAGCAGTACTCGGCCGCGACCCATTCGGCCAGCGCCACCAGCTCGACGGGCAGGGCGGGCGGGCCTTCATCCAGCGCCCGCAACGGCGCCAGCAACTTCTCCTCGGCGATCTCGCTGCGCTCGGACATGCCCACGACGACACCCAGCACCTGCCTGCGCGCGAACGGCACGACCAGCATCGAGCCGACGCCGACCGCCCCCCCGCGCAACTCCTCCGGCAGCCGGTAGTCGAATGGGCCGCGCAGCGCGCGAGCGGTCGTCAATGGCTCTACCTGAGCGATAGCGGACATCAGAAGTGAAGCCCGTGGTCTCCCCAGGGCCGGGACGGACGCGAGAGAAGCGATCTCCCCCGCTGCTCATACGACTGTAGACGGCCCTTCGGACCGCTCTGGGCGCTCTCGCCGGCTCAGAGCCCGGCGGCCGCGCGCAGAGCCTCGGCCTTGTCGGTGCGCTCCCACGTGAAGTCGTGGTCCTCGCGCCCGAAATGACCGTAGGCGGCGGTCTTCTGGTAGATCGGCCGATGCAGTTTGAGCTCCTCGCGGAAGCAGCCCGGACGCAGGTCGAAGACCTCGTCGACGGCCTTCGCGATCTGACCGCGCGTGCGGCCCTCGAGCTCGGTGCCGAACGTCTCCACCATCACGGAGACCGGGTGCGCGACGCCGATCGCATAGGCGACCTGGACTTCCGCGCGCTCGGCCAGCTTCGCGGCGACAATGTTCTTGGCGACCCAGCGCGCGGCGTAGGCGGCCGAGCGGTCGACCTTCGAGGGGTCCTTGCCGGAGAAGGCCCCGCCGCCGTGGCGGGCCATCCCGCCGTAGGTGTCGACGATGATCTTGCGACCGGTCAGCCCCGCGTCGCCCACGGGCCCCCCGATCACGAAGCGCCCGGTCGGGTTGACGAGGAAGTTCTTGCGCAGCCTGCTCGCGTCATACAGGCCGCTCGGCAGGATCGGCTCGACGACGTGCTCCCACAGGTCGTCGGCGATCAGCGCCTCCGCCCCCTCGGCGTGCTGGGTTGAGATCAGCAGCTTCTCGATCTCGACCGGCTTGCCGTCCTGATAGCGCACGCTCACCTGCGTCTTGCCGTCGGGGCGCAGATAGTCGAGCGTGCCGGCCTTGCGGACCGCCGCCAGGCGCTCGGCGAGGCGGTGCGCGAGCGCGATCGGCAGCGGCATCAGCGTGTCTGTCTCGCTGGTGGCGTAGCCGAACATCATGCCCTGGTCGCCCGCGCCGGCGACGTCGAGCTCGTCGTCGTCGCTCGCGTCGGTGCGCGCCTCATACGCCTGATCGACGCCCTGGGCGATGTCGGGCGACTGCTTGTCGATCGCGTTCAGCACCGCGCAGGAGTCCGCCGAGAAGCCGAGGTCGGCATCCGTGTAGCCGATCTTGCGCACGGTCTCGCGGGCGATCTCCTGGATGTCCACGTAGGTGTCGGTCGAGATCTCGCCGGAGACGACGATCAGGCCGGTGTTGACGAGCGTCTCGCAGGCCACGCGACCGTAGGGATCGTCTGCGAGCACGGCGTCGAGCACGCCGTCGGAGATCTGGTCGGCGACCTTGTCGGGATGCCCCTCCGTGACGGACTCGGAGGTGAACAGGAACTCGTTGTCTGCGTGCTGGCTCATGCGGCTCCGGTGGTTGCTGTGAAGGAAAGAGCCGAGAGTCTACGCGGCCCGCCGCTGCGCGCGGCGTCCGCGCTCCCCGCGCTGCACGAAGTCGACGATCAGCGGCACGCCGTCCATCGCGTAACGCGCCCGCAACCGGTTCTCCAGGAAGTAGGCGTAGTCGCGGGTCACGCGCGTGCGGGAGTTGACCTGGATCGCGAACCGTGGCGGACGCTCGCCGATCTGCGCCATGTAGAGGAGCTTCAGACGGTGCTGGCCGGCGCTGCGGCGCGTCCCCACTGGGGGCTGGCGCGCCTGCACGGCCTCCGCCAGAAAGCGATTGAGCTCGGGCGTGGGGATCCGCCCGGACATGCGATCGCCCAGCGCGATCGCCTCGTTCAACAGGCGCGCCACGTGGCGGCCGGTCTTGGCGCTCGCCGTCAGCACGCGCGGTCGCAACCGCAGCTTTTCGGCGACCCGCGCGCGCTCGTGCTCGAGCCCGTCCTCGTCGCCCTCGTATATGTCCCACTTGTTCAGCACGAGCGCGGTCGCACACCCGGACTTCATCGCGAGCTCGGCGATGCGCAGGTCCTGGGAGGTGACGCCGTCGCGCGCGTCGCACACGACCAGCGCCACGTCCGCGCGTTCGGCAGCGCGGTGCGAGCGCAGCGTCGTGTAGTACTCGACCGAGTCGGCGACCTTCGACTGGCGGCGGATGCCGGCCGTGTCGATCAGCGTCAGCTTGCGCCCGTCCACGATCAGGGGCGTGTCGATCGCGTCGCGCGTGGTGCCGGCGAGCTCCGAGACGATCGTGCGCTCCTCGCCGAGGATGTAGTTGACCAGCGAGGACTTGCCGACGTTCGGGCGTCCGATCACCGCCAGGCGGACGGTGTCGTCCTCGGGCTCGTCCTGCGCCTCGGGGAGCAGCTGCACGATCCGGTCGAGCAGGTCGCCCGAGCCGAGGCCCTGCGCGGCCGACACCGCCAGCGGCTCGCCCAGCCCGAGGCGATGGAACTCGGCCGCCTGATGGATGTCGCCGACGCCGTCGCACTTGTTGGCCGCGACGATGCTCGGCACGGAGGAGCGGCGCAGCAGGTCGGCCATCTCCTCGTCGCCCGCCCTGATCCCGGCGCGCGCGTCGACGACCAGCACCGCCACCTGCGCATCCGCGAGCCCGGCTCGCGCCTGGTCGCGGATCGAGCCCGCCAGCGGATCCTCGTCCTCGAAGTCCACTCCGCCCGTGTCGATCAGCTTGAACCGGCGCCCGTTCCACTCGCAGTCGAGCTCCTTGCGGTCGCGCGTGATCCCGGGGCGCTCGTGCACGACCGCCTCACGGGTACCCGTGAGGCGGTTGATCAGCGAGGACTTGCCCACGTTGGGATAGCCGACTATCGCGACCTTCAGCATGCAGCCAGTATGACCGGACCGGGCGCAAACCCCGGATCGGAGACTGCGGGTCGCCGTTCCTGTGCGGACTCAGCTGCGCGATGCCGCGGTGCTCAGCCCGGCGATGCGATCCACCACCTGCTCCACGCTCAACCCGGTCGTGTCGAGCGTCACGGACCCCGGGGCGGGCGCGAGCGGGCTGTGCTCGCGGGTGGAGTCGCGCTCGTCGCGCAGGGTCTGCTCGGCCAGCACCCCCTCGGGGTCGGCGCCCAGTTCGAGCGCGCGTCGGCGCGCGCGCTCGCTGGGATCGGCCGTGAGGAAGACCTTCAGCTCCGCGTCGGGCGCGACGACCGTGCCGATGTCGCGCCCCTCGGCGACCCAGTCGCCGGTTGCGATCAACATTCGCTGCTTGGCAACCAGCGCCGCGCGCACAGCGGGATCGGCGGCGACCAGAGAGGCGGCCTCGGAGACCGTCGGTGTGCGGATCTCCTCGCTCACGTCACGCCCGTCCAGCAGCACACGACCCTGCGTACCATCGATATCACCGGCAAAGCCGATCACGGCGGTGCTCGCCAGTTCGCCGAGCGCTCCCGAGACTCGTGACACGCTCCCCCCGCCCGCGTTCAGAGCAATGAGCGCCACGCAGCGATACATCGCGCCGCTGTCGAGATAGGTGTATCCGAGCCGCTGCGCGAGCGAGCGGGCGACCGTCGACTTGCCCGCGCCGGCGGGCCCGTCGATCGCTACGAGCACGCGCTCCCCAGCCCGCGCCCGTTCGCCTCGAGCGCAAGCGCGGTGGAGTCGCACGATCGCGCGGCGGCGATCGTCCTCAAGCGCACAGCTTCTCCAGGTCCTCGACGAATCCCGGGTAGGACACGGCGGAGGCCTCCATCCCGAGCACCTCGACCCCCTCTCGCGAGGCGAGGCCGGCGACGGCGCCCATCATCGCCATGCGGTGATCGCCGCGCGCGTCGATGCTCCCTCCGCGCAGGCCACCCGTGCCCCGCACGACGAAGCCATCGTCGGTCGCCTCGATGTCCGCGCCGAGACCGCTCAGCCCCTCGACCACGCCGGCGATGCGATCGATCTCCTTAACGCGCAGCTCCTGCGCCCCGCGTACGATCGTCTCGCCCTCGGCGTAGCAGCCGAGCAGCGCGACCAGCGGCAGCTCGTCGATCGCCAGCGGCACCTCCTCGGCCTCGACGACGGTCGCCTCGAGCGCACCGTGGGCGACGTCGAGATCGCTCACGGGCTCGTCCGCGGCCAGCTCGCCCGACTCGTCCTCGAGGTCCCCGAGCACGATCCCGCGCATGCGCCGCACGATCCGCAGGAAGCCCGTGCGCGTCCAGTTGACGCCGACGTCGCGCAGCAGCAGGCGCGAGCCGGGCACGAGCACGCCGGCGGCCACGAGAAAGGCGGCCGAGCTGGGATCGCCAGGGACGCGCACGCGGTCGAGGATCAGCTCGTCGGCGTTGACGACGGTCACGTGGCGCCCGTTGCGGTGGATGTTGACCCCGGCGCGCAGCAGCATCCGCTCGGTGTGGTCGCGGCTGCGCTCGGGCTCGCCGACGGTCGTGGCGCCGTCCGCGGCCAGGGCCGCCAGCAGCACGCACGACTTGACCTGGGCGCTCGCCACCGGCAGCTCGTAGGTGATCCCGTGGAGCGGCGCGCCCTCGACCTCGAGCGGCGGCAGGCGCTCCTCGCGGGCACGCAGTCTCGCCCCCATGAGGCCGAGCGGAGTCGCGACGCGGTCGACCGGGCGTTTGCGGATCGACTCGTCGCCGTCGAGCGTCCAGGTTCCCCCCGGCTGCCCGGCGAGCCAGCCCGGGAGCAGGCGCAGCAGCGTCCCCGCGTTGCCGACGTCGATCGCCGCCGAGCGCGCGCCGCGCAGCCCGACTCCCGCGATCCGCAGGCTCGGCGCGCCGAGCCCGTCGCCCTCGCCGACCGCGTCTGTCGCCAGCTCGTCGCGGACCAGCCGCGCCCCGACCGCCTGCACGGCGGCGAGCGTCGAGCGGGTGTCGGCGGCGTCGAGGTAGCCGACGATCTCGGTCTCCCCCTCGCCCATCGCGGCGATCATCGCCGCGCGGTGGGAGATCGACTTGTCGGCGGGCGGCCGGAGGACGCCGCGCAGGGCGCCGAAGGAGGTGAAGTGTGATGTCTCGTTGGTCATACGCGGGCGGGAAACCTACTCACCGGGTCCGACGAGCGTCACGCCGTGGCCCAGTTCGCGGACCAGAGCGGCGCCGCGCTCGGCCTGGTCGGGGCCGGCGACCCAGATCGATACGGCGCCGGAGGTCATGTCCTGGGCCGGGTAGAGCGCCATGTCCTCGATGTTGACGCCGGCGTCGCCGAGCGCGAGCGCGAGCGTCGCCATCGTCCCCGGCCGGTTGGCGACGACGATCCGCAGCTCGATCAGCGGGCCGTCCGGACGCTCGGCGGCGAGCAGCCGGCGGCGGTCCTCGCCGGCGGCTGTGTGCCAGGCGGAGATCGCGGCGGCGTCGCCGGAGCGGATCAGCTCGGCGGCGGCGTCGAGGCGGCGGGCGACG
>Ga0210387_10003963_pt1 | contig 11358 bp, 8 predicted proteins | sample IncBWC7OmetaG_FD_160108 | JGI IMG/M metagenome (GOLD analysis project Ga0210387, IMG submission 160108) | Forest soil microbial communities from Barre Woods Harvard Forest LTER site, Petersham, Massachusetts, United States - Inc-BW-C-7-O ... | reverse complement strand
CGGCTCGAACATGTTGCGCGGCCGCGGCAGATCGATCGGGATGTTGGCGAGCAGACGCGACGGACGCTGGCTCAGCACCACCACGTGGTCGGCGAGCAGCACGGCCTCGGTGATATCGTGGGTCACGAACACCACGGTGGCCCCGGCTTCCATGGACAGTTTCTGGAGGTCGCTCTGCATTACCATGCGGGTCTGCGCATCGAGCGCCCCGAACGGCTCGTCCATCAGGATGATGTCGGGCCGATAGACCAGCGTGCGCGCGATCGAGCCGCGCTTCTGCATGCCGCCGGAGAGCTGGCTCGGGAAATGCTGCTCAAAACCCTTGAGGCCGACGGCGCCCAGCGCATTCGCAACCCGTTCGTGTCGCTCAGCGGTCGCGACACCGCGCAGCAGAAGTGGAAGCTCGACATTCTCGGCAAGCGTCTTCCAGGGGAATAGCTGCGCCTGCTGCGGCACGAAGCCGACTTCGGTGTTGATCGCCGTCACCTTGCGGTCGCGATGACGCACGGCGCCGCGGGTCGGGATCAAAAGGCCCGCGGCCATCTGCAACAGCGTGCTCTTGCCGCAGCCGCTCGGGCCGATCACCGCGACGAACCTGCCGCGGTCGACCTCGAAGCTGATTCCGTCGAGCACGCGGATGTTGGTCCGCCGTCCCGGCGCTGGAAAGTCCTGCCCGATCCCGTCAAAGGCAAGTACGCGGTCGTTCATGCCGGCCATCCCGTTTCCGAACATGTCTATACATAATCGAAGCGATCGAAACGGGCAAGCCGGGATCAATGGAGAGATTTTGGGCCCAGCTGCCCAAGGCCTCGGCAGACATTGCGCGCGCGAGGGGCTCGAGCAGGGCGCGCATCGCAGTGCCCGCAAGCACGATGTGCGCTGCGCGTTCCATTTGGTTTTTCCTATCGGCAGCTTCGTGCGATCCGGATTAGGCGGGCCTTTGACGTTCGTCTAACGTCGCGCAAGACCAATCGCGGAGAAAAGCTGCCGCGGCAACAATGAAGAAGAGAAACGATGGCTGACACGGTTTTTGCGGGCACGGTTGTCCTTCCCGACCGCCTGATCGACAACGGTTACGTTCTGGTCGGCGATGGCAAGGTGCAGGCCGTTGGCTCCGGTGCTTCGCCCACGGGCGAAAAGCACGGCGGTCCCGGTTTTCTCGTGCTGCCCGGCGCCATCGATGCGCAGGTGCATAGCCGCAGCCAGCTTGGGCAGGAGGACTTTGTCTGGTCGACGCGCAGTGCGGCCGCGGGCGGTGTCACCACGATTGTCGATATGCCCTATGACGACAATTGCCTGATCGCGACCGCGGAGCGTTTTCGTACCAAGATCAGGGAAGCCGGCGCACAGGCGCGCGTCGATTTTGCGCTTTATGCCACCGTCGATCCGACCGAGGGGGCGGCGAGGGTGGATGAGCTCGTCGACGCCGGAGCCGCGGCGTTCAAGTTCTCGACTTTCGGCACCCATCCAACTCGGTTCCCGCGGATTCCGCCGCAGACGCTCTATGCCTGCTTCGGCGCCGTCGGAAAGCGCGGCCTGATGGCCGGCATCCATAACGAGAATGACGAGATGGTGCGCGCCTTCATGACCGATGTCGAGGCGAGCGGCATCACCGACTACAGGGCGCACGGTCTGTCGCGGCCTCCCGTTACGGAAGCGCTGGCAACAGTCGAGGTCTATGAGCTCGGTGTGGCCGCCGGCTGCCCGGTGCACATCGTCCATTGCTCGATCGGGCGCGGATACGAGCTCGCCGCCGCCTATCGCGCACAGGGACATGGCGCCACCATCGAGGCCTGCGTGCACTACCTCACGCTCGATGAGGAGAACGACGTTCGCCGCCTCGGCGGCAAGGCCAAGATCAATCCACCGCTGCGTCCGCGCAAGGAGGTCGAGGCGCTCTGGCATCATCTGGCCGCGGGCAACGTCACGATCGTCTCGACCGACCATGTGAGCTGGTCGGAAGACCGCAAGACCGATCCGAACATGCTAAAGAATGCTTCCGGCATCCCCGGCCTCGAAGCATTGTATGGCCTGCTCTTGAAGGGACTCGATCAGCGCGGCCTGCCGCTCACCCACGCCGCGCGCCTGCTCGCGCTCAATCCGGCGGCGCTGTTCCGGATCACCCATGTCAAGGGCGCGCTGGAGATCGGCCGCGACGCAGATGTCGTGCTGATGCGGCGCGACCCCCATCGTTATAGTGCGGCGGCCAGCGGCAACAATTTCGTCTCCTGGAGCCCATATGACGGGATCGAGCTGCCGTTCCGCGTGATCGAGACCTATGTTCGCGGTGAATGCGTGGCGGCAAGTGGCGAAGTGATCGCCAAGCCCGGCAGCGGACGTTTTGTCAGCCCGTTGCGCGCGCACTGACGGGCGCGGCCGGTGACGAAATCGAATCTTCCGCTCGACGCCGATCGTCTGTGGTCGGACATCATGGCGTTGGCTGATATCACCGATCCGGCACGGCCCTATACGCGCCGCTCGTTCACCGCGCTGTTCCTCGAAGGCCGCGCCTGGCTCGCGCAACGCTTTGCCGAGGCCGGTTTGACCACGCGGATCGATACCGCCGGCAACCTGATCGGGCGGATCGAAGGCTGCAAGCCCGCGCTTGGCGTGATCGCGGTCGGCTCACACAGCGATACCGTGCCATTCGGTGGCCGCTTCGACGGTATCGCGGGCGTGGCGACCGGTCTCGAGATCGCGCGCGCGTTGCGTGATTCCGGCACGCGGCTCGATCACACGCTCGAAATCATCGATTTCCTGGCGGAGGAGCCGAGCGAATACGGCCTATCATGTGTCGGCAGCCGCGGCATGATCGGCTCGCTGGACGGCAAGATGCTCGATCTCGTCGAGCCGGGCGGTGAGACGCTGCGCGACGCCTTGCGCCGGGTCGGCGGCGATCCGGACGGACTGGAGCGAGCGAGGCGCAGCGATATCAGTACTTTTCTCGAATTGCACATCGAGCAGGGCATCGTGCTCGAAACGCGGTCGCTCGACATCGGCGTGGTCAGCTCGATCGTCGGCATCCGCCGCATCGAGATCATCTTCGAGGGTGAGGCCGATCACGCCGGAACCACGCCGCTTCACCTGAGGCATGATGCTCTGGTCGCGGCGGCGGCGACGGTCGGAACCGTGCGACGTATCGCCAAGCAGCTCGACGGCGAAGGCTCTGATTATTTTGTCGCGACCGTCGGAATCCTTTTCGTCGAACCGTCGGCGTCGAATATCGTGCCGGGCCGCTGCCGTCTCGTCATCGATGCGCGCACCACCGATCCGGTACTGACCACGCGCTTCGTCGTGGCGCTGGACCGCGAAACCGCGGCCGCGGCGAAAGCCGCTCGCGTCCAGCGCGCCGCGTTCAAGACGCTTTCGGATGGTCCGCCGGTCGCCTGCGATCCGGATTTGCAGACAGCGTTGCGAGACGCCGCGCGCGATCTCGGTCTCGGCCAGGCGGATCTGCCAAGCGGAGCCGGGCACGATGCCGCCTTCATGAGCCGAATTTGCCGCTCAGCCATGGTGTTTGTGCCCTGTCGAGGAGGGAAGAGCCACGCGCCGGAAGAATGGGCGGAAAAGGACGCGATCGCGGCGGGCGCCGCGGTCATCCTGCAAGCGGTGAAGGTGCTGGATCGCTCCTTGCAGGAGATCCCGTCGGCGTGAGCGGTGGCGGCGTGGCTTAGCCCTCGCTGCGCTGCTCCGATAATTTGCGCCGCAAGATGTTGACGAGGCCGCGTTCCGGCTCGCTCAGAGTCCGCTCGCCGGAATAGATGACGTAAAGGCGTCGCGCGATGGCGGGCTCGATGATCGGATGCGCGACAAGGTCGCCGCCGGCGATTTCCCGCGCGACCGCCGAGGCCGGCAGCACGGTGCAGACCTGCAGCCGCGTCAGCAGCGACACCGCCATCGGCAGTGCGTCGATCTCCATGACTGGCTGAATCCGCAGGTCGCGTTCGGACGCTGCCTTCTCCAATAGCTGGCGCAGGCCAAAGCGGTTGGTCGGGAGCGCAAGCTTGAGCTTTGCGAGGTCGGCAAGCCGAACCGGCCCCGGTGGCAACAGGCGATGCGCGGGGTGTGCGATCGCGGCAAGCCCTTCCGATGAGCCAAGGGGTAGCCGCGGCATGCGCGGCAAGGTCGTCTCGACGATCGCCACGCCAACCAGTCCGCGGATCACCCAATCCTGCAAGGTGCCGTTGGGTGCTTCCTGGACGACGAGCTTCAAGGCCGGATAGCGCGCTTGAACCTCGATGATCGCCTCGGTGATCTGGTTGACGAGGAAGCCGTGCTGATTGACCGACGGCAGGATGCCGACGCCGATCCGCCGGCCTTGCGGCAGCGCTGCGCCGCCATCGCTGGAAGAGAGGCGGCGAAATCCGGCTTCGATCAGCGCGGCAAACCGCACGAAGCGATCTCCCTTCGCGGTCGGGACGACGCCGTCGTCGTTGCGCGCGAACAGCGCGCCGCCGAGGGACGCCTCGAGCTTGTGCAACTGTTCGCTGAGCGCGGGCTGGCTGATGTTGGCGCCACGCGCCGCGGCGGAAATGCGCCGCACGCGATGGATCAGATTGAAGTAGTGAATCTGGCGCAGGCTGATGACCGGGCGTTCGGCCCGCGCAGCCTGGTCGCTTGCGAGCGCCCGCTTCACGTGGCGAATGAACAGATTGCTGATGGCGTTCGGCTTGCTCGCCCGGGTAACGACGTCCATCGAGAGTGCGTGATCGGGTGCGACCAGGACGACGTTGGAAAGGCCGAGCCGCGCCGAGATCAGGCTCTGCGGCACGAACAATGCGGCATCCGGGTAATCGTCGATGGTGCGCGGCAGGTCGCCCGGATGATCGTTGAGAAAGCGCACGCCGGTGATCTTGTGCCGGCTGAAATAGCGATCGGCCTGCTCGATCAATGGCGGCGCCAGCATGGGAACGACGATGCGGCCGGCGATCAACTCGGCTGCGTCAGGGGGCGTATGCGTGCCGGCCGGCAGCCGGAACGCGAACACCCAGGGGTCCGAAAGCAATATCGAATCCTGCTTCGGACGGCGCTGCCCGGCTTCGGCAAGACCGATCGTGACATGGCTTCGATCCAGTCCGCTCCAGTCGCCGGCGAGAGGCTTGAGGTGCGGGAGGTCCTTTTCGTCCTTCCATTGCGGATCGACGAAGACGTCGCCGCGTTCGCCCGCCATCCTGTCGATGGCGAGACGAAGCGCCTTGCTGATGCCGCCGATCGTGAAGCTCAGATTGACCTCGACGATGAGGTGCCTCAGCCGGGCTTCGGTGGATGCCATGGTGTGGCGCCGGGCGAACATTTCGGCGATCAGCAACGGTTCGGCGGCGCGCATCAGCGCGCGCGCCGCTGATGTCGGATAGAGCGTGTTGTTGGAACGCCTGAACAGCGTGAGGTCGAGATCCTGCCCCAGCGTTTTCAGCGTCGTGCTGAGCGTCGATACCGCGATGTCGAGCTCGGCGGCGGCGCGCGCAAAGCTTCCGGCCCGGCAGGTCGTCACGAAATAGGCAAGGGTGCGCAGCTCAATCATCGGACCTCGGGCAATTTCGGGGAAACATAGCCGCTCATCCGGGCCGCGTCATCCGGCCTTCGTTTTTCCCTATGCCCTCGTTTACGCGATAGAACGATGGACCCTGCTGCGCCGGCCGATATGATCGCCATCGGTCTCATCGACGGAGAGACACCTGCGGGGCAAGATGGACGTTGGCGCAAAGGCTACGACGACGCTTAAGCCGACTTCCTCCCGGCAGTCGATGCGGGCCTTTCTGTCGGCGCTGGCGGATCGGGGTGAACTCGTCACCATTCCAGACCTGGTCAGCATCGATTACGAAATCGCTGCGTGTTTGGCCGAGGCTGATAAGGGGCCGCCGCTTCAGTTCCAGAACGTCAAAGGCCACGCCGGTCGCTTGGCCATGCCGATCGTCGGCAATCTGCTCAGTTCGCTGCCACGCCTTGCATTGGGAATGGGCAGCACGACGCGCGCGATGCAGGCCGCGCTGATTGCGGGAATCGAAAAGCCGCTGCCGCATCGAATCGTCTCTACTGCGCCGTGCCAGGAGCATATTGTGGTCGCGCCGTCGTTGTTGGACGAACTGCCTGTTCCACGCTTCTTCGAGAAAGAGGGCGGCCCCTACATCACGGCTGGTGCGATCGTCGCCAGGGATCGCATCACCGGCCAGGCCAATCTGTCGATTGCGCGCTTGATGCCGCTCGGCGGCGACCGCGCTTTTGTCGGCATCGCGCCCAATCATCACCTTGCGATCCTGGCGCGCGCCGCGCAGGCCCGCGGCGAGAAGCTCGACATCGCCGTATGCATCGGCAACCACCCGGCGGTGCTGGTGGCCGCGTGCCTCTATCTCGGCCTCGGCGACGATGAGCTTCCGATCGCGGGCGCGCTGCTCGGCGAGCCGCTGGACGTGATCCGCTGCACCCAGTCCGATTTGCTGGTGCCCGCGTATTGCGAGTGCGTGCTGGAGGGAACGCTGGATGCCGGCGAGCCCTTCATGGAAGGGGCCGTCAGCGAATTCCACGGCATGTACGAGAATTACGGCGCAGGCATCATCGCGACGTTCTCGCGACTGACCCGCCGGCGCGATGCGCTGTTTCAGGTCATCCTGCCGGGCTATCATCCCGAACATTGTCTGCTCGGCGGCGTCGCCATCGCGGCCGGTTTGCGCCGCGCCGTGCAAAACGCGGTGCCCTCGGTCCGCGAGGTCGCCGTCGGTATCGGCGGAGCCGGGCGGCTGCATGCGGTGGTTTCGCTCCATGAGCCGCGCCCGGGCGAAGCGCGCAAGGCCATGTTCGCGGTCTGGGCCGCGGTCAACCTGATCAAGCAGGTGATCGTGGTCGATGGGGACATCGACCCCTGGAATGAGGTCGATGTCGAATGGGCCTGCGCGACGCGCAGCAAGCCGGATCGCGATCATGTCGTGATCCCTGCCGTGCGCGCGGATCGCTCCGAACCGCTGGAGCAGGGTGGCACCATCACAAAGCTTGGTATCGACGCGACACGCCGGGAAGGCGACCGGCCTGACTGGGACCTGGCGCAGCCGCCGGCGGCGGCGCTGGCTCGGGCCCGGGACATCCTTCGCCAACATAAGCTCAATTAGGGACGGCAACGATCAACTCTCATTTCCGTGGAGAACGCCATGCTGACTGACAGAATCACGCCGTCGGCGCTCGGAACGAAAGCGCTACTGGGTTTCGCGAGCCTCATCCTGCTCGGCGTGGTCGCCGCGATGCCGGCGCGCGCCGATATCAAGATCGGATTCCAGGTGCCATTGACGGGCCCGGCCGCCACCGACGGCAAGTCCGCCCAGATCGCTGGCGAGATGGCGATCGAGGACATCAACGCGGCCGGCGGCGTGCTCGGACAGAAATTGCAGCTCGTCACCTATGACGATCAGGCCAAATCGGACCAGGCGATCTTCACCGCCAACAAACTGATCGGCGAGGATGGCGTCAAGCTCGTCGTCAATGGCAGCTATTCCGCATCTGGACGCGCCGCCGCTCCGGTATTCCAGAAGGCCGGCGTCGTGATGATCGCGGCCTACGGCGTGCATCCCGATATCACGCGCGCGGGCGATTACATGTTCCGCCTTGTGCATCTCGGCCCGCCTCAGGGCGCGGCCACCGCACTCTATATCGGCAAGATGCTGGGGCTGAAGAAGATCTCCACCATCACCATGGATAACGACTACGGCCAGGCCACCATGGACGGCTTTCTCGAAGCGGCGCCGAAATACGGCATCGAGGTCCTCAACAAATACAGCTATTCGCTGAAGGACCGTCAGTTCGGCTCGATCGTCGCCAGCGTCAAGCGCGACAATCCGGACGGCGTCTATGCCACCGGTTACTTCTTCACCGGCGGCCCGCTGGTCGCCCAGCTCCGCGCCGCCGGCATCACGGTGCCGATCGTCGGCTCGCAAGCCTTCGATTCCGAGAAGTTCATCGAGATCGCAGGTCCCGCCGCCGAGGGCACCTACATCATCGACAGCTTCGATCGCGACCGCAAGGACGAGGCGCTGCAGAAGTTCTTCACCGGCTTCAAGGAGCGCGCCGGCTACGCGCCGGAGGGCGTCGCCGCCATCACCTACTCGGCGGTGAAGCTGATGGCCGACGGCATCAAGCGCGCCAACAGCGCCGAGCCCGACAAGGTGCGCGACGCGCTCGCCGCGACCAAGGATTTCCCGCTGCTCGAAGGCAGCATGAACGGCTTCAACGGCCTGCACGAGATGATCATGCCGATCCATGTCAACGAGATCAAGGACGGCAAGTTCAAGCCGGCCGGCGAGGTCGGCGATCTGAACGCATTCGCTCCGCCCGAGAAGTGACGGCGGATGGGAGCGGGGGGCTTGCCGGCCGCCTGCTCCCGCCAGCAAGGATGATCCGGTGTACTATATCGATCTTGCCGTAACCGGCGTCAGCTTCGGCTGCATGTACGCCATGATGTCGGTTGGCCTCACCTTGGTCTACGGCCTGCTGCGCATCCTGCATGTCGCGCATGCCGCCGTGTTCGCGCTCGGCGCCTATGCCACGGTGCTGGCGGCGAACGCGACCGGCAGCATCGCGCTCGGATTCGTCGCGGCGCTCACCGTCACGCCGTTGTTCGGCATGGCGATCTATCGCCTGCTCTACGAGCCGCTCCTGTCATATCGTCCGGACGTGCCGATGATCGCGTCCGTCGGGCTCCTGGTGCTGATGCAGGATGCCTTCCGCATCGTGTTCGGCGAGCAGGGCGTCACGTTCCGCCGCAACGCGTTCTCATTCACGACGTTCGATGTCGCCGGCGTTACCATCAGTGCGGTTCAGATCGCGATCGTCGTCACCGCGGCGATCGTCTTTCTCGGCTTGCATCTCTTCACAACCCGCACTCGGATCGGCGTCGGCTGGCGCGCCACGGTCTCGAAACCGCGGATCGCCGCGAGCTTCGGCATCGACCCGATCAAAGTGCGCTATCTCAACTTCGCGATCGGCTCGGCGCTCGCGGCGGTGGCCGGTGGACTGGTCGCGCTGCTCAACAACCTGGTCGATCCGGCCATCGGATTTGTGGTGAGCTATAAGGCGCTCGCCATCATCGTCCTCGGTGGGCTCGGCAGCGTACGCGGCACGTTGCTCGCGAGCCTCGTGCTCGGCCTCGTCGAGGCCTATGGCACGATCTTCATCGGCGCCTGGCTCGACCGTGACGCCATCGCGTTCCTCGCGCTCATCATCCTCTTGATGATCCGGCCGCAAGGTTTTACCGGGGCGCGCGCGGCATGAGCGCCTATACCGTCAGCATCGTCTCCATCATCGGCATCAACGTCATCCTGGCGGTCAGCCTCAACATGATCTCCGGCTTCTGCGGCCAGATCAGTCTCGGCCACGGTGCGTTCTTTGGCGCGGGTGCCTACGCGGCCGCATTGGTGATGGTCAAGACCGCGAACGTTCCGCTGGCGCTGCTGGCGGCGCTGATCGCGGGCAGCGTGCTCGGCATCATCGTCGGCTTTGCCTCGCTGCGGGTGCGCAGCGACTTCCTTGCGGTGACAACGATCGGCGTCAATTTCCTGTTCGTCGGCTTCGTGCGCAAGCAGTCATGGCTCGGTGGCGAAATGGGGATCAGCGGAATCCCGCCGACTGGGCTCGGCGCATCCGGCAACATGATTTTGATCCTGGCTCTCGCCTGCCTCACCGTTGCGTTGAGCCTTCATGTCGGCCGCTCCTGGATGGGCTTCGCGTTCCGCGCCGTCGGCGAGGACGAGCAGGCCGCCACGACGCTCGGAATCAGCACCGGCGCCTACAAGCTCGCCGCATTCGGCATCGGGACCGCGCTCGCCGGCCTCGCCGGAGGCCTGTACGCCTTCTTCACCCAGTTCATCACCGTCGATGCCTTCGATTTCATCTTCTCGGTGATGTTGATGGCGATGGTCGTGATCGGCGGCATCGGCTCGACCTGGGGCGTCGTGGCGGCTGCGATCGGCCTGACGCTGCTGCCGGAGGCGATCCGTTTCGTCAATGACTACCGCCTGCTCGTCTTCGGCGGCATGCTCGTGCTGGTGATCCGGCTGGCGCCCGGCGGCCTTGCTTCGCTGATCCGCAATGTCTTCGTTCGGGTGAAGCAGGCATGAGCACGGTGCTTCAACTTGACGACGTTGCGATCCGGTTCGGCGGGGTGCAGGCCGTCGGCGGCGTCTCGCTCTCGGTGGAGGCTGGCGATTTCGTCGGCCTGATCGGACCGAACGGCGCCGGCAAGACGACGCTCATTCGCATGATCGCAGGCCTGCTCAGGCCGGATCGCGGCCGCATCATGCTCGGCGGCGTCGACGTCACCGATGATCCGACCGCGACGAGGGTCAGGGCCGGCCTCGCGCTCACCCACCAGATCGTCCGTCCGTTCCGCGACATGACCGTGCTGGACAATGTCGTGTTGGGGGCGGGCTTTGGCTATACTTCCAGTCCGCTGCGGGCCCTGCTGCATGTCAGCCGGCGCCGGGAAAGCGAGCGGGCCGCGGAAATCCTGTCGTCGGTCGGATTGGCCGGCACCGAGCGCAAGCTCGCCGGTGCGCTGCCGCTCGGTCAGTTGAAGCGGCTCGAGCTGGCGCGGGCGCTTGCAGTCGATCCAAAACTCGTTCTGCTCGACGAGCCGCTCGCAGGCCTCAATCACACCGAAGCGTCCCGGCAGGTCGAGACGATTTCCGAGGTGCACCGGCGCGGAATCACGGTGGTGCTTGTCGAGCACAATCTCGAGGAGGTGATGCGCATCTGCCGTCGTCTGATCGTGCTGAACAACGGGATGGTGATCGGCGACGGCGAGCCGCGCGAGGTGATGGCCGATCCGGTGGTGCACGACGCCTATGTCGGCAGCGGGGTGACGCATGCTGAAGCTTGAGCATTTAAGCTGCGGCTATGGCTCGGTGGAGGCGGTGCGCGACGTGAGCCTCGACGTTCCCGCCGGTTCGATCTTCGCGCTGCTCGGACCTAACGGCGCCGGCAAGACCTCGACCATCATGGCGATCATGGGACATGTCGATATTCATGGCGGCCACATCCTGCTCGAAGGCACGGACATCACGCGCCGCCGCCCCATCGATCGGGTCGGCCTCGGCATCGCGCTGGTGCCGGAAGGACGGCAATTGTTCTCGGATCTCACGGTCGACGAGAATCTGACGGTCGGAGGCTACGCGCGTCCTTCCGCGTGCGACGCCGCCAAGCGCGAGCGTGTGTTCGCGTATTTTCCCCGATTGGCCGAGCGGCGCACCCAACTGTCGGGATCACTGTCCGGGGGTGAGCAGCAGATGCTGGCGATCGGGCGGGCGCTGATGGCCGAGCCGCGGCTTTTGCTGGTCGACGAATTGTCGCTGGGCCTGATGCCGAAGATGGTCGACCTCT
>Ga0210387_10003960_pt1 | contig 11366 bp, 12 predicted proteins | sample IncBWC7OmetaG_FD_160108 | JGI IMG/M metagenome (GOLD analysis project Ga0210387, IMG submission 160108) | Forest soil microbial communities from Barre Woods Harvard Forest LTER site, Petersham, Massachusetts, United States - Inc-BW-C-7-O ... | reverse complement strand
TGGTCACCCACGAAGGCGGGGCGTCGTTCATGGCGGACGCGGTCGGGCGGCTCTCCAACTCCATCGGCGTGCTGACGGTGGTGCCGGCTGCCGGCCTGACCCATGCGGCAAGCGGCATCGGGGAAGCTTTCCTCGACGGCGTGCCGATGCTGGTGCTGTCGGGCGGCCCGCGCAACGACACCGGCCATCGCTATCAGCTGCATCAGATGGACACCCACAAATTCATGAGCGGGCTGACGAAGGCGACCTTCCGCGTCAACAGTCATGAGGACGTCGTGCCCATGCTGTTCGAGGCCTACAGGATCGCGACTTCGGGCGAGCCGGGGCCGGTCTATGTGGAATTGCCGGTCAACATCCTGCTGCTAACGGATGAGATCGGCGATCTGCCGCAATTTCAGCCTGCGCAGCCGACGCGCCTCGAAGCGGCCACCGAGATCGCGCGGGCGGTCGATCTTCTGCGCGATGCGAAACGCCCCTGCATCTTTGCAGGCTGGGGTGCGCGCGATGCGACAGCAGAGCTCATTCGCCTTGCCGAATGGCTGGACGCGCCGGTTGCGACCACCTTGCAGGGGTTGTCGGCCTTTCCCGCCAATCACCCGCTGCATGTCGGCTTCGGTTTTGGCGCGTCCGCTGTGCCGGCGGCGCAGAACGCCTTCAAGGATTGCGACGGCATGATCGCCATCGGCACGCGTTTCTCCGAGATCGCGACCGGCAGCTATGGCGCCGAGGTACCGGCCAATCTCATTCACATCGATATCAATCCTGATGTCTTCAACGCCAATCATCCAGCCAAGGTCGCGATCGCCGGCGACGCCGGCACCGTGCTCAGGCAATTCTTGCAGGAGCTGGAAGCCAAGCTGCCGCGGCGGAGTGCCAACAGCGCGCTGCGCAATCAGATCAGCAAAGACAAGGCCGCCTATCGCGAAAGCTGGTATCGGAACGACGCCAAGGACATCGTCAATCCCGCGCGCTTCTTCGACGCGCTGCGGCAGGCGATGCCGGACAATGGCGTCCTGGCCATCGACGATGGCAACCATACTTTCCTCACCGCCGAACTGATGCCGATCCATTCGCCGAAAAGCGTGATCCTGCCGACCGACTTCAACTGCATGGGCTACGCGGTACCGGCGGCGATCGGCGCCAAGCTCGCCTGTCCGGATCGCACCGTGCAGGCGATCGTCGGCGACGGCGCCTTCATGATGACTTGCATGGAGATATTGACGGCCGCGACCAACAATCTCGGGGTGGTCTATTACATCTTTAACGATGGCGAGCTCGCGCAGATCGGGCAGGCGCAAGCGATCCCCTATGGCCGCAAGCCCTGCACCCAGATCGGCAAGCTCAATATCGAAGGCGTAGCGATCGCCACAGGCGCTGCCTATTTGCCGATGAACGACAATGACGCCATCGCAGGCGTGATCAAACAGGCCAACGAGATCGCAGCCGGCGGTCGGCCCGTGATTGTAGCCGTGCGCATCGACTATTCGAAAAAGACGGCGTTCACCCTTGGCGCGGTCAAGACCAATTTCGGGCGCTTTCCGCTCAACGAAAAGCTGCGCTTCCTGACGCGAGCGGCGGTCAGGCATGTCGTTGGATAGGTCGCGCATTGCAGGAAGCGTCGGTTGACACGAGCGTCTTCGACGTTAGGTTTGCCGCCAACACAACAAGAAACAGGGCAGGGTGGAACGCCGTGAAACGCGTCATCGCGTCGTGAGCGGGTCCGCGCGGAGTACCGCGCTCGCACCCTTCGCTATCCGCAACTATCGCTTCCAGTGGCCGTCCGACCTGCTCACCTCCTGGGCGTTCGAGGTCGAGAACCTCGTGCTCGGCTGGTACATCATGACCGAGACCGGCTCGGTGCTGCTGCTCACCGTGCTCGCTTCGCTGAACTATGCCGGGACGTTGATCGCGCCGGTCGTCGGCATGATCGGAGACCGCATCGGGCATCGCGAGCTTCTGGCCGTGATGCGTTTCGCTTACACCGTGCTTGCCGCGAGCATCATGACGCTGGCGCTGAGCGGTCACCTCTCACCGCTCAATGTCATGTTTATCGTTGCGATCATGGGCCTGATCCGCCCCTCGGATCTCGGCGTGCGCGGCGCACTGCTGGCCGACATCATGCCGCCCGAGCGGCTGGTCGGCGCCATCAGCCTGTCGCGTACGACGCAGGACAGCGCGCGCATTGTCGGCGCCCTGACCGGCACCGGATTGTTCGCAGCCCTCGGCATCGGCTACGCCTATATGGCCATCGCGAGTCTCTACCTTACCGCCGCCATCCTGATGCTGTGCATGACCCGGCCGGAAAAGCCGTATCACGTGTCCGCCACGGATCATTTCCTGATGTCATCGGTACTGCGCGATCTGAAGGAGGGCATCGTGCATGCCTGGAGCGGTCCGGGCATGCGCGCGGCGCTCTGTGTCGCGTTCCTGGCCAATCTCACGGCATTTCCTTTCACCAACGGCTTGCTGCCTTATGTGGCGAGCGAAATCTTTCACACCGATCAGGCCGGCCTCGGCTTTCTGTCGGCGAGTTTTGCGCTGGGCTCGCTGATCGGCTCGATCACGCTCAGCCTTGCCGGCGGCGTGCGCATCGCCCGCCTTCTGATCGGCGCCACACTCGCCTGGTACACGATGCTGCTGGTGTTCGTGGAACTCAGGAGCATGCCGGTCGGCATCGTCTGCCTGATCCTGGCCGGCATGGCGCAGAGCCTGTCCATGATCTCGGCCGCGGTGATCCTGATGCGCACGGCGAGCGCGCATCTGCGCGGCCGGGTGATGGGCGTGCGCATGATGGTGATCTACGGCCTGCCGCTCGGGCTGCTCGCCGCCGGCAGCCTGATCGACCTGATCGGCTATTCCGCGACCGGCACGCTCTATGCTGCCTCCGGGCTGGTGGCGATGATGGCGATTGCGCTGCACTGGCGCGCCGACCTGTGGCCGGTGCATGCGCCGGCGAACGCCGGGTGAGCGTGACGGTAAGAAGGCGCGCCGGAGCCGGCGTCACTTCCTTGTTGACCGGACCTGATCTTTTGTACATATGTACAAATAATATGGTTCGTCGTTCCACCAGGAAGGAAGCCGCGGCGCGCAAGCCGAATTTGCGCGAGGCGATCCTTGCGGCCGCGGAGGAGCTGTTCTCGACCAACGGCTTCAATGCGGTCTCGGTGCGCGACATCGCGCAGGCCGCCGGCGCCAATCCCGGCAGCGTGACCTATCACTTCAAGACCAAGGACGGCCTGCTGCTCGAAATCTACCGGCGGCATTGCGGGCCGATGAACCACCGTCGCGCGGAACTCCTCGCAGCGGCGCTGCGCGTGCGCGATCTGCAGGACCGGCTGGAGGCGATCGTCCGCGCCTATGTGCTGCCGGCATTTTCCTCCGGCAACGATCTTGCGGGCGGTGGTGCGCGGTTCACGCGGCTGCGCGCGGTGATGTCCGCGGAAGGTAACGAGGTCGCGCGCAAGATCATCGCGCAGACCTTCGACGATACCAGCCACGCCTTCATCGACGCGATCCAGGAAAGTCTGCCGCATGTGCCCCGCACCGAGATCGTGTGGCGCAGCCACTTCCTGCTTGGGGCACTGTATTATTCGCTGGTAACGCCGGAGCGGGTGTCGCGGCTGTCGCGCGGCGAGGCCGATGGTTCGGACCCGGCCAACGCGATCGAGCAGCTCGTGCGCGCGACCGTCGCCTCGTTCCAGGCACCCGCCCTCGAGGAGCCGGTGGCCGCGGTGCGGCGCCAAGCTCAGGCAAGTCAGCCAAACAAGAACGGGGCCAAGGTCCAAGGCGGCGCCAAGACCGCCCGCTAAAGCTCATTTGTGCGTATGACAAGGGAGGAGTGTCATGGCTCATTCTTCGGCCCAATCTTCGACAATGCTGTCCGGCTCGGCCGGTTCGATCGAGCTTCGCGAAACCGTGCGCGCGGGGCTGCTCGGCGGGCTCGTCGGCGGCGTCATCATCTGGATTTATGAAGCGATCGTCTGGGTCGGCGTGCAGCATCTGATGCCGGTGGCGGGCATCCCGCGCAACGCGACCGGTCTCGTCTTCGGCAAGGACGTGCAGGACTCGCTTGGCGCGCTGGCCTATGTCGTCGGCACCGGCATCCACTTCTTCTTCTGTTTCGCCTGGGGCGTGGCCTTTGCGTTGGTGTGGCCGGTATTCGGCCGTCGCGGCTATGAGGCGACGCTGGTTGCCTTGTTCTTCGCGATGTTCCTCTGGATCGTGATGCATGTCGCCATCGCGATCGTTTCCTCCAACCACCCGAACTATCTCGATCCCAATGTGATCATCGGCGGGTTCATGTCGCATTTCTTCTATGCGGTGCCGCTCGCTTTGATCGTCAAGCAGCGGCTCGGCACGAGCTGAGTATTCAAGAAAGTAGCGATGTTCAAACCGACCATTCCGGGTCCAGACCCCGATACCAAGACGCCAAAGTTCAGCCTTCCGCCGCTCGCCTGCGACGCGCACTGCCATATCTTCGGCCCCGGTTCGAAATACCCTTACGCGCCGGATCGGCCCTACACGCCGCCCGATGCGGGCCTGGAAGATTTTCGCGCCCTGCATAAGAAGATCGGCGTCGGCCGCGCGGTGATCGTGAACGCGAGCGTGCACGGCACCGACAACCGCGTCGCGCTGGACGCGATCGCGGTGAGCAACGGCACCTATCGCGCGGTCGCCAATATCGACGACAGCATCACCGAGCACGGATTGCGCGAGCTGCATGACGGCGGCTTCCGCGGCTGCCGCTTCAATTTCGTCCGCCATCTCGGCGGCGTGCCGGACAAGCGGGTGTTCGAGCGGGTGATCGGCATGATTGCGCCGCTCAACTGGCACGTCGACCTGCATTTCGATGCGATCGACATCCCCGAATATGCCGAGATGCTGTCAAAGCTGCCGGTGCGCTACACCATCGATCACATGGGGCGCGTCAAGGCCGCCGACGGGCTCGACCAGCTGCCGTTCAAGACGCTGATCGAGCTGATGCAGCGCGACGAGAAGTGCTGGGTCAAGGTCTGCGGCTGCGAGCGCGTGTCCTCCGCCGGTCCGCCCTTTGTCGATGCCGTGCCCTTTGCGCGCAAGATTGTCGAGACCGCTGATGATCGCGCGATCTGGGGAACGGACTGGCCGCATCCGAACGTCAAGGTGATGCCCAATGACGGTGACCTCGTCGATCTCGTGCCGCTGTTCGCGCCTGAACGCGAGTTGCAGGAGAAAATCCTTGTGACGAATCCTGCGCGGCTGTTCGAATTTGCGGACTGACGCGGTACGCCGCAGCAGGGTATGATGAGCAGAGAACCACGAAACAAGGCATTCGCTTTCAAGAAATGCCGGGAAGGTTGAAATGACGATGCATCTGCGCACCCTTCTGGGCGATTATGCCGACACCAGCGCACTGAAGAAGGGCGCGATCAAATCCGATTCCGTCGCGCTTGATTTCGTGGACTACACGCCGGCCCACAAGGGTTTCAAGCCGATGGTGCGCGAGCAGGCCTTCGATGTCTCGGAGTTGGCCGTCGTCACCTATCTGATGGCGAAAAGCGTTGGCAAGCCGATGGTGCTATTGCCCAATGTCGTGGTCGGGCGGTTCCAGCAAGGCCATGCACTCTACAATGCCAAGCACGGCACGCTGACGCCCAAAGACCTCAACGGCAAGCGCGTCGGCATCCGTTCTTTCACCACGACGACCGGCGCCTGGCTGCGCGGCATCCTCGCCAACGATTACGGCGTCGATCTCAATTCGATCGATTGGGTGACCTTCGAGGATGCTCATGTCGCCGAGTTCAAGGACACGACCAAGCGCGCCCCCGCGGGCAAGCAGATCGTGGAGATGCTGATCGACGGCGAGCTCGATGCCATCCTCGGCGAAAACGTAGAGCATCCCGACCTGAAGCCGCTGTTCGCCGATACGGCCGAGGAAGAGAAGGCTTGGTTCGCCAAGCACGGGGTGCGGCCGATCAATCATATGGTGGTGGTCAGCCAAAGCCTCTCCGAGAAGCATCCGGACGCGGTGCGGGAAGTGCATCGGCTGCTCGATGAATCCGCGAAAGCTTCGCCCGATTCACTGCGCTTCTCGGGCGACGAGATCCGCCGCTCGCTCGAATTGATCACGCATTACATCGCCCAGCAGGGGCTGATCCCGCGCGCTTTCGCCGTCGATGAATTGTTCGACGACGTGACCCGCGCGCTCATCTGACGAGAGCTGTCATGAACCCGGAACCGATCTTCGATCTCGCCCATCTCGGCCATATGGAATTGTTGACGCCGAAGCCGGAGGAGAGCCTGAAATTTTTCGTCGACGTCATGGGCATGACCGTCAGTGGGCAAATGGGCGAGTCCGTCTATTTGCGCGGCTGGGACGATTACGAGCGCTATTCGCTCAAGCTCACGGGCTCGAAGACCTCAGGCATGGAGCACATGGCGCTTCGCGCCCGCAGCCAGCAGGCGCTGGAGCGCCGCGTTGCGGCGTTGAAAGGCTCCGAATTTGCAATCGGTTGGGTCGATGGCGACATGGGGCAGGGACCAGCATTCCGCTGCCGCGATCCGGACGGCCATGTCGTCGAGCTCTATTACGAGACCGAATGGTACCAGGCGCCGCCTGAGCTGAAGCCGGCCCTGAAGAACCAGGCGCAACGTTTTCCCGCGCGCGGCGTCAATGTGCGCCGGCTCGACCATCTCAATTGCCTTGCGGTCGACATCAAGGCCAACCGTCTCTTTTTCGAGAATTATCTCGGCTTGCGCACCACCGAGCAGATCGTGCTCAATGACGGCACGGAAGCGGCGATGTGGATGACGATGTCGAACAAGAGCTACGACTTCGCCTACACCCGCGACCATTACGGCAAGAAGGGCCGCTTCCACCACGTCACCTACGCCCTCGACAGCCGCGAGGAAATCCTGCGCGCCGCCGACATCTTCCTGGAAAACGGCGTGCACATCGAAACCGGTCCGCACAAGCACGCGATCCAGCAGACCTTCTTCCTCTACGTCTGGGAGCCCGGCGGCAACCGCGTCGAGGTGGCCAACGCCGGCGCGCGCCTCATCCTGGCACCCGACTGGAAGCCGATCGTCTGGACCGAGGAGGAGCGCAAGAAGGGCCAGGCCTGGGGGCTGAAGACGATCGAGTCGTTCCATACCCACGGCACGCCGCCGGTTGCTGGCTGAGTGGGATCGGGCGCCCCGTTTGAGGGGCGCCCGATTGGGATAGCGAGGGGGCTAGCGGCGGCCGTGCTCGTCTTCCATTTGCTTTACTTCGTCGTCCTGGTCGAGCCCCTTGATGCCATCGGGGCCGTTGTCCTGGTTGCCGGTGTTGTTATTGTTGGTATCGCCGAGGTCGGGAGCATTGTTGCCGCTATTCTTGATGGCATCCATCTCGGCGCGGATGTCGTCCGGAAGCTCGTCGACGGGCGGAATGCCCTCCTTGATCATGTAGGTACGGAGATCCGCTGCGAGGCGCTTCATCATAATCGCGTCCTCCTCGGCCTTGAGAAGTGGCGTGTCTTTCTCGAGGCGGGCCGCGAACGGAGACTCGGTCGCCTGGAGCAACGCCAGGACGGTCGCTCGTTCTTCCGTCGTCAGATATGAAAACATCACCCGCGCTTCATCATACGACATGCCCTTCTGATTGAGGAAATTGACCAGCTCTTCCATATTCGTTGTTCCCTTGGTTTGCGTGTTGATTCGCACCGCGTTACGGCACGACGGGGATCATCAGCTTGATAGGTATCTTAGGTACTTTCGACGCGCCCGCGCACGAGCGGCGCGAGCGCGCCGAAGGGATCGCGCCCGCGTTACGGCACGACTGGGGTCATGAGCTTGACGATTTCGGGTTTCAGCACGCAGTACATCCCGCGATCGCCCCATTCCACGAGCTTCGTGGTTCCAAGATGGGGCATCATGATTGCGGCGGTTCGGTCGTGATAGTCGGTGCCGTTGTGGTCGTCGTCGAAGACGAGCGAGTTGAACTCGACCTTCAGCCCGTATTTCGGCTGCGGGCCAGGCTTGGTCGGCACGCGGAAGAGCATCTGCGTCGTAAACTCCATCGAGGCATGCTGAGCGGGCGCTTCGCCGGCGACCTGCAGGGTCCAGGAAGCGTTTTGGCCGTCGGCGGTAATGCTGCGGTTGCTGATGCCGATGTCGGGGATGCTTCGCGTCACGCTGTGTCCGAACGTGACCGATCCGCCGATGGTCGCCGTCGGGTCCGCGCCAAAAAAGCCGCCGCTGGCCGAGAACGACTCGCTCATCGACGTCGTGTACGACGTCGAGCCCTGCGTCGTGTCGGGCGTGACGGCAATCAGCTCGGTCGAAGGCACGATCGCCCCGTTGGAATCGACGAGACGGCAATCGTAGTTGTATTCGTGCAGCGCGAACGTGCCGGCGACGGACGTGTAGAGGATGCTGTCGAGCTCCACCAGGTAGTAGGTGTACCAGGCGTCGTCGTCCGATTTGCCCGCGACCGACCAGGATTGCAGCGGCTGCCGCTGCCCATGCCCCAGCCACCGGGCAGGGTTTGATGAACGAGCGAGTTGATGTGAGCGAAATTCTTGTAGAGCTGAGAAGTGTCGACCATGAATGTCTCCCTAGAGATAACGTTAAAGTAGTGTAGTTGACGTTACACGCGCGGAGAGGGTTTTGTGCGTGAAGCGTTTCACACTTGGCTCACACTTCTTTTTGACCCATGGATAAGCAAGCGGGCGAGGTTCAGGAAATCTCGGCTGGTTGAACCTGACGGCCGCAGGCTCCGACCAATGCGCAGCTGGTGGCGCTCGAAATCGGAAATCCCTGCAATGAGAACATCGTTGGTCTGCGCGCTCCTGATGCTGGCGCCGGCGTCGGCCTGTTTTGCACAGACCGCTGCGCAGCAGGCCTGCAACGCGGTGGTCGATGTTACCGACACAGACCCCAAGGGCACCAATGTACGATCCTCGCCCGGCGGCGCCGTCATCACGGCGCTGAAGAATCCAACCGAGAATGGCTGGATCGTGGTCCATCTCAGCGCCCAGCTCGGCGACTGGTATGAGATCGACCGCGCCAGCCTGATCGACAACGAGCTGCCACCCGGCGGCAAAATCCTGTTTGAGGGCAAGGGCTATCTGCACAAGAGCGTGGTAGGCGTCAGCGGCATGCAGAATGGCGGCTTGGTCTACCGGAATCATGATATCCGCACCGACCTCATCGATCCCCACGCAGCCGGCGATCAACCGGTCGATCTGTTGGGCTGCTGGGGCGAGTTCCTCAAGGTGCACGTCAAGAAGGGCATTGGCTGGACCACGCAGGTCTGCACCAACATGAACACCACCTGCGCCTGAGGGGTTGAAGATGAAACGGATTGCTGCAGTGCTCGCCGGCTTCGCGCCGGCCATCGCGCCGGCGTTGGCGGCGGACTACGACACGACAGAGAAGTCGCCGCTCTGCGAATGACATTTGCGCGTGCCGGCGGCTGCGATGGCGATCCCGCCGCTGAAGGATCGCGTTCTGGCGCTCCACAAGACCGACATCGATCAGGCCAAGGTTGACGCCAAGGACGACAAGGAAGGCAAACCCAGCTTCCACCCTTACAGCATCGACACAATCTGGCGGGTGACGTTCGAGAACGAGATGGTGCTGAGCCTGTCCGGCGATACTAATGCGGATACCGGCGGGGCGCATCCGATCCAGGGTTTCCAGACCATCGTCTGGGACAAGAAGGCAGGCCAGGCGGTGCCGATCGAGGCGCTGTTTGCGCCGGATCAGGTCAAGGCCGCGCCGACGGCCATCGCGGATGCGGCGGCTAAGGCCTGGAGCAAGACCTACACAGAGCGCAGCGGCCAGCCGCCCGGACAGGACACCGATCTCGCCGAGACCGGCATCGGCGCGGAGCCGGAGAAACTCAAGACTTATGCGTTGATTTACGCCAAAGGGCAGACCGCGGCCAATGGCATCTTGCTGCTCTATGGCGCAGGCCAGGTGTGGCCGCATGTGCTCGGCGACTTCAGGCTCGTGGTGCCGGCTTCGGTGTTCGCGAAATATCTCCGGCCGCAATGGAAGGCCGTCTTCGCGGCCGGCTGATGGCGCGAAACATTCGGCCGTAGCGTGCGCCTCCTCGACTCCCGGTTGAAGTGCGCTTGAAACGAGCGCTACCGCTTTCGTTGGTGACGATGTCATACGTCATATGCGCGAGCCCGTTTCGCCAACTTCGCGCTTGCCGCTGGCGTCGCGCTTGGCGAAACTGAGCGGACAAGAAGCAATAATGTATTTGGGGAGAAACCGATGCGTCCGCACTTCCGCGGCCTGGGCCGGCTTGCTGTCATTTCTGCTGTCGCCCTCGGGCTCTTTGGCTACGCATCGTCGCCGGCATCAGCCGCGGAGAACTGGGACCTCTACGTCTATAATCCCGTAGCTACCGTTGCAGCCGTCAAGGGCATGAACACCATCATCGAGCAGATCGAGAAAGAGACCAATGGCGAATTGAAAGTCCGCCTGCATCTCGGCGGCTCGCTTCCGATCAACACCACCAACATCACGCAAGCCGTCAGCGACGACGTCGTGCAGATGGGCGACGACGGCTATTTCACCGGTAACGTGCCGATCGCCGGCATTTTGCGGCTGCCGATGCTGATCCGCACCCGTGAGGAATATGCCAAGGCGGCCCTCGTGGTCGATCCCTACCTCGAGGCGGCTTTCGGCAAGAAGGGACTGGTCGTGCTCGGCCAGTATCTCTATCCGTTCCAGGTCGCTTACTCCCGCAACAAGCTCACGAGTCTGGCCGACTTCAAGGGCCAGAAGATCCGCGTCACCTCGCCGGAGCAGGGCGAGTTCATCAAGCGGCTTGGCGCCGTGCCCATCACGCTCGGCGCGCCCGAAGTGCCTTCCGCGCTCGACCGCGGCGTGGTCGACGGCGTGCTCACCGCCAATACCGGCGGCGGCAATACCTGGAAGGACCTTTTGAAATTCAACTACCGGCTCGGCATCAATTATTTCAATTCGGTGGTGATCGCCAACAAGGACCGCTTCGCAAAGCTGCCGCCCGACGTGCAGGAGAAGGTGAAGAAGATCGTCAAGGACAACATGCCGCTGATCACCACCGCCATGGCCAACGATGAGGACAATCTCACCAGGAAGTTCGCCGAGGGCGGCATGACCGTCACCGAGCCGAGCCAGGCCGACCAGGACGAGGCGGCGAAAGTCGTTGCGAGTTTCTGGGACGATTGGGCCAAGTCGAAGGGGCCTGACGCGGCGAATGCCGTCAAGCAGGTTCGCGCCGCGCTCGGACGTTGATCATGTCCGAGCACCTCGAGCTTTCCGAGGACGGCGCCGTTCATCGCATTGCCGTTGCGACCGCAGGCGCGAGCCTGGTCGATACCATCAGCGAGGCCGTTTGCAGCCTGTTC
>Ga0210387_10003959_pt1 | contig 11370 bp, 9 predicted proteins | sample IncBWC7OmetaG_FD_160108 | JGI IMG/M metagenome (GOLD analysis project Ga0210387, IMG submission 160108) | Forest soil microbial communities from Barre Woods Harvard Forest LTER site, Petersham, Massachusetts, United States - Inc-BW-C-7-O ... | reverse complement strand
GTAGGACGAGGTTGACGGGGAGAGTGGTATAGATCATAATATATACCATGGCGAAGACAGCAAAGCTCTTCAGAAACGGCCGCAGCCAGGCAGTCCGTCTGCCTTCGGAATACCGATTCGAAGGTTCCGAGGTCTACGTTCGCCGTGATTCCCGAACCGGCGACGTCATTCTCTCCCGCCGCCCTGAATCATGGAAAGACTTCTTCGATCTGACGAAAAACCTCGAAGTCCCCGAAGACTTCCTAGCCGACCGCAAAGATACCCCGCCCCAGAAGCGCCGGTTGTTCTAGATGCCCGTCCAGTTTCTTCTCGACACCAATATCGCCAGTTATGTCATCAAAGGGAACTTTCCGCGGGTCCGCGAACGACTTCTCAAAGTCCCCATCAGCGACGTCGGAATCTCCGTGGTCACGGAAGCAGAACTGAGATTCGGTGTGGCCAGACTACAGCATGCACCGAAGTTAAGAGCCGCCGTCGACGAATTCCTGCTGCGCGTCGAAGTGCTGCCTTGGAATTCGGCAGCGGCCCAGCACTATGCCCACCTTCGGGCTGCTCTGGAACAACACGGCGAGCCGATGGGCAATATGGATCTCATGATTGCCGCCCAAGCTCTTGCCGCAGAGACAGTCCTTGTAACCAACGATCGAGTTTTTCGGAGAGTGAAGGGGCTCAAAATCGAGGACTGGAGCAAAAGTTAGCCTCGACTATCCCAGAAGAGTGGACCTTCTGGTCGATAGCATGGGTCTGGTACGATTCTTTCGCAATGCCTCAGGCTCCAGCGGGCGCGACGACCTTCTCTACTCCGATTCTTGACTCCGGAGTGCTGCCACCATTCCGCCCCAGAAAGCGCGCCCTTGGCGTGATTATTGGCTTCTGCATAGGCATTCTCTTCGCGATCGTAGTCGACAACGTTGGCAGCAAGGGTTCTCATCCCGGCGTCGCCCTTCTCTCGTATTTCGCCAGTCTTGGTATCGCCGTAACGATCCATGAACTCGGCCACCTCGCTGCTGGCTGGTTTGTTGGATTTCACTTCAGCCATATCTCTCTTGGCCCCTTCTCGCTCAGAGTCGAATACGGAAGACTTAAAGTTCAAATCCGACGGGATTTCGGGGCTCTCGGCTACGCTGGCATGCACATCGAGACGGTAAACAGGCTGCGGCGTCGTCTGCTGCTTTACGCCGCCTCAGGCCCGTCGGCGAACCTGATATCGGGAACCCTGGCAGCGCTCTTCGTTAGCCTTGCTGCTCCGTCTTTTCGAACGACATGGGTGGCGTCATTTACGGCGGGATTTTCCGTATTGTCACTGCTCATGGGCCTGCTGAGCCTGGTGCCCTACGGAAAGACTTTACGAAGTGATGGCGCTCGCATCTGGATGTTGCTGCATTCCTATGAAGGAACGCGCCGTTGGATTACCGCCGCAGCTCTCGCTAGCCAGCAAAGAAAGGGTGGTCGGCCAAGAACCTGGAAGCGAACTTGGTTGCAGGCAGTGTGCGCACTTCGAGACGCGTCAATCGATGAGATTTCCGGTAACATGCTGGCCTACATCGCGGCGAGCGATACCAAAGATGCGCCGACTGCTGCCGCACACTTGGAGAGATGCCTTGAGCTAGCCCCTTTGTCTCAACCCACGGCGCGCGATTTCGTGGCGCGCGAGGCCGCTTATTTTTGTGCCTGGTTTCGAGGTGACCCGACATTAGCGGACCGTTGGCTTGCGCAGATGAAGAGGCCAAAATTAACGAACCCGCTGTTGCAGATTCGAACCAACATCGCACTCGACTGTGCGCGCCACAGTTTTGATGAGGCGACCGGAGCCTGGCAGAAGGGGGCTGATTTTATCGAGCGCTTGCCAGTTACTGTGATCAAAGGGTTGCTCCAGGAATCGTGGCGGGAGTGGGGCGATGAAATTCGGCAAAGGCAAGGGAAGACAACCACGGTCTAGCTCAGCAGATTTCCGAGTTGCAGTCTAGATTGGGTCAAGGAACCATCTTCTTCATGGCACAACCCCCAGAAGAAAAGCCGCCAGCAGAAGCTGACGGCTGAAAGCTGATAACTCAGTCTTCCTTAACTATTCTCGTACAACAACACGCCCTCAGTTTTCTCCGCGTCCACCGGACGATAGAACAGTTTGTTGTCTTCGAGGAAGACCTCGATAAATGCCGGACGCGTCGTAATCGTTCCTTGAATCAGCGCTTCCGACAGCGGGTCTTCAATGTATTTCTGCAGCGCCCTGCGCAGCGGCCGTGCGCCGTAGGAGCGATCGGTCAGAGTCTGGTTGAGGATCCACTTCTTGGCCTCATCCGCGACGGAGACGGTAATCGCCTTCTGCGCCAGGTTCTGATTGAGTTGGTTGACCATCAATTCAAGAATCTGGATCAGGTCCGCCTCGCTCAGAGCCAGGAACAGAATGATCTCATCCAGGCGGTTCAGGAATTCCGGATTGAAGGTGCGCTTCACTTCGCCCTTCACCAGCTCCTCAACCTTGCCCGAAACCTGATCTTCCGCAGTCGATTGGAAGCCGAATCCTTCCCGCTTCTGCAGGTGCCGAGCCCCAATGTTCGACGTCATAATGAGGATCGTGTTCTTGAAGTCGACCGTGTTGCCCAGACCATCGGTCAACTGGCCGTCTTCAAAAACTTGCAGCAGAATGTTGAACACGTCGGGATGTGCCTTCTCGATTTCATCCAGCAGCACCACTGAATAAGGTGCCCGCTTCACGCGCTCTGTGAGTTGGCCACCCTCTTCATAGCCCACGTATCCCGGAGGCGAACCAATCAACTTCGATACCGAATGCTTTTCCATGAACTCGGACATATCGAAACGAACCAGCGCTTTTTCGGTTCCGAACATGAACTGAGCCAGGGTGCGAGCAACTTCCGTCTTGCCGACGCCCGTCGGACCAAGGAACAGGAACGAGCCAATCGGCCGGTTCGGACTCTTCAATCCCGCGCGCGAACGCCGGATCGCCCGGGCCAGCGCGCTGATCGATTTATCCTGCGAAATAATCCGCTTGTGCAGCTCTTCTTCAATGCGCAGCAGCTTCTGCGTCTCTTCTTCCTTGATCGAAGTGATGGGAACGCCCGTCCAGCGCGAAACCACATCTTCGATGTCCTCGCGTCCCACCACTCCGGTGGAAGATTCGTCCAGATGATATTTCTCGCGCAGCGCGCGCAGGTTCTCGCGCTCCTTGCGTTCTTCGTCCGAATAGAAACGCGCCTTTTCGAACTCATGGTTCGCAATCGCGTTCTCCATGCGGTGCACGATGAACTTGATGCGCTTCTGAACTTCCGTGATTTCTTCCGGTTGCGAAGTCTGGCGCAGCTTCACACGCGCTCCAGCTTCGTCGACCAGATCGATCGCCTTGTCTGGCAGGAACCGGTCCGGAATATAACGGTTCGAGTGCGACACCGCGAAGTTGATGGCGTCATCGGTATAAGTAACCGCGTGGAATTTCTCGTAGCGGTCCTTGATCCCGAAGAGAACCTTGATCGCATCCGCCTCATTCGGCGGCGGAACTTTCACCGCCTGAAAGCGTCGCTCGAGCGACCGATCTTTCTCGATCGATTTGCGATATTCACCCGGGGTGGTGGCTCCGATGCATTGAATCTCTCCGCGCGATAAAGCCGGCTTCAGAATATTCGCCGCATCCAGCGATCCTTCCGCCGAACCTGCGCCAACCAGCGTGTGCAGCTCATCAATAAAGATGATGGAGTTCTGCGACTCCATCAACTCTTTCATGATGGTCTTCAGCCGCTCTTCGAACTGCCCGCGGTATTTTGTTCCCGCAACAATCAGAGATAGATCAAGCGCCAGAATTCGCTTGTCCGCCAGGAACGATGGCACCTCGCCGTCGGCAATCCGCTGCGCCAAACCTTCGACGATCGCAGTCTTGCCCACTCCAGGCTCGCCAATCAGCACAGGATTGTTCTTGGTGCGCCGGCAAAGAATCTGAACCACACGCTCCAACTCACCGTCGCGCCCCACCAAAGGATCAAGCTGGCTGTCCATCGCCGCCTGCGTAAGATCACGCGAAAACTCGCTCAGGAGCGAAGACTCACGCTGCCGCTGCGGCTGCGCTTTTTCCTGGCTGGTGCGCGCTAACTCTTCGCGGATGGTCGATAGCCGCAATCCACGTTCGTGCAGAATCTCGGCGGCAAAGCACTTCTCTTCCCGCAGCAATCCCAGTAACAGGTGCTCGGTCCCAATGTGACGGTGCGACAACCGCTCCGCTTCTTCCGCGGCATAGGCCAGCACGCGCTTGCACTCATTGCTCAACGGCAGGTCCACCGACGTCGAGACTTTCTCCCGAATCGTGGTGTGACCCTCGATCTGCTTTCGAATGGATTCCACCGAGGCGTGCGAGCGCAAAAATCGGTTGGTCAGGGCTTTATCTTCGCGCAGAAGCCCTAGCAGGAGGTGCTCGGTCTCTATATAAGGAGACCCGAACTGGCTTGCTTCGTAGCGCGCAAAGAATATTACGCGCCTGGCTTTCTCCGTATAACGTTCAAACATATTGCCCTTCCCCCCTGAAGCTTCCGGTCGAGAAGGCCTTTTGGCCCGCTCGACGCTTACCTGAATCCTCGCCCGTTAATCTTAGCCGCTTGCATCTGGTTTCCCCGTCTACCTGTATATTATGCAACCATACGGCCACCGAACCCAAGTACACAAACGTTTTTGTAATGTTACCGAAGGAACCTGTTGAAATCCCTTCGGCTTGCCGAATACTACAATTTCTTGCACATTGTCTTACTTATCTTTCCTTATACAAGCCTTATACACGGACTCAACTACGAGACCAATAACGACTCTGGACTGACCTCTTCCACGCGCCCGCTCTGCAGCCGCAATACCCGGTGACAGCGCCGTGCAAATGACAAGTTATGGGTTGCAATCAGTGAGGTGAGTTGGTGCTCGCGATGTAGTCGCGCAATCAATTCGAAAACCGCTTCCGCCGTCTGCCCGTCCAGGTCCCCGGTTGGCTCATCCGCCAGCAATAACTTTGGACCGGTAATGAGCGCCCGAGCCAGAGCCACCCGCTGTTGCTCGCCGCCCGAAAGCTCTCCCGAACGGTGATGCCCGCGTTGCTCCAATCCAACCTCACGCAACCAGCGTGAAGCCTCCGGCGCCGCCTCTGCCCAGCTCTGCCCTCGCACCAACAAAGGCATAGCCACGTTTTCTGCCGCCGTAAATTCCGGCAACAGATAGTGAAACTGCCAAACGAAGCCAGCGTCGCGGTTTCGGAATTCCGCTGCTTCGTCCATCGACAAAGAATTCAGCTTCAATTCCGCGCAGTATACGTCACCTGCGGAAGCCTGATCAAGAGCGCTGAGGATGTGCAACAAGGTACTCTTCCCTGCTCCCGACTCGCCCACAATCGCGAGCATCTCGCCTCGCCTCACCTCAAACGACAAATTCTCAAAGAGCACCAGGTCCGATTCACCGGACCGGAAAACCTTCTTCAATCTCTGAACCCGAAGCAGCGGCGCTTGTTCCGGCAAATCAATTTCCGCCACTCGTTCCTTTAGATGCACTCTGCCCCCACTCGGGTCCATCCGGTCCGGCCTCTAGTTCGACCATGCCGCCCACTGTAGAACGCGGCCATCTTCTCACACCCGTCACCCGCTTCCCATGGCACGTTCGAACCATATCCCATAGTGACATTAGATGCAGCCGCGTTGCTTCCTCATCTCGCAGTTTCCTGGGTACGACAGACCTGGCTAGAACAGATTTAAATACACCAGCTGGAAGCTGTACTCTAGGCTTAGCAGATGGGATGTGACGCGCATCACCCGTTCACCATCCAGAATCTCATAACCGACAACAACTTCGCCGGGTTGGTCTGCGTCACTGCTAGACCTCGACCTTGGCCTCGGTCCCAGCCAAACTCTGCAGTGATTCGTGGTAAGGCGCGCGGGCGATGCCGCGCTCGGTGATAATGGCCGCCACGTATTTAGAAGGAGTTACGTCGAATGCAGGGTTCTCTATCGAGACGCCATCCGGCGTCATCTGCTTGCCGGCAATGTGCGTAACCTCTCTAGCATTGCGCTGCTCAATTGGAATCTCGCTACCATCCGGGCAAGCGAAGTCGATGGTAGAAATCGGCGCGGCCACATAAAACGGGATGCCATTCTCCTTAGCCAGTACCGCCACCGTATAAGTACCGATCTTGTTGGCAACGTCTCCGTTGGCCGCAATGCGATCCGCGCCCACAACGATCGCCCCGATCTTTCCCTGCCGCATCATCGCGCCCGCCATGTTGTCGGAGATCACCGTGGTCGGGATACCGTCTTTCATCAATTCCCAGGCGGTCAGCCGCGATCCCTGCAGAAAAGGCCGAGTCTCATCCGCATAGACATGTATTTTCTTGCCCTGCTCAACCGCGGCACGTATTACGCCCAGCGCTGTCCCATAGCCGGCTGTCGCCAGCGCACCGGCATTGCAGTGCGTGAGCACTCCGCCTTCGTTCGGCATCAGCGTCGCACCATGGCGTCCCATGGCCTGGTTGGCGGCGATATCTTCCGCATGCATGCGCTTGGCCTCTTCGATCAATGCGTGCTTGACTTGTGCCATGCCGTCGAGGCGGACGCCCTGTTGCGCATAGATCTCCGCTAAGGAACACAGCTGCTCAAATTTTTCCCGCATGCGGTGGATGGCCCAGAACAGGTTGACAGCGGTCGGGCGAGTTTTGCCGAGGACGTCGCAGGCCTGATCGACATCGCGCTTCAGATCCTCCGCGGTCTCTGCCTCAGAATTCTTCACGGCGAGCGCGATGCCCATGGCCGCGGCCACGCCAATGGCCGGGGCTCCGCGCACCACCATATTGCGGATCACGACAGCTACCTGCTCATGAGTCTTGCAGGTAACATAGGTTTCGTCGGTCGGCAGCTTCGTCTGGTCGATGAAGCGTACGCCCTGGTCAGTCCATTCGAGAGTTTGGATCATGGATTAGTTATTCAGTCCTATCAATTCTTGTGAGCAGCACATAAGTTCCTCGGCTTGTTCGTCACCGCAGGTCTGCCGCATACTTCGCATTGAGCCGCGACCGCAAAGACTGAGGGCTGCGTGTCATCCGTTTGCAGGATATGCTCTGCGCGGACGTCGCTCGCGGTAAAAATCGAGACGAACGGCGCCGGCGCAGCAGCCTTCTCCACACTAGGCCTTCCCTTCGCTTCCTCGCGCTCTACCAGGCACATCACGCCAACCACCTGGAAGCCGAACTCGCGCGCCGTTTCAAGCGCCTGCACCGTGGACGCGCCCGTAGTACAAACATCGTCGACGATCACTACCCGTGCACCCTTCTCGCGGAAGCCTTCGATGCGTTGCCCGGTTCCATGCTGCTTTTCCGCCTTACGCACCAGAAAGCCCTGCAGTTCTCCGCTCACCACTGAGACGGCCACAACGATGGGGTCGGCGCCCATCGTGAGTCCGCCAATGGCTTCCGCCTTCCACCCGCGCTGCCGGATTTCATCAAAAAATACTTCCCCGGTAAGTCGAGCCCCCTTGGCATCCAGGGTCGTGGTCCGGCAATCAATGTAGTAGTCGCTGGTGCCGCCGGAAGATAATTTAAACTCGCCCAGCCGGAACGACTTATAGGCGAGCAGGCGCAGCAGATCCTGGCGCGGAGAATTCATTAAATTCTACGATACCACGGAGAATCGGCCAGTGGCGCAGGCCCCTGCCGCCGCTGCTCTTCACCTCAGAGCCATCCGCCATGGTAACCTGAACTCATCCCCACAACGATGCTTCGAGGTCTGAAATTGCAGAGTTCGCGAAAGCTTTTCTTCTTTCTTCTTGCAGGATTTCTTCTTCCAAACTTGAGCGGTTCCGGTCCGGTTCTGCCGGCGTTCGCCGAAGGCACGCGCACCTGGGAGCAATCGAAATTTGAAGAACTGACCAAAGGTACGGCCAAGGGTGTGGCCATTCGCAGCGCGGGCGGCCTGGAACTGGCACCTACTTTCAAAAGCCTTTATGCGACGCCTTCCACTTACATCTGGTCCATTGCCGCCGACGATGCCGGCAACGTGTACATAGCGTCGGGTGCGCCCGCCCGCGTGTATCGCATTACCCCCGAAGGCAAAGCAACAATCATCTTCGAGCCCAAAGAACTCCAGGTACAAGCCCTGGAGATTGGTGCGGAAGGCGCCATCTATGCCGCCACGGCTCCCGATGGCAAGGTTTACAAAATCGAACACAAGGCAGGCAACAAAACGTCAGCAAAAGCAGACCCTGCGCAGTCCGCGGTTTCTGACAAAGATAACAATAAAGATAAAGATAAAGATAAAGACGCCGCCAAGCCCACCGTCGACCCCTCCTGGACGTCGTCCATCTACTTCGAACCGGGCACAAAATATATCTGGGACCTCGCCCTCGACAAGTCCGGCAACGTCTACGTGGCCACCGGCGATCACGGCGAAATTTTCCGCGTCACACCCAAAGGTGAACACTCCGTTTTTTTCAAGAGTGACGAAACCCACATTCGCGTCCTCGCTTTCGACGCGCAGGATAACCTGATTGCCGGCTCCGATGGCAGCGGACTCATCTACCGCATCTCGCCCGCAGGCGAGGGATTCGTGCTCTACAGCGCCCCCAAAAAAGAGATCACCGCCCTCGCTCTCGATCATGCCGGCAACATCTATGCGTCAGCGGTCGGCGAAAAACGCAGCGGAGGCGGCGCAGCTTCTCCCGCTGTGGCTGCGGCGCTTTTGTCGATGCGTTCCAGTGCGCCCTCCGGCGGAAGCACACCCCAGGTTCCCGGTATGACAATCACTCCCGGGCCCAACGCGCCCTCGATGTCAGGCCCGTTTCCATTTCCCGGCGGAGGAGCAAGCAGCGGCTCCGACGTTTATCGCATCGCTCCCGATGGTTCCCCCACCCGCCTCTGGACCTCTCATGAAGACATCGTCTACGCCCTGGCTTTCGATTCGCAGGGACGCCTGCTGGCCGGCACGGGTAATCGCGGCCACATTTTTGCCATCGCCGGACTCGATGATTTTTCCGACCTCCTTAAAGCAGCCGCTTCCCAAGTCACCGGCTTCGCCAAAGCACCCGGCGGCGGCGTCTATGCGGCAACCAGTAATCTGGGAAGACTCTTCGTGCTGGGACCAGGTCCCGAAGCCCAGGGAACTTACGAGAGCGATGTTTTCGATGCAAGAATTTTTTCACGCTGGGGACGCGCCGAATTTCGTGGCGCCGGCAATGTGGACCTCTATGCCCGCAGCGGTAATGTCGACAATCCCGACCGCAACTGGAGTGCGTGGAAGAAAATTGATCTCAGCAAAAATGATCTTGGCAAAAACGACCAGACTGGAATTCCTCCCGCGCGTTATGCGCAGTGGAAAGCCGTGCTCCATCCCGGCACTCCCGCTCCCGGCCTTGAAAGCGTCGCTCTGAACTACCTGTCCAAAAACGTCGCTCCTGAGATCGACGACGTCACCGTTCAAGTCGGCGTGAAGTACAGCCCACTGCCCAGAACTACCGGCCTCAGCCTGGGGTCGGATCCCTCGACTCAGTCTTCCGGATCACACTTCGAGGTCCCCACGCCCAGTTCGCATGATCGCGATTCCATCGGCGTCAAGTGGAACGCACACGATGAGAACGACGATCAACTCGTCTACTCGGTCTACTACCGCGGTGACGGCCAGACGCGGTGGCTCCTGCTCAAGGACGACATCACCGACAAGGCATATTCCTTCGATGCCAGCCTGCTGCCCGATGGAGGATACACCCTGAAGGTGATCGCCTCCGATGCGCCTTCGCACTCCCCGGGAGAGTCCATGACCGCGTCAAAAGAGAGCCACCGCTTTGAGGTGGATACAACTCCGCCACGCATCGAAAATCTGTCCGCGACCGTCGAGGGCAGCCAAATTCATGTTACTTTCCGCGCCATTGATGGTTTTTCTCCACTCAAACGCGCCGAATACTCAGTCGATGCCGGGGAGTGGAAGTATGTAGAACCTGCGGGCCAGCTCTCGGATGCGAAGACTCAGAACTACGATTTCAAAGCCACATCCGAGTCCAGGAAAGATGCCGGGTCTTCGATGAAAGATGGTGGGCCTTCAGAGCATGTCGTCGTCGTACGCGTTTATGATCGCGCCGAAAATATGGGCGCTGCCAAGACCATAATTTCCGGCAAGTAAGCTCGCTCGCTTCTCACGCGGCCTTCGCCAGCTTCCATGCGGACAGGTCGCGCTGCAGCATTTCTTCCAGCTGCTCAACCTCCGGCTGCAACTTTTCGTTGAGTCGCTGCAACATCTCCGCCGGAAGTTTGGGGAATGGCGGCCCTCCGCCCAGAACCAGCTTGCGCAGCCGGGAGCGCTTGAATGCGCTGACCACTCGGTCGAGCCGTCGAGCCTTGAACCAATCCGCCACCATCGTCGCGCTCCGCGTGCGATAGTAACTGCGCGGATCTGTCATCTTTTCCGAGTCATGCACAAACCCGTACTGCCACTCCGCCAGGGCAAACCGCGGCACTCCAATGAAATCCACGACTCCATCCACAAACGCCTGCGGACTGGCCCGCAGGTCATCGTAGATGCAGGCCATGACGTTGTTTGCCCCAAACGACCGCTGCCATAATTTGAGCGTAGTGGCGTATTTGCTCGATGCCATCAGCTCGGGATCGTGCTCGATGGCCTCGGTAAACCCCCATGGGATCAGCCCGTACGCGCGCTTCAGCCGGTACAGCGACACGATTCGCTCCACCGGACTTCGAAAGACGCAAACAATTTTCGCCTCCGGCACCGTCTGCGCCATCCGTTCCCGCGCCGCAGGCGAAGCAAAATAAGTGGGTGCAACTTCTCCCCTCCGCCGGCTTTGCCCCGCCTTCGCATAATGAGCCATATACCACTTGAGTCCGCGGTGGAAATGAGTGTCGAAGAACCTCGTCTCCTTCGAAGGGCTGGGAAGGTGCGTATGGGGAGTCAGAACTTCATGCAACCAACTGCTCCCGGTCCGCGGTGGCCCAACCACAAAGAATGATGGAAGTACCGGTGCGTCCAGGGCCGCCGACCGGGTCACTTCGCAGGCCGCCGCATCACGGATTGTCTCCGAGTCAATGATGTCGTCTGCTGCAGTACGGCAAATGCCCTCGACTGCCCGGCGGAGTTCGTCCATTTCCCCTCGTGCACCCAGCTTTATTCACAACAACTATTTACTGAAGCAAAACCGATTCGAAAACCTAACGACTACTTTGCAGAAGACGACCGTGGCGAAGGCCGATCGCAACAGGTCAGCGGCCCCCGAGAGCCATTGCCTGAGGCGACAGTGTTCTACTCCGATGAGAATTTTCTCTGGCTGGTTGTCGGGATTTTTCGACAAGCGCGGATTTGAACAAGATGAGTGGATGGGTTAATTGGACAAAATAAAGGGGTAAAA
>Ga0210387_10003958_pt1 | contig 11371 bp, 12 predicted proteins | sample IncBWC7OmetaG_FD_160108 | JGI IMG/M metagenome (GOLD analysis project Ga0210387, IMG submission 160108) | Forest soil microbial communities from Barre Woods Harvard Forest LTER site, Petersham, Massachusetts, United States - Inc-BW-C-7-O ... | reverse complement strand
CCCCACCACTATGATGATGTTGCAATCGCCACAATCCGTACACTCGCCGCCGATGTCGTTGGAAAGGCTAACTCTGGCCATCCAGGTCGATAACTTCTTGCCTTGTCCACCAATTGTTCCTAATGAATCATGACAGGTGCCCCTATGGGAATGGCACCCGTTGCACATATTCTTTTCTCTCGGTGTGTCCAGATTCTATGAGCTCAAGCCATCGCATTTATCGTGTGATTACCACAGGTTCGTGAACGCGAACCCGAAGAGTTCAAAATGGTTCAATCGTGATCGATTTGTCCTTTCTAACGGGTCAGTCACGTCTTCATTTCTCGGATCTGCTAATTAATGTTGCATCATAGTCACGCGTAAGTTGAGTTATGCTCCTGAAGCTGGCCATGTACTCAAGTCACGTTTAGATGTGTTCTTCAGTATATTCTACTCCATCTTCTCGGGTACAAGCTTTCCATGGACGATCTCAAGGCTTTCCGCCAGGTTGACTCTTTGACCCCTGGACATCCGGAAGCCAATCACACCGATGGCATGTGTGTTTCTCGGGGTTTCATAGCGAACGTGACTGATGGATATCGTCATGCAGGCATCGAAGTCACCACAGGACCTCTCGGTCAAGGTTTCGGCAATGGAGTTGGTTTGGCCATCGCACAAGCTCACCTGGGTGCCATTTACAACAAAGAAGGTTTCGATCTAATCAACAACTATACATACGGTATGCTCAAGTTTTCATCGATTAAATTATTAATTAGATTGCTAAATCTGTTTTTTCTTCTTCAGTGTTTTGTGGAGACGGATGTCTCATGGAGGGCGTTTCCAGTGAAGCTGCCAGTCTCGCAGGTCATCTTCAGTTAGGAAACTTAATTGTTGTAAGCCTCCATCGCCCTGCTGGTCTTTACATTTGAGTTAAGCAATAATTTTAGATTTACGATGACAATCGTCAGCTTAGGTTTCTCTGTAATCTGAATCCTTACTGACCTGTTTGTACAGATATCTCTATTGACGGAGACACCGCTATTGCCTTCACCGAGAATGTCGAACAACGTTTTCTGTCATATGGCTGGCAAGTTCTGCACGTTGACAATGGCGATAGGTACCGTATTATTTCTCAATCGCACCAATATGACACTAAAGCACATTATAGTGATCTTGCGGGCATCTACAATTCAATTGGCGAAGCTCGCCAGCAGAAATCTAAACCCACCATCATCCGCCTGAAGACCACCATCGGTTTCGGCTCAAAACAACAGGGCACGCATGGTGTTCACGGCACTCGTATGTCCCCGTTTTCTGTTTCTTTCTATCACCTTCTGATCCTTTCAAATAGCTCTCAAGGCTGACGACCTTGTAACGTTGAAGACGAAATTCGGCTTCCAGCCTGATCAGACGTTCTTTGTTCCACAAGAAACATATGATGCCTACGCTGAAATCGGTAAACGCGGGACTACTCTCGAGGCGCAGTGGAACTCTCTTCTCGAATCTTATGGCAAGAATCATGTCAACGAGTATACCGAGCTGACGCGGCGTATCTCGGGCAAACTCCCTGATGGCTGGGAGAAGAACCTCCCGATCTACAAAACCACCGACGCTGCCCAAGCTTCTCGGAAACTCTCAGAAATTGTTCTCACAGCGATCACTCCTGCCCTTCCTGATCTCCTAGGAGGCTCAGCCGATCTGACAGGGAGCAATTTGACAAAAGTCAAGGGCAGTGTTGACTTCCAGCCACCTAGCACCAAATTAGGCACATATGCTGGCACGTACATTCGATATGGTGTACGTGAGCATGGAATGGGTGCGATTGCCAATGGTTTGGCGGCATATGGCGGCATTATACCGCTTGTTGCGACTTTCCTTGTAAGCAATTGGCATGAATAAGCTTTTCGACCAGACACACTAATTTCCTGTACAGAATTTCGTGTCGTATGCTGCTGGCGCCGTTCGATTATCTGCATTGACTGGCCATCAAGTTATCTGGGTCGGTGCGTATGTTGGTCCATTATTGTGTAGTTCGCAGCTTATTCCACGCCTTCCAGCTACACACGACTCCATCGGTCTTGGTGAGGACGGACCCACCCATCAACCCATTGAAACCGCCATTCACCTCCGTGCCATCCCTAACCTCGCCTTCTGGCGTCCCGCTGATGGCAACGAAACGTCGGCCGCTTACTATGTCGCCCTCAAATCCACTAAGACGCCTTCCGTGTTGTCACTCTCTCGTCAGAGTCTTCCCAATCTCGAAGGGTCGACCATTGAGCGCGCCGCTCGGGGTGGTTATGTTGTACACGAGGAGAAAGATGAGGATTTGACCATCGTCAGCTGCGGTAGCGAGGTCGCCATTGCTGTAGAAGCTGCTGGGAGGCTCAAGGGTCAGGGAATCAAGACCAGGGTTGTGAGTTTGCCGTGCTGGCTGGTGTTCGATCAACAAGACGAGGAGTATAGGTTGAGCGTGTTGAGGAGTGGTGCTCCCATTCTCTCGCTTGAGGCGCTTTCTGTGAGATTTTTCTCCATTTGGTTTTGATACTTACTAACACCGCTCCTTAGACTGCTGGATGGCACAAGTACAGTCACGAAGTATGGCATTGAATATCGAATATCGAACCTACAGTTCTAATAATTTTCGCAGCAATATGGTCTTCCGGCTTGGGGCTCGTCCGGACCCTATCAGAAAGTCTACGAGAAATTCGGCATCACTGGATCCAGTGCGTTTGCAACATATTAGACTCGTAACCATTCCTTCGATGACGATGCAAGCTCTTCTATTGAAGACCTTAACTCGTCTCTTAGAACGGATGGTCACCAGTCTATTATTATGTCCTCTGACCTTTTGGTTTCCACAGATATTGCCATCATTGGCAAGAAGGTCGTCAACTTCTACAAGAAGAGAGGCGGCGAAGTTGTATCCCCTCTCGTCAAGGCTTTCACATTGTAAGGATTGTGTATCCACAGGATAAGGAGAAAGTAAACTTATAGACTGTAATTGGAAACAATTATACGTGCCCTTCTGCAAAGAACTTGTAGGTCTGAAAGTTACTTTTTGGAGCACGGAAAAACCCACATGTATACGGACCGCAAAGAGGTAGTGTAAGGACCGAGATTTCATTCACCTTCTGTATTTGTTGCACTGTACATGATGTGACTCCTCTGCGTTCGACAAAGTCCATCCGTTGTGAATTCCGTTTTGCATGCAATACGAATTGCCGCGATTTGACAAGGAAGGGTTGCTTGCTTCGAATTTAGTGTTTTGGAGATAGGAGTCTATTTCCTCTGAACAGTGATTGTGTCCCATTGTAACCTCTCCGCATCCTCCTTCATAACATCTTCAACGTGTGGTTTGAGATACCGGACATCCTGAGGCAAAGAAATGGTTAAATGTGCACAAGATCGCGAATGTTGGTTGACGGTACCTCTTCAGGCTTGAGCCATAGTTCTTTGGAAAGAGGTGCATGCTGCACACTGGCCTGGGATGCACGTTTAAGGCGGTAGGCACGGTCGTACTTTTCGCGAGGAGTCAAGCGACCCAGAGCCTGCGAAGAAGTCAACAAGTGATCCGTCCGTGTACATATTGGCCGTTCATACCCTCTGAACATCAGGGCGTTCCTCGACCACTATGAAAGAAGTTCAGGAGTCGAATGGCAAGAGGGATGGGCAACACGAACAAAGATCATCGTATTGAAAGCCATATCTCCTATAGCCCGCCAGGTTGGCGTACCAGGACGCCACAGGTTTTAACCATCTGGAAAGCGTGCGCGATGACTGGACATACGGCGCAAACGAGAAGCCAAGAGGGCCAGGCATTGAGGAATTATAGATTTGTTTCAAGTTGGACGGGACGCGGGACGTTCGGAAATTTGTATGCACTTATTTGGTGACTGTGATAATCACTATAAAATCAAAATCAGATATTGTATTGACAACTTGAACTCTTCCTTCACCACTATTTCCCTATAGCTAGGCCTCTCCATCTTCCAACATGTCTGTTCAAGAGCGTACTTATATCATGATCAAGGTAAGGTCATTGTAATTCAACCAGCTGGCCGACCTCGATAACCAAAGTCAAGCCCGATGGAGTTCAACGTTCCCTCGTTGGAAAGATCATTGCCAGGTTTGAGGAGAGAGGCTATAAGCTGATCGCCCTTAAACTTGTTCAATCTACTCCCGAGCACCTCGAGAAACGTGAGCCTTGGATGTCCATTGCCCCTCGTTATAGTTGACGTGATATTATTAAATGTGCCAGACTACGCCGACCTCAAGGGAAAGCCATTCTTTCCCGGTTTGATCAAATACATGGCCTCTGGACCTGTTGTCGCAATGGTCTGGCAAGGACTCGACGCTGTAAAGACTGGACGTGTCATGCTCGGGGCAACGAACCCCTTGCAGTCCCCCGTCGGTAAATCATGTTTCTACTCGTCCTTGGTACCAGTAGCTCATGTTTCATGTTTCATTAGGTTCAATCCGTGGCGATTTCTGCCTTGCTGTCGGTCGCAATATCTGCCACGGCTCTGACTCTGTCGAAAGTGCTGAGAAGGAGATCAAACTGTAAGCCATCTTACCGATTAACCTTAATGTTTGACCTCTAACGTATTCATTAATAGATGGTTCCCTGAGGGCATTGTTCAATACACCAGCGCATTGGAGACTTGGGTCTTTGAGTGATCGACGCGTTCCACATAGAGAAAAGTCGTGGGTCACGTGTTGTAATAAGTCTGGCGTCCTTGAACTTCAGATAAGTCTGTCTGATGAGAAGAGTCCCTAGTCCCTGTTGAGCAATTACATTCTGAATGTGGATACTCCATGTCCCACTATCAAAAGGTTTTCACCGACAGTGTCTAGACGGGAGCGGTGTTGACAGGTATTGAGATGAGTTGTACATGAAAGCACCGTTACAATCAAAAGGCACCAGCTGCATGCCCATGAATGAAAAAGTGTGCACTGATATGTTCACAAAATCCATAGTATTCGTTCATATGTAATGTGGTACAATAATGGTGATGATGCATCAAAGAAAGGGAGGCGGTATATGATGATAACGCAGAGGGTATGTATGCAGACTGAACTAAATCGAGACACGAAAGTAACTCCGTACCAGAAACTACATGCATCCTGGGGCGTACAATTGATTGTAGGCAATGTTGGCCTTCCGATACTCCAAGCGCCGGAACGCACAAGGAAGTAGCGACATAGGTGACCCGCCGTCCGGTGAGTGCCATGCGTCTGCTGCAACGAGCACGGCGAAACACTACAACGCAGGGTATGTCATCACGATTGTAACATCACGTCCCTGCAGCAAGGATAGAAGCAAGATCTTTCTCGCTGGCAGCTGGCAGCTGTCTTGAACGGGCCTTTAGGCGCACTTAAGAACAAGCAACAGTCAGAGACGCTGAATCACACAAATCAAATATTTGAGTCTCACAATTCCGGTCCAGGCTAAGCAAGACGACCTTGATCGCACCCCCCGTGCCCTTCGATGCGACCTCAGCCTTGAGCATAGCAGACCGATCCACCCAGTGCTCATCCTGCCAAATCGCAGCCTTCAGAATTAGATCATCCATATTCCGCTCCAACGTTCCGTTGGCGAAATCAACCTGTTCGGTCCGTACACTGAGCGTCGTCAGATAGTTGCCTTTAGATGTCTGTACTTTCAGTGAGGTTGAGTGCGAGCGAATGTGAGAAGAGACATATGTCATTGCGCCTTGCGCCGCTTCACCCAGCTGGGAAGTGTTGGAGGACAATCCATCAAGCTCCATGATGACGGGAAGGGGCACAACGACAGTCCAACGGAGGCTTTCGATCACAGAGGCGAACATCGACAATGAAGAAAGTAGGATGTTGGTGTCCACAACGAGAACAGTGTAGCCAGCTACAATAGGCAAAGGAGGCCTGGTGAATGTCTCTTTTCGAGAGGTATGGGGCCGAGGACGCCTTGGGGATGATGGCATCGTAGGACCTCGTTGCGACGACTGAAGCAGGCTTCGCAAATATGTTCGTCGTGCCTAGACCGAACAAGTCAGTAGCTTGCCCGTTGTATAAACTCATCAATAGACAGACCTTGAGAGCCTTAACCTCTTCCGAATCATCCTCATCTTCGTTATCACTCTCCTCAGACAAACCATCGTCCAAACCCTCATCGTCAACATCCATAGAATCATCAGCCCAGCGGGTTCTCATCCGCCTCCTCTCTTCTTCCTCTCGTTCGATCTGATCTGCCTCTCTCCAGTGCTTAACCTTCTCAGCAAGGGAACCCTCAACCTTCCACTCTCTTGTCCCCTCAATCCAAGTAAATCCATCCACGACACCCACAATGCCAACTGCACATCGTACAATCCTCACCCACCTTCTCCCCATCTCACCACCCAATCCTGAACTCCTACTCTCGCCCTCGTCGTCATCATCATCCTCAATATGCCCATCCGTAATCTCTCCGGCCTCTGACTCGTCAAGAACCTCAATCTCTGCCCTCCTCTCCTCCCCACTCTTCCAAAACCCTCGCTCGTAAACTTTCCGGCCAACCCACTCCATACCCCTCAAACACCAATCCTCGTCGAGAGGCGGCGCACACCCACTCGTCAACATCACCCACCGATCGCCACCTCTCGACCCGTGCCGCTTGACCTCTGCCAATCCTTGAGCAGCCATCACATTCCTTGGTACTTTCGCAAAAAATCTTGCCAGCTCCTCCCACGGTACACTTCGCTCCAACATCTCCAGGGTCTGCGGGTGTTTCAACACAGTCGCCAAAAATGTCAACAACACTGTCAGATACGGATTCAATGTCGACCGCGCAAACGGAGAGGACTTCCGCGTGGGATGCCGCAAGACATGCGAGAACATGGCAAATGTGAGCTGCAGCGCGAGTTTGAATGGAGCAGGGTGCTCCGGCGAATCTGTTTCAGCGTCGGACATCGCAGGGGATACCTGGACTGAATTTGTGAAGAGAGCGGCAGTCGCAGAGGAGACGGACTGCATATCGACATCAGTTCCGTGCTCCCCATCAACATCCATCTTCTCCTCGTCAACGACCCCTCTCTTGGCCATAACCCTCATCGCGGCAGGGCCAGCTTCTCTTGGGCCAACTCCACCAGCCCTCTTCAAGACGCCACTGGGTTTGCCGTATTCCAACACAGCACTGAGATTGACCACGGCCATCATAATCCATTCCCTCTCCTCTGCGCCCTCGATCTCCAGCCGCTCCACGAGTCGCGCAAGCGTTGGCTGAAAATCGTCCAACTGGATATTTGTGAATAGCATCCCATGTAGTAGGACAAAGAGGTCATGGACTCGGGCATCTGGGAGCGACCGCCGTGCCTGTGCTGCTGCAGACCAGATCGGCAAGACTGATTCCCGGGAGGTCATAAACGGGTGTAAAGTTGTCATGCTAGCACGGGAAAAAAAATAGAGCAAGAAAGAAAAAAGCTCAGTCAGCCCACGTCTACCAACCGCCACCATTACACACCTCTTGACATAATGATAGATCCCTCTTAAATCCTCTCCCTCCACCTCGCGGCTCAACAGCCCCAAATGATGATGCAACTTGCCTGTCCCCGGCTGATCTGCCAATCCCATCCCATACCAATCCCTCGCAATCCCTCTCCACCGCTCTTTCTCCGGCTCCACATCCAACAGTCGCGCAGCAACAAGCCCCACACTCGGCGAAGGAGAATCATCAATCCTCGCCGCAGGCGCATCGCTGACCGATTCTGGTGCAGGGCATGCGACTATATTGCTGGGACTGGTGTTGCTGTTTGTTAGGTCAGAGGAGTCGGCAGCAGCGGACACCGCTGCAGTAGTAAGAGCGGTTCCGCTGCCTATATTCCCCATGACCATAGCAGCAACAGCCATCCTATACCTAGCCAGATCACCCAGGGCTTCCAACCATCCACTCTTGAAGGAGTTCAACATGGGTTCCTCCAAGAGGCCAGTGTAGAATGTGTAGGCATAGTAGATGAAGTCCTGAAGATGCTCGAGGGCGAGGGGGGATGAGAATGATGCGCGACGAAGGGATTCGAGGAGCTTGTGGAAGCCATACGTCCAAAGCCGAACAATGATGTTGTACTTTGTGGGTATGTTGCGAAGGGATGCGGGGACGCTGGGCGCAAGAGATATCTCCAGGAGATTATGGGTTATTTCAGCCAACCTATAATGTGTATTATTTAATCAGTCCTGACAGAAGCGAAGGATCTGCGAAGCTTGCCTTTTATGGTCAGCGATTTGTTTCTTCCACTTCTCTCTCTCATAATCTTCATTATCGACCTCCTTCCCTTTCAACATGATTCGTCCCCCTTCTTCGAGGTTCTCCTCCAGATCTTCTTGCTTAACCTTGGTTTCCAAATTTGTGATGGCGCGATATAGCTTTTTCAGCTGTACCGCAAACACGTTGTTTCCGGGATCTTCGTTTGGCTGGCCTTGACGCTCGAATATTGCTGAAGATGCTGATGAGCCATCGGTTGTCGAGGACAAGGAGAAAGTCGATGAGGCCATGGAATTTGCATACGAGGATGTTGATGAAGCAGAGACATGGTCGCCCGAGGATTTGGGTGTCGGGGAGGGTCGACCCTGTGGGCGGGCGAGCACAGAGAACCGCACGGGATCATCTTTCCGGTGATCGAACAACTGGCGAGCAGGAGCATCGCGGTTGTGGGCATTTGATGCCCCGCCGTGACTGCTGCGTGGGACATATGAGCTGCTGGCTGCGTCTGACATCGATTCGGGTTCGGCAGTGCGCTTCATGGGTATTGGATCTGTTTCGGGATTGAATAATTTGGAGTTGTGGTGCTTGGATGAAGGTGGTGTGGGGGAAGAGGATATTTTAAGACGGCGAGAAAAGTCATCCGGATCTGCTTCTACTGCTGGGCGGGAGACGCCCTGGTGTACTGCAGGATGAGATTTGCGGGGTGATGCAGGTGAAGGACGGGAAGTCGAAGCTGATCCGGGAGGTTTTGGGGACTTTTCTGGGCGAGAAGATGATGGAGATAGTTGTACTGGTGGCATTCGTTCTGATTTTTCCCTCGGACGGGTTGCACTTGGATGTTTTACAGATAGTTAATGGAATTGGCGGTGAACAATTCTGAGGAGGGACATACCCAGCATTCCTCCGTTTCATAGCGATCAGTTTCTCAGCAAAATCAGTTGGCTGAGGTTCACGATGAGGAGAATCACGATGAAGTGGATCGCGCTCCTTTCCTTTTCTTGTTGACGGTTTTGGATGATCAGACAGAGACTCGAGCTGCATGATGGTAGCAAGAAGAGACACGAAGGGGGCAGACCTGTTGAAAAGCAAGACCTACTGCGTGGCTGCGGGCTGGCCGACTGACTCTGAATGGGCTTATAATTTGCGCAGTCGCAGTCCGTAAGATCGTTTGACCAAAACAGTTCTCCGCAGCAGCAGCGCAGATTAGATCACGATCACTCCAACCTGGCTAGATCCGACTACAATTCGTACACCGTCGTCGTCGCCGTCGTCGTCGGTGAACTCGACTCATCCATCCCCGTCGACCATACGGCTTGCCCTCATCCTCAACCACTCGTCTGAATCCTCTCAGGTCTCATTACTCTGAGTATCAGCCAACACCAACTTCTGATCCCCAGAACGATACCTCGTGTCGCAGCATACTCCATGCACTTGCACGTACATCTTTATTCACTTTCACTCCAGCGGATGGACAACCAACACATGATATTAACACCCGATGCTTGACACCTTGCTAATTACTAATCGTCCACGTCAGATGAATATACTCTTCAAGTCTGCGAATCTCCTCGAATTAAGATCCTTGTCAAGCGATTCTCGTATTCGCCACCTGAGTCATCCATCCCACACGAAAATCCAATGCCGTGCTGTACCGATGTTGCAGAGTCAGCCCCGTTGTACCTCTCCGAGGATGCCCTTTGCAATAAAGCTTGGTTTTCATGTCGACGATGCGCAGTACTACGAGCCGAGCAGGCGACGAAGAATCACAATCATTTGTGTGGCTACTCGTACTGCGCACGGGCACTACGGCACGAAGCCAAATGAGTACGCAAGCATGGGAAGCATCGACAATACGTTCGCCACCGGCGGATGATCGGAACAAGGAATGGAAGGGGAGTTAACACTCATCGAGTACTCATCCTTCGCCGTCTATCCTCATCATGTCAATTTTTTTTTACCGGTTGCAGAATAGTCCACACTTCAACTCCCCGTACATACCTTCTGTTCCTATCCCGAAGCTTGTCAATGAAATTATGTGCAAGTGAAGGGCAAACATCAGCAATGCGCTTCCGCACCTGAGCACCAAGCCATCACGCCTCCTCCAAAGGTGGGCAAAATCGAGCCAAGTTACCTTGGTAGGTCGGAAGGGTCGTTTGGAAGCCGACGGGATCATACGCTTTGGTCGCGCCGCAGTCAAGAATTACTAACCATGCCGAAGATCCGGACAAGCAAGGCTTTGCCTCGCACACGTCACAGACCGGTCCTCACGGTTCGCCGCATGATTGAACATGCGCATAAGACCGTTGATTTAAATCATTGGTCTTGGGCAGCGCGTAATGAGGTATCCCTCCAGCTCAGGACCTTTGACTCGTCTCACAAGGCGGTAATCTTATACTCTTACACGCAACCCACTTTCTGTCGCATTAACTCTTGGTTTGCACAGTCTTCCCTGCGGAACCACCGGAATTATGCGGTCGTACAGGACAGAACTCCGGCGGAGTGTAATTTCATGCAGCTAGAGTTCCTGACTAATCCTTGACTGCGGTACACGGATCTCGAAAATTACAAACTGATGCTGCTGCTGCTGCCTTGCCTCCAATATCGATTTTGTTCAATTCTTTATTAACATGGCATCCAAGACCCCTGGTTTACGTTGGAGTTATTTTACTGTATCACCCCAGACGACATTCGTAAATAGACATAAGCGTCCACCACCGCCCCACGATTCCTCCAATCCTTCATATGTCAACTGAAAAATACGCATACTATCCCAATGCTCCTTTGTGTTGTCGGATTTTGCGTCCATCGTACACGAGGATCAAGCCTGTCCCAGGGCTGCCTTCCATGAGGATTTGGACATTCCAATCAAACACAACAGGTATCGCGGAATATTCAAGCGACCAGGATTTCTGTTTCCCTGACTGCGCCGCATGCCCCCAACCATTGCAGCTGTCACATGCGGACGCCTTGATGCGATTTTTCTGGTGTTATTTTGGTACCTCGCAAGTCCAAGCTGGCAGCGGCTTTCGCGTCGCCGGTGATACGCCTTCCAGGCATGCATTTGTGCGGAATGGATGCAGATTATTGCATCCTCTCCGATCACTTCTTAGTCCAACAACAGTTACCTCGTTCCCCTTACTGCTTCACGGGCTTTGACGCTCCCCTAAATAGGCTATACATAGG
>Ga0210387_10003956_pt1 | contig 11378 bp, 9 predicted proteins | sample IncBWC7OmetaG_FD_160108 | JGI IMG/M metagenome (GOLD analysis project Ga0210387, IMG submission 160108) | Forest soil microbial communities from Barre Woods Harvard Forest LTER site, Petersham, Massachusetts, United States - Inc-BW-C-7-O ... | reverse complement strand
CGTTCAAAGCCGGATTGAGCGCCTCGAAAAGCAGGGAATCATTACCGGGTATGGCGTCCGTTTGGCACCCGAGCATGGCCTCGGCGCCGTGCGCGCGCATGTCATGATAAAAGTGGGTCCGAAGGAGGCCCGCGCCGTGACCGCGGCGTTGCGCGACATATCGCAGGTTCGGCTCCTGCATTCGGTCAGCGGCGATGTGGACTTGATTGCGGTTGCGGTCACTGCATCGGTCGCCGAAATGGATCAAGTCATCGATCGCATCGGTGCGCTGGATGGCGTGGAACGCACCACTTCGTCGATCATTTTGTCGACCAAGTTCGATCGTTGAGAGAGCCTTTGAAAGAGACCGCCAATCGAGCTCTCCACGTCTTATTGCCCACGATGGGAAGCGCCGGCGATGTGCATCCCTTCATCGCCCTCGGCGCTGCACTCAAGGCCCGCGGCCACCGGGCCACGATTCTCACGAACCCGATATTTCAAACACTGATCGAGGCGCAGGGCATCGGGTTCCTGCCGGTGGGCACCGCCGCGCAAGCCAGTGCGGCCATCGCCAACCCGGAGCTGTGGCATCTGCGCAAGGGCTTCAAAGTGATTGCGCAGCTGATCGTGCCTGCGATCGCAGAGATTTACCGATTGATCGAAAAACATGCGGACGCGAATACCGTCGTGGCCTTTTCCAGCCTGGCCATCGGCGCGCGCGTGGCGCAGGAGAAACTGGGCGTGCCCACCGCTTCCGTACACTTGCAACCCAGCGTCATCCGCACCTTTGCCGATCAAGGGATGATGGGAAATATCAGGCTATCGGCGTCGCGTCCGAAGTGGTTCAAGCAAGGCTTGTTCCGCTTGATCGATCTCTTGATTTTGGATCGCCGGATCAAAGAACCTCTCAATGCGCTTCGCGCGACCCTTGGCTTGGGCTTGGTCGATCGAGTGATGCACCGCTGGTTGCATTCACCGGAGTTGGTCATCGCCTTCTTTCCCGAGTGGTTTGCCGCGGCCCAGCCGGATTGGCCGGCCAATACCCATACCGTTGGATTTCCGCTATGGGATGCGGATGGCGAAGTAGCGCCCTTGGCGGAGGCCGAGGAATTTCTGGATGCGGGTGCGGCACCCATCATTTTTACGCCGGGTTCGGCAGGCTCCACCATGCAGCGATTCTTCAGGGAGTCGGTCAAGGCCGCGCGGGAAATGGGCTTGCGCGCCATGCTGGTCACCAACTACCCGGACCAGGTTCCCAAGAATCTTCCGCCGAACATCAAAGTCTTCGGCTACCTGCCATTCAGTCAGGTGCTGCCGCGCGCCGCGCTGCTCGTATACCACGGCGGAGTGGGCACGCTGGCGCAGGGAATCAAAGCGGGTATTCCGCATCTGGTGGTGCCCCACGGCTATGATCAGTTCGACAGCGGATGGCGCGTTGAGCAGCTTGGGTTGGGCCGCAGCATTGCGCAGAGCCGCTATCGCGCACGACGGGTGGTGCCGATCATCGAAAGCATTCTGAGCGATGGCTCGTCAGTGCAACGGCGCAAGGAATTGGCGCTGCGCATTGATGCCGCGGATGCCGTTGCGCGGGCGTGCAAGTTGATAGAAGCTTTGCGGCCCGCTCGGCGGAAAATATTGGATTGACCTTTATTTTTGAGACGCGGGAACCGCCGCGGCGATGACCCACGCCTCGAGTGCGCGCGTGTCGCCGATGTCGCCGTCGTAGATCAGCGTCGGCTCGAAAGGCCCGAGCTGGTACGGGCTGCGCGGATCGACCGCTTGGAGAGTGGAAAACATGGAATAGCCCGAGGGCAGATATTCCTCGCGTACCTCGAGAAAGTGGGTCGCGGCATCCGTCGTTTGCCCAATGTGGAACGCGCCCAGCGTGAGGAAATCGTCCGTGACCGACAGGCACGAACTGAAGCAGAGGTTGTCCGTCAGCAACAGTAATCTGCCCTTCAGCAAGGACGGCGGTTGTACCGCGGGAGCCGGCCTCTCGGGTTCGTCAGGGCAGTTGATTTCGCTCGAGAACGCCCTGCCACGTTCGCGCGCGCTGCGCATCTTGAGAAGCTGTGCCTCAGCTATCTTCTTAGCCTCGGGCGTCATGGACACCGCGTCCGAGTGCAGAAGAAAATCCAAGTTGTTGATGTTGCCCTCCGACGCTCGCCATGCCCCCTCCGCGCCGCAACCGGGTTTCCCTTCTGGATCAAGGAGAGCATTGACGGCGGCGGACCCCAGCAAGGACGTTGCAATCTGGCGTCCGTACAGCGAGGAGCCGCCGCCGTTTCCACGCAGATCAAGCACCACAAAAGGCGCATCCCGAAGCACGGCTTTCTGATCTTCGACCGCCGCTACAACATTGCCGGTCTGATTGTTCATCAGACTCTGTAGCGCGATCCAGTAGCCGCCGCCGACCCGACGCACGCCATAGCCCGCTGCGCCGGCGCCGATCGCGGTTTGCAACCTCGGCAGTAGAACGTCGCGTTTAATCCGCATCCAGTTCAACTTCTGTGTCTGCCGTCGGCCGCCGTGCTCGAACAGACATGAGGCGGGACGCGTCATGAAGGGATTGCCCTCATCCACGAGCAGCCAGGGGGCCCCTTGGACTTGCTGCGCCCCGACGTTCCAGTCGACACGAAATCCGCCAAGATTCTTTCGGGCCAAATCCTCGACATCTTCCCCATCGCAGCTGATGAGCGCGGCGCCCCGCAGCACAGCCCGAGGCTCATCGGTGTCGCTGACCAGCCACGAATTGCCGCGCTTGCTGACTAGGATTCCGGCCCAACGCGGAACATTGACCACAAAGGTCGGGCGGCTCCAAATGTGCTTATCACCCATGCCCGCCGCGAATCCTGCGAGTACCGCAGCGTATCCCTGATAGGAGACGACCGTGCGGGCGCGACCGAGCGCCACGTTGTGTGCGTTGTTCAGTCTTTCCTGAAAAGCGAGGTCATGCAGTTCCGCCGCCCCACCGGGATGGTTGTCCCGAAGCAGCTTGTAGGCCGCTTCGACATCGCCTCGAGTGGTCTGACCCCAACGGGGATCGGCGGGCGCGTGAAACTCGTCCACACCCGAGGATGGAATTTGCCCCCCTGCCAATGGCTGGAAGCCCAACACCGAAGCGGCGATGGCGCCCAGCGATGCGCCCAGTTTCCTCGCCGAATCACGGTGCGATGTTTTCACGATTACCCTGCGTTTGCCGCTCGTCATGCATATGATCGAGCAAGTCTCCACGAACCGGAATTTTTCCGATACCGCAGAATGGAAAAGGAAAGGGAATCAGCACGACGATGCAGCGGTCATTGATATGGATCAGCAGCCCGCCGCCCTCCAAACTCTCTACTCGTTGAGTGTGCGAACGGTCCCAGCCGAATTCGGGTTTTTCCGCGCCATCGGGACCCAAGCCGCCGTTGAAATCGGCGCCTGCGGCATGCTTGTTCAGGGCGCGAGGCGGGGTTGCCATCGCCAACTCGGCCTGCTGCTTGATCGTAAGTTCGGCTTCCCTCGTCCAGTCGATGGGCCCAGGGTTTTTATCGGCGGCTGCCGGCTGCTGAGCAGGCGTCGGAATGGTGACGAGCTGCGTGTCATGCGCTGCGACCGGTTTCTTGCGCGGCAATGCCGGTTGCGATGCGCCGGGGGCAGGGACTCGAGCATGCTCGGGCAGCGCCAGGAAAATCAGAGGCTCTTCACTGTGCATGTCCACTCGCGTCGCGCGGCGCGATGCGACGAGCAACAACGCGGCGTGGATCGCCACGACGAGCAACAGAACCGCGGGCCGGAGTGTCCGCGACCTTGCGCTATCGGATGGATCGTGCAGGCTCATTGGGCGGGCACGGTCGATCGCTAGCTCTGTGCGTGAGGATCACGTCGCCGCGAGCGGCGCGCCCAAAGGTAGGGGAGCGCGGTGAGCGCCGCGGTGCTTCCGGCACGCATCATCGTCGATGCCATATTGTCTCTGCCCAACCCGATTCCAGCGGTCATTCCCGGATGCGCGGCCAGCGGCGGTAAGTCGAATGAAAAATTCGTCAAAGCACCGACGGCGCAGGTCACAATGATGCCTACCATTGGCCAGATGGAGATCTCACGGCGCTGGGCTGCAAGCAAAGCGATCGCGGCCGCGATCGCGGCGGGCAATGCCCACAGCAAATAGATGCTTGCGCCGGCGGTAAGCCAATGAATCATCGGCGAGGCGTCGCTCAGCGAAGCGCCACGGCTCTTGAGCCACTCGAAAAAACCGATCAAAACGACAATCGACCCAACAAAGGCGAGGGCGAACGCCAGCAAGGGTGCCATGGCGAATGCGGCGCAGGGACGTCGCCGCAGCCAGGATCGCAATTCAGGGCGCGCCAATGTGCCGGCAATGAGCTGCTCTTCCGACCCCAGACGCGCGGTTGCCGCTTCGCGTGCTTTCTCCGCGCTGACGCCCGACGTCAATTGCTCGGCCACGAGGTCGGCATGATGCTCTGCAAATTCACGCAGTATTCTGCGCGCCTGGCGCGGCGGGATCCCGCCTCGAATCAGCCGTTCGCGCGCGTTGCCGGGTAAATGTTCAAGCATGCTGGGCACCGAGCAGCGCGGCGTCGACGCCGCCCGAGATGCGGCGCCATTCCTGAGTCATCTTCGTCAAATGACGCTGACCACCGCGCGTGAGCGAGTAGTAGACGCGGGTGCGCCCGTTGACGGTGCAGCGGCGCGCTTTGAGCCAACCGCGGCGCTCCAAGCTGTGAAGGGCTGGATAGAGCACACTTTCGCCCACTGAGATTGCCTGGCGAGTGGTGGTACGAATGGCCCGCGCCAGCTCGTAGCCGTACATCTCGCGCTCAGCCAACAGCCTCAGGAGCAGCAGCTCCGATACTCCCGACATGAGCGACGAACTCGCTTGCACTGAGCGGACTCCCTATACCTCGACTGGCGAGGTATGTACTCTGATAGCAGCAGGCGCGATTAGTTCCGACGGCCTCAAAAGCTACGCGAGTGACAGGGACTGCAGGGGGGATTAAAAAACGGCGTGGATTTTGAGGCCCACGCCGCCGGGATATCGCACCAGCGGGGGAGTTGGCTGGCTTGCCGGCGCGAGATTCTCCTAAACTTCAGCATGCATCCTGCCAAAAACGCACAGGAGAGAAAGATACTCTTTGTAACGTCCGGTTAGATTTTAATCATTTGTCAAAGGTCCGCGGTTGTGATAGGCGAAATCAACATATTGAAATGATTAGGGAAATCCCCGAACAATTCGTGGCACGCCTTTGATGCGCAGTGACTGCTCGAAAATCAGCAGCAGCTTAGGCGCGGAAGTTCTAAATGACTTGGGCGGGCAGGCAGGATCAGGCGACGGTCGAGGCAGCCACGCGCGGTTGCCGCAGCCGCCGCACGATCAAAAAAGCAACCACCGCCACAGCCAGCGTAATGCAGCTGAAATAGAAATCCTGCTGCTGGCCGGGGGTGAACGCCATCGCGATCAACACCGCACCCATGCCGGCGATTGCGGCATAGCTCAGGTAAGGGAATAGCCACATGCCGATCGCGGGCTTGGCTTCGCCATTGCGTTCGCGCCGCCGGCGCAACGCAATCTGCGCGGCCGCCGTGATCATATAAACGAACACAATGAGCGCGCCCGAGGAACTCAGTAAAAAATCGAATACTTTTTGCGGCGCTTCGGTGGCCGCGATGATCCCCAGGAATCCCGCTGCCGCACCGATCAACACCGAGACCACGGGCACGCGACGCCCGTTCAATTTGACGAAGGACTGCGGCGCATCGCCCCGTTCAGCCAGTATGAACAGCACCCGCGAACTGACATAGAACGCTGAATTCAAACACGACAGCACAGCGGTGAGGATGATGACGCTCATGATGATGCTGGCCCCCGGCACATGCATCGTGTTCAGCGCCAGGGTGAAGGGCGACTCGCCGGAGCGAACCGTATTCCAGGGAACCACCGATACGATCAAGAAAATCGACAAGACGTAGAAAATCAAAATGCGCCATATCACGGTCGTGGTCATTTTGGCGATGGCGCGGCCCGGTTGCGCCGATTCGGCCGCCGCCACCGTGGTGATCTCCGCGCCGGTCATGGCAAAGAACACCGACGGCACCGCTGCCAGCACCGCAATCCAGCTACGCGGTGCGAAGCCGCCGAAATTGACGAGATTCGCAAAGGTCGCGCCCGAGGGTGCCGTCCAGCCGAATGCATAAGAAGCCGCGATGACGACGAATACCAGAATCGCCGCGACTTTGATGGAGGCGAACCAGAATTCAAACTCCGCGTACGAACGCGCCGACATGAGGTTGACCCCGGTCATGATGGTCATCAAACCGAGGCCGATCTGCAGCTGAGTAAAATCCGGCATCCAGATCTGCAGTATTTTCGCGCCGGCGATGGCTTCCACCGGCACGACGATGACCCAGAAATACCAATACAGCCAGCCCACGACAAAGCCTGCGCCATCACCCAAGCCGGAGCGCGCAAACTCGGTAAACGAACGCACCTTGGGCAGGGCCGTGGCCATTTCGCCGAGCATGCGCATCACCAGCAAAATGAGCATGCCGGTAATGGCGTAGCTGATGAAAACCGCCGGGCCGGCAGCTTTGATGGCAGTGCTGCTGCCGACGAACAGGCCTGCGCCGATGATGCCGCCGATCGAGATCATCGCCAAATGACGGCCTTTCAACGATCGGCTGAGCTGGTGCTTGCCCTCGGGCTCAGGAATGCTCGGCTGGATCATTGCGAGGACCTCAGTGACACTGACGGTATATTACGCACAACGCGTTGCGATTGGCATGCCGCCGGTCGTCGCAGTGACGAGGATTACAAGCCGCGTAAGAAATCGATTATCGCTTTGTTGACTTCGTTCGAACGCTCCTGCTGCGTCCAGTGACCGCAGCCCGGCAGCATGATCGTCCCGCGCAGCTGGGGAATGTGGCGCGCCAGGTCGGCGATGATTTCCTTCATGCGGGGAAAGGAAACCACAAGGTCAAGATCGCCCGCCATATAGAGCGCCGGCACGGTCACCGCAGCGCCGGCATACGGCGCCATCAATTCCCAGTTGCGATCGATGTTGCGATACCAATTGAGGCCGCCGCGAAATCCGGAGTGTTGGAACTGCTGCACGTAAAAATCCACGTCCGCATCCTTGAGCCACGGCGGCAGCGTTTCCGGATTCGGCATCCGGGTGAGAAATCCTCCGGCTCGCGGCACCATGCCGACGCCGGAGCCTGACGCCGTGCCCGGACTGCGCCTCGGGACATCGCCGGAACCTGAATACAAAATCTTGCGAAGTGAAATCCGCGCATCGGCCTCGAGTTCCGCTTCGGCGACGCCGGCAGCCTGAAAGTACAGCTGGTAGAAGCTGGCATCGGCATTTTGGGGCATCACGGTGGTCGGCGCGACGCTGCCGCGGGGCCGATAGGGAACGCTCAGTCCGACCACCGCACGAAAGCGATCCGGGCGCATGAGCGCCGCATGCCATGCAACCGGTGCGCCCCAGTCATGCCCGACAATCACGGCTTGCTTTTCACCCAAGGCGTCGAGCACACCGACCATATCGCCCACGAGGTGAAACAAGGTATAGCGTTCGATTTCGGCGGGGCGATCCGTGTCGCCGTAGCCGCGCATGTCCGGCGCAACGGCGCGAAATCCCGCCTGCGACAGCGCGCTCAATTGATGTCGCCACGAATACCAGGACTCCGGAAAGCCGTGGCACAGCAGCACCAATGGCCCGCTCCCCTGTTCGGCGATGTGAATGCGAATGCCGTTGGCGTCGATCGTGCGGTGGCTCAGCTCGTTCATGACCCTAGCCTATCAGCGCGCGAAACCCCCGGTAAGTGCCTTACGGTGCCGGCGCGCTCATCGAGCCCAGTTTTGCCTCCAATTCCGCCCCGAAGTACGCCTGCGGCTTGGAGGGGTCGACATGTTCGCGGCGCTCTCGCTGGGCGATTGCCGATTTGGCTTTTTCGAATGCGTCCCGCAACGAACGAGCCTCCGGCAATGCGTCCCGATAAAACGCCTCGCCGAAGTAAGTCAAATCGCGGTCGTTCGAACAGCCAAATGACGTGCGATCGGCTGACGCCGCCGCAATGACGATGGTCTGAGGGTTTTTCAATGAATCGATAAAAGCTCCCGCATAACAGGCGGAAATGATGATCACCCGCCACTTGATCGCGGAATCGCTCAAAGCCTCGGAGAGATCTTCATCGCTCAGATCGTTGAGCGGCAGCTGCGAATTCGAAATGGCGATAGCCGGATCTTGCGCGCCGTGAGAGGAGATGGACAAAAACAGCACATCGCGATCGAGATTCATTCGTTCGGCGAGTCCGCGAAGCGCATATTTCAATCCCGATACGCTGGCCAGCGGCGCGCCCTCCAAGTCGCGTTCGTCATTGATCAACGACAGGCCCCTGCCATTCATGCCATATCGCTCGGATAACACCCGTGACGCCAGGCCGATTTCCTGGGCGAACACTTTCTGCTCGCCGACGCCCGCGAATCCAAGGAAAAAGCCTTGCGGTCTCGAGGATGTATCCGTGCCGATGGCCGCAAGGGCGCGATCGATGCGGGCGGCTTGGTCGAACAAAAGGCTTTCCGCGTCGGCCTGAACGTCATTGTTGTCCGCAGCCGCTTCGACCTCCGCGGGCGCCCAGACGTCGGGAATCACGTCCAGAGAATCGGTGAGCCAAACGAATCCCGCAACGAAAGCAAATCCGGCAACCGCTGCCACACGCTGCGGCTCACCGGTGAGCGCACGCAACCCGCGAGCGAGATAGAGGATCGAGTAGGCAGCAACCGCGATGATCGCACCCAGGAGCCAAAGCGGACTCAAATAGGCTGCGGCGACCGCTGCAAGACACAGCGGGACAGGAACCAGACCGAGCGACAGCATCAGCGCCGCGTCAAATGCCGGCATCGGCCTCGATCGCCAGCGCAGCAGCGCTGCAAGCGTCAGGATCGCCAGCGCATACCACGCCAATAGCGGCGCACCGGCGATGAGAAATTGTGGATTCGGGAGAGCGTCCCACCAGTCGATCGCGATCCACAGCAAGAGCCACAGCATGCTCAAGCCAATGAGAATCGGCGCGGAATGGCGGGAGGAAACCGGGCCGATCTTCCTCAAGGTCCACAGGCGCAGCAGCGATGCAACGATTGACCGGGGCGGCTCCGCCGCCACGGGCGCAGCGGCGGTCGGTTCATTCGGCGGTTCAATCAGCGGCTCGTGCTCGTCCATGACTGAATGATAGCCCGGCACGCCGGTGTTGCGCGCGACCCGCAGTCGGCGGGATGATAGCGCATGGCCTTGTATAGATTGGGCGATGATTCACCGCGAGTGGCCGCAAGCGCCTACATCGCTCCCAATGCGACGGTACTCGGCAAAGTGATCCTCGCCGAAAGATCCACCGTCTGGTTCGCCGCAACTTTGCGCGGCGATAACGAGACCATCAGCATCGGCGCGAATAGCAATGTGCAGGACTCGGCGGTGCTGCACACCGATCCGGGTTTCCCGCTGTCGATTGGTGTCAATGTATCGATCGGTCATCAGGCCATGATGCATGGCTGCACGGTGGGCGACGGCTCGCTGATCGGCATCCAATCGATCGTGCTCAACGGTGCAATCATCGGCAAAGGCTGTCTGGTCGGCGCCGGCGCGCTCATCACCGAGCGCAAAGTATTTCCCGACGGCTGTCTGATCATAGGTGCGCCCGCCAAAGCCATACGTGAACTCAGCGCGGAGGAGCGGGAGAATCTGCTGAAAGTGGCGGAAAATTACGCCGAGCGCGGCGCGTACTACCGGACGCATTTGCAAGTACTTTAGACAGCGGCCGTTGCGGTGCTAGTATTCCCGCCCCCTACACCTCAAATCGCTCACACGGGAGAGAAGCGAATGTCCAACGAACGAGACCCAGACTTGAGCAGGCGTGATTTCGTACAGGGCGCCGTGTCCGGCGCGGCCCTGGCGGCGGTTCCGATGGGCGCGTTTGCCGCTTCGCCCGCAAAGGATGCAGACAAGGCGGCCGTATTGGCCCAGATCCCGAAGATGCACGCCGCGAACATCAAGCGTTTGCAGGATTGGATCGCGCTGCCCTCGATCGCTGCCGAGAACCGGAATTTTCCGCAGGGACCCGAGTACATGGCGAAACTGGCCCAGGATGCGGGATTTACCGGTGTGAAACTCATACCGACGTCCGGCAAGTCGGGCGTATTCGGCAAGATCGATGCCGGCGCCAAGACCACCATGGCGATTTACTTCATGTACGACGTGAAGCAATTCGTGCCCGAGGAATGGAGTTCGCCGCCGCTCGAGGCGCGTCTGGTTCAGAAGGAAGGATTGGGGACGGTCTGCATGGGCCGCGGCGCGGTCAATCAGAAGGGTCCGGAAAATTCTTTCCTGAGTGCGCTGATGGCGTTCAAGGCGGCCGGGAAAAAATTGCCCGTCAATTTAGTACTGGTGTGCGAGGGCGAGGAGGAGATTGCCTCGCCGCATTTTCAGGAAGTGATCAAAAATCCCGAAGTCATTGCCGAACTGAAGAAGTGCGTGGGCGTCTTCATGCCGGAGGCCGGCCAGGATCGCGACGGCGGCGTTCAAGTGTCCTTGGGTGCCAAAGGCGTGGTCGAACTGGAACTGATCTCGAGCGGCGAGAAGTGGGGACGCGGCCCTGCGCACGATGTGCACTCGAGCCTCGAGGCGCAAGTGGACTCTCCTACCTGGCATCTCGTGCAGGCATTGAACACGCTGGTCGAAAAAGATGGACACACGCCCGCCGTAGAGGGCTTTTTCGACAAGGCGAAACCCCTGACCGCGGCGCAGGAGCAAATGATCAGGGATCATGCGGCCAAGACCGCGGAGAGCACCGTGAAGAAGGCGCTGGGTGTGCAGCATTGGGTGCACGACAAGAATTGGGTCGATTCGCTGATCCTGCTCGAGTCTCGGCCGACCATCAACATCGAGGGATTGGTGGCGGGCTACACCGGGCCCGGTGGCAAGACCGTGCTGCCGCACAAGGCGGTGGCCAAGATCGACATGCGCCTGGTGCCGGACATGACGGCGGCCGATACGCTCGCGAAGCTGCAGGCGCATTTGGCGAAGCACGGGTTCGCCGATATCGAAGTCAACATGAGCGGCGGCTACAATCCGAACCAAACCGCCGCAGACAGCAAGTTGATTCAAACGCAGCTTGCGACCTATCGGAAACTCGGGATCGATCCGCAGCTCTGGCCGCGTTCTGCCGGATCCTGGCCTGGCTATGTGTTCACCGACGCACCCTTGAGTCTGCCGGCGGGCCATTTCGGCCTGGGCCACGGGACCGGCGCGCATGCGCCCGACGAATACTATTTGATTGAATCGACCAATCCGAAAGTCCAAGGCCTGGACGGAGCGGTGGCATCCTTCGTGGAGTACATGTACGCC
>Ga0210387_10003952_pt1 | contig 11381 bp, 5 predicted proteins | sample IncBWC7OmetaG_FD_160108 | JGI IMG/M metagenome (GOLD analysis project Ga0210387, IMG submission 160108) | Forest soil microbial communities from Barre Woods Harvard Forest LTER site, Petersham, Massachusetts, United States - Inc-BW-C-7-O ... | reverse complement strand
TGGTATGGACCCTGATGACAATGGCAAAACTCTGTGGCGCAACAAGGTCGGCAACGGCGGCGCATTGGGAGGCATCGAATGGGGCATGGCAGCGGATGCCAAGCAGTTGTACGTCGCGGTCGCCGACCTGGGGATGCAGCCACCGCGCGGCAAAGCGGGCCTGTATGCCTTAGACCCTGCGTCCGGCGTTCAGCATTGGTACACAGCCGCGCCCAAAGTCGGCTGCAGCTACAGCGGGCGATGTTTGACCGGCCAATCGGCGGCCCCCAGCGTGATCCCCGGCTTGGTGTTCTCGACCACCATCGATGGGCATTTGCGCGCCTATGACGTGAAGGACGGCGCGATCGTCTGGGATTTCGACACCGCGGCGCAAAAATACCAAACCATCAACGGTGTCCGAGACCAAAGCGGTGGATCACTCGATGTGGCCGGGCCGGTGATCGCGGGCGGCATGCTGTACATCATTTCCGGATATGCCGGTGCGCTCGGCGGCGCGCCGAACAATGTGCTCTTGGTTTTTTCACTCGACAAAAAATAAGAAGGATATTCGATGCGCAAGCTCGCCTGGATCTTGGGATGGCTCGGGTTGCTCGGCAGCGCGGCGGCCGCGCCGGCCAAGGGACCTGAATTTGCGATCAGCTACCCGGCCTCGCAAAACAGTGGACCGATCGACGGGCGGATCATTCTGCTGCTGAGCCGCGACATGACGCGCGAACCGCGTACCCATGTCGAACCCAATGAACCGCTTGCCAGCCCGTATCTGTTCGGCCTCAACGTGGATGGCCTGGCACCGGGCGCGGAGGCGGTGCTCAACGACATGGCGTTCGGCTGGCCGGCCGCGCATTTGTCGGCGATTCCCAGCGGCGACTATTACGTGCAAGCCGTGCTGAATCGCTACGAGACCTATCACCTGGCCGACGGCCGGACGCTGAAGTTACCGCCCGACAAGGGGGAGGGCCAGCAGTGGGCGCGCAAGCCCGGCAATCTGTATTCCAAGCCCATCAAGCTACACGTGGACGCCTCTCATCCGGTGAGGACTGCGTTGATTCTCGATCAACAGATTGAACCCATCCAACCCAAGACCGACACCGAGTTCGTAAAGCACATTCGCATCCGCAGCGAGCTGCTGTCGCGTTTCTGGGGCCGCGACGTCTTCCTGGGCGCGCACGTCCTGGTGCCCAAGGGTTTCGACACGCATCCCGAGGCGCGCTATCCGCTCATGGTGTTTCATGGCCATTATCCTGACGATATTTCCGGCTTTCGCACCACACCGCCCGATCCGGCTTTGAAGCCGGACTTCTCCGAGCGCTTTCACCTCGCGGGCTACAATCGCATCCAGCAGGAAGAAGCCTATGCCTTCTATCAGAAATGGATCTCCGCCGATTTCCCGCGCTTTCTCGTGATCGAAATCGAACACGCCAATCCCTACTACGATGACAGCTACGCCGTGAACTCCGCCAATCTGGGTCCGTACGGCGATGCCATCAACAAGGAATTGATCCCGGAGGTCGAGCGCCGATTCCGCGGCATCGGCGCCGGTTGGGCGCGCTTTACCTATGGGGGCTCGACCGGCGGCTGGGAGGCGCTCGCCACCCAGGTGTTCTATCCCGATATGTATAACGGCGCCTTTGCCGCCTGCCCTGATCCCATCGATTTTCGCGCCTACACGATCGTCGACCTCTACAAGGACACCAACGCCTACACGCTGAAGGGTGAAGCGTCCTCGGTGGAGCGGCCTGCATTCCGTAATTATCTGGGTGAAGTATTTGCCACCCAGCGCGATGAAAACTACATGGAGCTGACACAGGGAGACCGCAGCCGCTCGGGCGGACAGTACGATATCTGGCAGGCCGTGTTCAGCCCGGTGGGCGCGGACGGCTATCCGAAGCCGATCTTCGACAAAGTCACCGGAGTCATCGACCCGTCAGTCGCGGCGTACTGGCGCGAACATTTCGATCTTTCCCACATCATTGCGCGCGACTGGAAGAGCCTTGCGCCCAAGCTGCAAGGGAAAATACATCTGTATGTCGGCAACGGCGATAACTACTACCTGACGGACTCGGTGTACTTCGGGCAGCAGCGGCTCGAGGCGCTCAAGCCGGCCTACGCAGGATCGGTGGCGTACGGCGATCGCGCCGAACACTGTTGGAACGGAGACCCGAAGCAGGCCAACGCCTATTCGCGCTTGCACTATAACTTTCAATACTTGCCGCAAATTCTGGAGCGCATCAAGGCTTCGGCTCCTGCGGGAGCGGACTTGAAGAGCTGGCGGTACTGATATCTCGGCGCAGTGATTTTGACCGGCAGGTGTAGCAATCGACAGGGTGGGTGAGAGACTCTAGGCCCGAAAGACGGCAGGGCCTAGAGTCTTCTCACTCTCCCTGACGAATACTAGAGCCGGTCAATATCACTACGCCGGAGCTACCGGTGAGTGTTGCGCGACGGCTGTCTTACGACGCCGCTTTGGCAGCGTGAGGTATCACGGCGGGGTCGCTCAGGAATGCTTTCACCCGATCGAATTCGCGGCGCAGCAACGCATAGCCCTGTTCCAGGCTGCGCATTTCCGCGGCGACGCTGTCGATTTCCAGGCGACCGGCGAGCGACTGCAGGGCATGCGCGTGGATATTTGCGCATGCGCCCTTCAGCTTGTGGGCGGCCTTGGCCAGGGCCGCACGATCAGTTTGCGAAAGCGCGACGCCAATTTCCGCCATCTGTTGCTCGCCGCTCGAGATAAATGTCGTCACCAATTCCTGTGCAAATGCCTGATCGCCATCCGTGATCCTTTGAAATTCGCCCAAATCGACCGGCGCCGCTGATCCCGCCGAATGAGTCGTTCCATGGGCCGGCACGGCGTCCGCGACGGGCGCATCGGGTCTTTCCAGGCCGAACTTCACCAGGATGTTTCGCAGCCGCTCAACCTCAATGGGCTTGGTCAAGTAGCCGTCCATGCCCGCCGCTTCGCACAGTTCCCGATCGCCCGTCATGGCGTTCGCGGTCAACGCGATTATCGGAATGTGACCCGAGGTCTCTGATGCGCGGATCTTGCGCGTGGCCGTCATGCCGTCCATGACGGGCATTTGCAAATCCATCAAGACGATATCGAACTGCCGCTCCTGGCACGCAGCCACGCCCTCGGCGCCGTTGCTTGCGACCTCCACGGTGCATCCCAAGCGTTCGAGAAATCTGACGGCAACCTTTTGGTTGACGAAATTATCCTCGACCAGCAGCACCCGTCCGGTAAAGCGCTGTTGAGCGGGCGGTTGCGTCAGCATATTGAGCGTGATCATCGGCTGCGTATCCATTTGCCACTGTCGCGGACCGCCGCTCATGACCCGCGCAACCGCATCGATCAATTCCCGCACGCGCACCGGCTTGGTTAGATAGGCGGCGAAGCCCAGAGCTGCCAATCTCGGTGTGTCGCCGTGCCGATCCAGCGACGTGAGCATGACGAGCCGGGCATCGGCCAGCTCCGGAATCGCAATGATCCGCTCGCCCAACATCGCCCCATCCATGTCGGGCATTTGAAAATCGGTAATGACCATATCGAAGCGCTGTTCCGAGACCAGGCTATTTTGCAGTTCGTCCAGCGCGGCTAATCCGCTGCCCACGGTGGTGACCGAGTAGCCGGCGTGCACGAGCTGTGCGCTCAAGACGCGCTGGTTGGTCACGTTGTCATCGACGATCAGGACCCGGCCGCCTGCCTCGCCGCGAATCCGGCGTTCCGGGCTGATGACCGCCGCGGGTTTCAAGGGCAGCGTGAAAAAGAATCTGGAGCCGACACCCACTTCACTGGAGACGCCGATTTCGCCGCCCATCAGTTCGACCAGTTTACGCACGATGGACAGGCCCAAGCCGGTTCCGCCGAAGTGACGGGTGGTCGAGGAGTCGGCCTGCACGAACGGCTGAAAGAGCGTCTCCAGTGTTTTCTCGGCGATTCCCATACCGGTGTCGCGGACCTCGAAATAGATCAGAGGGCTATCGCCGCTCGACCGATTGCGCACTTCGATGACGATTTCGCCTTCTTTGGTGAACTTGATCGCGTTGCTGACCAAGTTCACCAAGCACTGCCGCAGCCGCTGCGGATCGCCGAGCACGCGCCCAGTGATTTGCGGTTCGACATTGACGATCAACTCCAGCCCCTTGGTCGCCGCCTGAAACGCCATGGCGGAGCCGACATCCTCGACATTGGCGCGCAAGTCGAGCTCGATCGACTCCAATTCCAGCTTGCCGGCTTCGATTTTTGAGAAATCCAGGATGTCATTGATGACCGTGAGCAGCGAATCGGCACTGGAACGGATGGTTTCCGCATAGTCTCGCTGCGTGCGGTCGAGATGCGTATCCAGCAAAAGCCCGGTCATTCCGATGATGCCATTCATCGGCGTGCGAATTTCGTGGCTGACATTCGCCAGGAAGTGACTCTTGGCGCGGCTCGCCGCATGCGCGGCCTCGGTTTGTTGCCGCAGTAATTCCGAGGCGAGGACTTCTTCGGTGACATCCCAGGACACGCCGAGCAGTTTCGACGGGGCGCCTCTCTCATCGAGGATGATTCGGCCGAAGTTTTGCACGTGAACGGTCGCGCCATCCGCGCCGCGCGCGCGGTAACGCATGCTGATCCTGTCGGTCTTGTCGGCAAGCGCCGCCGCAACCGTGTCGCGAAATAAGCGCCGATCCTCCGGCACGACCAACTCTTCAATGTGCTCGACGTCGAGGTTGTCCGGCGTACCGCGATAGGTCAAAGCCTCGATCGGATTCTCGAGCCACAAGTAGCGCCGCGCGACCAAGTCGAGTTCCCAGGAACAGATGCCGGCGCTTTCGGTGGCAACATTGATGCGTTCCACGAGCCGCCGATTTTCATCCGCGCGGCTCTTGAGCATTTCCGTCGTGAGCACGTCGCGGGTGATGTCCCAGGTCACACCGACGATGTAGCGAACCCGTCCCTGCTCATCGCGCATGATGCGGGCGTAGTTCTGCATATGGTGGATTTCACCATCGATGCCCTTGACGCGGAACGCGTATTCGTAGGAGTCCAACTGCTGGGCAATGGCATCGCGCGGCGTCTTGAGCAAAATTTCGCGGTCTTCCGGCAAAATGATGCCCTGCAGACTTCGAAAATAGTCCTTCAACGGCACATGGTCCAAGCCGAAGCAAGGAGGGCGGGGTCCATGCCAGGAAAAGCAGTCGGATTTGATGTCGAATTCCCACGGCGCGATTCCCGCGGCTTTGGTGGTCACGCTCAAGCGTTCGATCAGCGCACTCTCCTGCGCCGCTTTGCTTTCCAATTCCGAGGCGTGGACTTCTTCCTTGGTGACATCCCAGGTCACGCCCATCATTCGCAGCGGCGCGCCATTGGCGTCGCGATACACGCGCATGTGCGTTTGGACGTATTGGGGCTCGGGGCGCGGATTGGCGGTACGGTGGCGCAGCGGCAGGATTGCATTCTGAGTCGGATCCGCGAGCAGGGCGCGTATTGCGGCGGCCGCATGGGCGCGGTCATCCTGGTGGATGAGTTCTTTTGGATTCAGGGTGACTGACGGAGCGAGACCGAACATGGGCCACAAGCTGCCGTCATTGATCAGTTCGCCCGTGATCAGGTCCCTTTCCCAAATGCTGATACCGGCCGTTTCAGTGGCAAGTTTTAGGCGCGACAAAAGCTGAGTTTGCCGTTCAGCTTGCTCGGCCAGCAGCGTCGCGGCATGCGCCTGCTCGCTCATGTCGATGGTCAGGCCCAAAACGCGAATCGCGCGGCCTTGAGCATTGCGGAACACCTCGCCGCGCAACTGAACCGGTCGGACGGTGCCGTCGCGCTCCTTGACTCGATAGGCAATTTCCATCGGCGCTTCGCCCTTGAGCGCTTTGATGAACTCCGAGCGGTAGCGAGCACGGTCTTCCGGATGCACCTTGTTGAGCATCATGGCGTCGGCATCCGAGTCGGCGGCCGCGATTTCCGCATCGTAAATCTCGGCGAGGTCGCCGCTGAAATGCATGGTGTTGCGGACGACGTCCCACTCCCAGATCCGCACCCCCGCACTGCGGGTGACCTGTTCCAATCCCTTGAAGAGCGAGGCGTTGCCATGCGCGGATGTGGGGTGGATGTTAGCCAGCGCGGCGCAGACCCCGATGAACCAGTCCCAAGCGCCGATTGCAAACTTCCGGAGCTGGGTAAAAGCCTGTGATTTCGAAGAAATGATGGGCGCTCCGGGACCTTGGGATACCGTGACTGTCCTAGGCCTCCTATCGGCGCCGCAGGGGGCGTCTTTAGCGTCTCAAGGGCGCCAAACGCGCCCGCCGTCACAGGCGCGGGAAATTTGCCCTGAACGGGCCGCCGGGGGGATGAAAAGCCGGTGCCGCCTGGGCGGCACCGGTTCGAGGCTCAATTACCAGGTGTAAGTCCCGTAGATGGGATTGCCCGTGACGGTGATGGGCAGCTGGGCATTGGTGATGTAGGTCTGAACGTCCATCGGCAACAAGAAGCGTTTCGCCTGCAGCAAAGTGGCCGCCGCGGCAACCGCAGAGGCGTACGCCGCATGCGTGCCATAACGCTCGGTCAATGAGAGACGCGGATCGCCGATCGTCGTGCGTGTCGCCTGATCGGGAGCGAATGGCACGAGAAGTCCCGAAGACTCGCAGCCGTCAGGTCCGCCGAATGCGGTCGCTCGGTGATTCCAACCCGCCGTCGTCGCAACGGGAACCGACACGGGCGGCAGGCGGATTCCCGCCACTTCGTTGCCGTCCAGGTCGACCTTGGAAACGAAATTCGGGTAGACCTTGCCGGTGGGTGTGGGCGGTACTACCGAAATGATTCCTTGGTCAAACTGCGGCCCCCAGTTCCAGACATTGTGGACCGTGACCAGGCCGTCGTAGTTAAGTCCCGGGATGGTCGGGAAGCCGAGTGCGATCTGCGAAACGGAACCGATTCCAATCGCCTCGGTCGCGGGATTGACCGTCGCGAATACCGCCGTGTTATTCGCCACTGTGGGTACCTGGCTATCCGGCGGAGGTGTGCCATCGAGCCACTGATCGAGATCTTCGAATAGCGCGCGCACCGCCGGAAGTTGATCAGTTGAATTTTGGAACTGTGCGCATACACCGAGAGAATTCGCCGCGGCCGGGCCGGCATGCTGAGACCCGGAGATCAAGAAGGTCCGGGTATTCGCGGCATCCGGCAAGTCGGTGCCGTTCGCGTCTGAATGCAGCATGGAGGTTGCCTTCACCCAATACTCGTTCGCTGAATTGATGTTCATGATCAGCGGACAAGTATTCGATGCCGCACAACGCGAGTCGCGCCGTCGGTCTTTCCGGTCAACGGGTCGGTGATGGTCGGGTAGGCGAAGGGGAAAATCCCCTCCGGATACAAATGCTCCTGGCGATTGCGCTCGGTCATGCCCGACTGCTCGAAGCGATAATTGAGCGCGACGCCGTCGCCGCCGCCGACCCAATTGAGCGTCCCGTCAAACACCTGCTTGCCGTTGAGATCCTGATTGAAGCCCAGCCAGATGAAATCGTTCATGGTGCGAGCCGGTTGCGACAGACCGTAGGAGAACATGCGCATCACGTCGCCCGCGAGCGGGTTCGGCGTTCCGGCGGTGTCTGCCGTCGCATTGCGCAGAAACGACGCCAAGTCGCGGATCGCCGCAAAACCGATGCCCGCCACGAACGGGTTCTGGGCCGTGTACACCAGTTCATAAATGGCGCTTTGCGTGAAAGGCGTGCCGGCCGGCAGCAGCGCGATGGTGGTGGGGCCGGTCCACGCCCACCCGGTCGAGGGAATGGTGGTCGGAGTGTCGGTCAGGTGCTGCTTGACGGTCAGCGTCGCCTGCGTCGTGTCGGTAGTATTGGTGGCATAGGCGACCGTGGCGGCCATGGTGGTCGCATTGTCGAATTCGATGTAGTTGTACACCGGTCCGGTAATCGTTGAACCATCGGCGTTCACCGCCACCGGCAACGTGATACCCATCGAATTGTTGGCGCGCGACACCGTGGGCTCCCAGCCGCCCCACACTATGGTGTAGCCCTGATTCTGCAGGAATGCCGTGCCGGCGTCGGCTGCGGTGGTTGGATCATTGCCGCCGCCGGACAGGTTCAGTGAACCGTACTGTTTGCTGCCGCGATTCGGCAGTTCAAAAAATACCTTGTGATTGCCCTTGGTCAGGTCCGTGGGTTTCAAGATATAAAAATCCATGTTGTATTCGACCAATCCATTGGCATCGACCGGTGCGAGAGCGATGTCCGTGATGACGGCATTCTTCGGATCCTTCGGATCGAGCGTCCCGCTCGCGGTGCCGCGGATCTTGTCGTAGGTCCCCACGGCGCCAAAAGTCATGCCGCCGAATGTCGGCATTTGGCTCGGCGCGGTCATGGCCGTGGTTGAATTGATGTTGAGTGTCACGATGCCGGTGGGCGGCGGAGGCGGTGGCGGTGGCGGCGGGGGAGAGGCCGGCGGCGGCGTGGCGACGGTCGTGGTGTTGCCGCCCCCGCAGCCGGTGACGGCCGCGACCAACCCAATGAGCACAAGCGCACCTACACGCTTGTAGTGCGCAAAAGCATAGGTTTCCATAGATTCCTCAATTGTTTATGCGTTATCGGAAGCGGTGAACGATCAGCGTCGTTCACTTCATAGTTGCCCTGCGTTTGATTGCGCCGCACCCCTCGAAGCCGATGAACCGCATATGGAACAACGACCGCGCTTTGATCTGATATCAGTCAAGCGCCATACTTTAAACGCGCGCTCTTTCGCAACAACCCCGAGTCGATGCTACTCCCGTCAGCTGCACGCAGATATATGAGTAGATATATTGGTTTGCAAAGAAGCGTAAAGATTCCGGCGGTCAACCGCACGGTGGTACGAGATGGCCAGCCTTAGGCTGGCTGGCCATATCCTGAGATGCCCGATAGGGGAGAGTTACTTGAGAATTGCCTGGTAAGTCCAGGCATGCGACAGGCCACGCACGTCAGGAACCGCGGCCACGGCCGCGGCGCCCGTGCCCGCCGCCTGCTGGATCATGCCGACGACGATCAGGTCATTGACCGGATCGATCCAAAACCAGGTACCGGCCGCGCCGCCCCACCAGTACGAGCCCTTGCCGTAGTAACCGCCGGCCGCAACCGGATCGGTGTAAATCGCAAAGTCCAAACCGAACCCGGCGCCGGGCGCGAGAATCGGCACGCTCGGGGCCAACACATTGGTATGCATGAGTTCAACCGTCAGCGGCGAGAGGATTCTGACGCCGTCCAGCTGACCGCCGTTCAACAACATTTGGCAGAAGCGCATGTAGTCGGTCGCCGTCGATACCAAGCCGCCGCCGCCGGAGGAGAGCGCGGGTTTCGCCGCAAAATCATGATTCAATCCTTCGCGTACGCCCACCGCATGCAGTTTTCCGTCGTTGTCGTAATTATAGAATTCCGCGAAGCGATTCAGCTTTTCCTTCGGCACGTAAAAGCCGGTGTCGCTCATACCCAGGGGTTTGAAAATTCTCTTTTCCAAGAATTCCTCAAACGGCATGCCGGAGAGTTTTTGGACGATGTAGCCCTGAATGTCGACCGAGATGCTGTAGTGCCATTCGGTGCCGGGTTGTGAATTCAAAGGCAACTTGGCGACGCGCTTGATGAATTCATCCAAGGTGTTGTTGGGATTCAGCAGATCGGCTTCCAGCTGCAACTTGTCCACGGCCGTTTGACTGAAAAACCCATACGTGAAGCCGCCGGAGTGCGACATGAGCTCACGCATGGTCACCGGATGGTTTTGATCCTTCATGACCACATTGCCGTTGGGGTCGGTCGCGTAGACCTTCAATTTGGCGAACTCCGGAATGTACTTCGCCACCGGATCGTTGAGCTGCCACTTCCCTTCCTCGAACAGGATCATCATCGCAACGCCGGTGATCGGTTTGCTCATGGAATAGATGCGGAAGATGCTGTCCTTTTGCATCGGCGCATTGGCCGCGATGTCGCGCTTGCCCGTTGCGTCGAATTCCACCACTTTGCCGTGGCGCGAAACCATCGTGACCGCACCGGCAAGGCGGCCATTGTCCACGAGCTCTTTCATGCCGGCGCTCAAGCGAGCAAGGCGCTCCGCCGACATGCCTTCGCTTTCTGCGCTGGCCGTGGGCAAGTCATGTACCGCCGCCATTGCGGGCGAAACGCTGAGGGCGGCCAAAGAGGCTATGGCCAGTAAACGCGGAAGATGCATGCGAGGACTCCCTGTTAAATGTTATTCATCGGATTCGAAACACAGTGTATGCCAACGCGCAATACTCGCACAGGCGCCTACGCGCGCTCCAGTATCCAGCGCGACATGAGATCGAACAGCGCGGTGCGTGAGGTCTCATCTTCGTTGTGGACCTCATGAAGAAGCTGTGGATAGGTCACCAGGTGCTTGTCGCTTGAACCGAGGATCTCGATGAGCGTGCGTGAACCGCTGACCGGGCAAACGCTATCCGCTTCGCCGTGTAGCGCGAGCCACGGCAGCGTGATCTTGGCGGCATCGGCGCGGCAGCTGCGGCAGGCCGCTGCAAATCCATAGAGCAGCCTGAGGCTTGCCGTGCGCGGTACCAACGGATCGCTCATGTGCCGGCGTTGTTCCTCCGCAACGTGCGTGAGGGTGGTGGCATCAATGCCCAGGCTGATGCGCAGCCGTGGGGCGAGTATCGAGACAGTCCGCAGGAGCACGCCGGCGAGGCCGTCTAACTTGGGCATGGCGTCGAGCGCGCAGCCGCTTGTGATGCAGCCCCGGGCCCACCCAAGGTGCGGAGCGGCAAGCAGAACCACGACCGAACCCATACTGTGCCCCCAGACAAACAGTGGCAAGGGCGCGAATCGTTGCCGCACATTCTCACCGATCAACCTCAAGTCGGCGGCGAACTCTGCGAAATCCCCGATGTGTGCGCGCGTGCCGGGGCTTTCCCCGTGACCGCGCTGGTCATAGACGAAACTGGCGATATTCCTGCGCGCCAGCGCGTCAGCCGGGTGCCGGTAACGGGCACCGTGTTCCGCGATGCCATGCACGATGATCAGGCCCGCCTTCGCGCCGCGCGGCACGACCTCAAACCCTGGAAAGCGCGTCCCGATCATGCGCCAATCTCGGCCGCGGAATGAGGTTGCGACTTGGTGAGCAGCCAGATCCCCGCCAAGACCAAGACGGTCCCCGCCGCGATCCACGCTGTAAACGGCTCGCCGAGCAGGATGACCGCCATCAGGATGGTCGATACGGGGCCAACGGTGCCGGCTTGCGCCGTCAGCGAGGCGCCGATCCGCTCAATGGCCATCATGACCATCACCACCGGTGCAAAGGTACAGAGCGTTGCGTTCAGAACGGAGAGCCACAGCACCGCGGCCGGTACGGCCATGCTGCTGATCGGCCTGAGCAACAGGAACTGTCCTATACA
>Ga0210387_10003950_pt1 | contig 11386 bp, 10 predicted proteins | sample IncBWC7OmetaG_FD_160108 | JGI IMG/M metagenome (GOLD analysis project Ga0210387, IMG submission 160108) | Forest soil microbial communities from Barre Woods Harvard Forest LTER site, Petersham, Massachusetts, United States - Inc-BW-C-7-O ... | reverse complement strand
CAAGCCTCCTTGCCCACCTGGGGTGTATCGCGCAACTCCAAATCCGGGGTATACACCTCTCTCATCTGCAATATCTCACCTTCCACAAGATTCGCGATGACACTGGCGATGAGCTCAACCACCTCGTTCGCCCCGAGACGTGAGAGGGCTGCACTGGCTCGTCCAAGCAGGAAGTCGCCACCGAGGACGGAGAGCTTGTTGCCGAACGCGGCTGGGGCGGACGCGACGCCTCGCCGGAGCGGCGATTTATCGATAACATCGTCGTGGAGGAGTGACGCTACATGGATCATCTCCACTATTTGCGCCAGGCGGATTTGGGTTGGAAGGAGGGGCGATAGGGAAACGAGAGAGTGGGTGTTTCGGGATGTTGAGAAGGTCGGTGGAAGAGGTGGTTTGCGGTATGGTCTTGGGGGTTGCAGCGAAAAGACTGATTCGAATGAGGCAGAATGATCTGGCATGCTTGGATTCCAGTCGTTCAACACGTCCGGACGCGTCAATGGCTGGTCGAGTTCTTCCGTGCAACCACCTGCGCCTTCGCATTCTGCTGCCCATTTCTTAGTTTCCCATTCTTGTCCCAGACCATTAGTGGCCCTTGAAAAAAGGAGAACGAGCAGAGGTCGCAGCTGTTTAGACGGGTGCAGAAAGTAGTATTTCGCGATTTCGCTTAGACCAGGATGTGACGAGCCGAGGAGATTTAACAGAGTTCCCCGAAGATGTGAAAGTTCTGGTGCAAGAATGACATACGGATCCGGCCGTGTAGAGACATCGGAATCAGGTTTAATGGGAGTGGATGATGTCGCCGTGGGTTGTTCGACTTTGTGAGCTAACGCGCTGTATGTTCGATGTCTGTAACGCGTGACCGGTGTCGTTCGCAGTGAAAAAAGATGGGGGAGGGACGGGATACATCGTCGCATGCTCTCCGTCGTGCGTGACATCGTCGAGGACGAGGAGAAAAAGATGTTGGCAAATGGGATCGTTGCAGAACTCTAGAATCCTCCAATAACGACGAGCGGTGATGGTACGATTTTTCCCGCGTCCGTCACACTTGGGAATTTTTTTGGCTCATTTTCCAAGTACTAATTTCAGTAGTGTACACATTGTTCATTTCATAGAGTCTGTATAACGATATTCAAACGAGAGCGGGCGGTAACCTGTGGGGTTCGAAAGCCACCGTTAGTGCTTAGTCTATTCCACTGCTAAAAGTCAACCTTCAAAACGTTTCAACGAGTAGCAACGGGGGATGCAACTGTGATGGGAGGTATCGACTTCGCAACCGCCAAATATTCACGGAACTTGCTCAGAGGTTTGGCCAAATGGCTAGCCAGTACCTTTCCCTAAATGATAATGACTTGTCAATAAAGATGGGAACACCTAACATGCTATCCTTCACTTTTGCTTGCAATTGCTCCCATTCGATGGCATCAGTTGAATTCAACGCAAGCAACATAAGTGGTTGGTGATCCTCCGGAAGAGGTTCCTGACGGTCTTTGCGTGGTTCATCTACAGGCAATACGACTATGCGTCCGAGCTTCAACAACAATTAACTTCCGCGAGGTATGGACATGCTAAATTCGATTGCATTACCTCACTGTCGACCATCCCAAAACCCTGCGCTCGAGTCTCCTGCCATACTTCTCCGCAGAGGCCAACCACAACTCGGATTTCATCTTTGGGACGGTACGGATCACACGCTACGGATACTAATTGTCCTTCTGGGGTTAGGAGGACTGCAGTGTGCAAATGGGGTAGAGACAAGATCTGAGAGAGTAAATTGTGAAGCTTCGATAATACAAGCATTTTGAAGAACGCAGACTCGGAAATATTTTGCCTCAAGTCACGAGGACACGACACGTTGTGTAAATCAGATGTTACTCCTAGCCTGAGATTTACAAACTCAATCGTGAAGGACATAATCACACGTTCATCCAAAATATATATAACGGAGCAAATCATAGAACAGAGTAGACATAGAACAGAGTGCCTTTTGGGGAAACATGTCACTAGTGCAAACAGTCAGGGATGGTTGATCCTTGCGATCCATGTATATGTCCCGGGCCAATTGCCGTACGATTGTGATTCATTTATTGCGGGCGTTTGCCTGCGGCTTGAGATTGCTGGGAAATGCAATGAATTTGGCGGATGAAGACAACGTGACGTTGGGCTTACTAGATACGCCATTAATTGCTGATATTGGGCGTTGGGATTCGTATTAGACGGGGGGGTGTTCATCTGTTGCGGAGGGATGCCGTATGGTGTTGGCCCTGGCGGTTGCAGCTGCGGTTGGGCTTGCTGTTGCTGTGCAGACTGAAGCAGGGCGAGTAAGTTGGGAGGAAGGGATTGAGCCGGCTGGGGGGTCGAAGATTGGGGCATAGAGCTATATGGATTGGGCGGAGGAACTGAGCCTGCAAAGGGAGGTTGTTGTAGAGCAGAAGAGGAAGGATGGGCATAGTAAGGATTGGGGTTTGGCGGGGGTTGTTGTAAAGATGACATGCCAGGCAATCCGCCCGCTGATGGCGGCGGGGCAGGTACGGCCGGACCCACGGGGGGGGCAGCACCATTTTGGGGTTGTTTCAGAGCTGCTAGAAGCTGAAGTATGGCAGTATTAGCCCGCTGAAACAACATGAGGTAAACGAGAACATACCTGCTGGACCTTCCGGGCCTGCTCAAGCCGGTCATCGGGCGGCTATGATAAGGATATGTCAGCACATGAAAGCGTACAAGACTGAAATATCTCACAGGGGCGGTGGGTGGTTGGCCGTAACCACCAACGGGGCCAGATGGCCCATTACCATAGCCTGCAGACGGTCCGCTGGGCCCTCCATATCCACCACGACTACCATCATACCTATCATTATAGCCACCCCCGCGACCACCACGACCACCATAGTCCTCATCGTACCGCCCTCGTCCTCGTGGATCGCGATCAGATCTTCCGTAGTCGCCGCGGCGATCGTCGTAATCATCGTATCCCCTCCCTCTGCCACGGCCACGGCCACGACCACGTCCGCGGGGAGGTCCACGAGGGCTGTCCTCCCAATCACGTCCGTTCTCCCTCTCATTTCTGAATTATGAATTAGATTCTCATATCAGTATGGAACACATGATCTCAAAATAAACGCACCGCTGAGATCCTGGTGGTCCAGTGCTTTCGCTCGCATCCCAAGCCAAAACAATATCCATAACACCGTCCTGTAATCCTTGATGGCGCAAGCGATCGAATGATTCATCACATGCCTACCGCAAGAGCTCAGTGTGAATATAAAGATAAAAAGGAGTTCGACTCACCCTTGTATCATAAAATTCGACGTATCGAGAACTTGGACAAAAAGTCAGAATTGCTACAAGTCGATGGTACTGAGAATGCGCACTCCGTCCGATCCCCGACGGGCTTTACTGATTTGACATCACCAAACTGCTGGAATTTGCGGCGTACTTCGTTGTCGTCGATCTGTTGACCTGATACCGAATTTCGGAGGGTGACCAAGAGGGTCCCTTGAAGCTGCTTGAGTGCATTTCAGCCGAGAACAATGATCTGCATATCAACTTTGCATACTTGATTTTTGTCACGGTCACTTCCTCTTGAATGATCATCACGTGGAAGAGAATAATGCACATCGATCTGACGAAATAGGCGAACAATGGTAAGTAGTAACTCAGGTACTAATCACGGTAGGTCTTAAGACTCACAGGTCTACCACTGATTTCAGACCCTTGCAGACGTTCTCTGGCCCTTTCTGCAGCACGTAGGTCGTACTAACCAACCGATAGATATACAGTCAACACTCACAAAACCTCAACCGCGTTGCGGCTCGAATTGACTCACATATGTTACGAACACCATCCCGCGAGTTGAAATAAGATCGAAAAAAGTCTTGATTTCGCCATGTTCTTCGAACTGACGGCGTACATCATCACTATTGGTTTCGTACTGCAGGTATCGTCAGTTCATTCACGCTTGCATCATTGAAAAGTATTTGATCAAGAACAAGGAGACTCATGGTCACCCTCAAATATGCTAAATGAGAGACTTGCCTTGATGTTGCGGATAAATAAAGTACGACAAGGGCGCTCTCGTTGGATACGTTCTTCGATGATAGAGTCGTGCACTTTATCATCTCTTTCCTTCCGAATGGGGCGCCGGGCACGACCGTAGCCGCCTTCGTCGTCAAAATTTGATCCTGAACCGTCTAACACGGAATGAATGGTTACAAGTGAGAAACTTCACGACCAGTTTGACAGAAGACCGAGCAAAGTAAGGTAGGACGTAGCACATATAGCATGCGGATGAAGGCATCGTTGAGCCACGATTTTTTTTAAAATGACGCCTCAACGCATTCGGTGTCAGTGATCGGTAAACATTTCCTGCGTATTCACATCGCCAATAATGCGATGTCCGAGATTTACCACACTGCTCTCGCTAATGGATAGCTTAAGCTGAATCGATTGGTCCACCAGTAGTAAGTTGGCCAGTTTCCGCATGCCTTAACTTCAATCTAAGCTGGTACGAAAGTCTCCCTATACTTTGCGAGACTTTTATGTTTAGTCTTAAGTTTCAAGCGCACCTTCAAAAGTTCCAAAACCCTGATTAAAGCCGGCTGAAGGTGGTGCAGGAGGAAATTGGGCAGACGGACCACCGCCATAACCACTGTTCTGGTAAAAGGGATCTTGGGGTGTAGCACCCGTGGCTTCATAATTGCTGTAGGCACCATTGTCGCCCTGTGGAGGACCTTGATCATAGGCACCGTGGCTCATACTTCCATCGAAATTTCCATAACCTCCTCGACCACGACCAAATCCTCTTCCACGAGTTGGACCACCACCTCTATCTGGAAAGCGATGAGATCGGTCGGGACCAGGGCCCGACGGAGAACCGCCTCGGCGGATGGAAGGACTTTCGTAACCCCCACCATACGGATGATGACGATTCATGACTTTTGTTTAGATTTCAAGAAATCTTTTAGATGTTGCGGTAAAGTAGCTTAGTGACGTGGCGAGTCGAATCGGGAGCGATTGGATGAGTAGTGCACTATCTGGCTGCGAAATGCAGAGAGACAGACGAGGAGCTTAACTCAAGGGACTAAAGTGACGGGATAACGCAGAATCGATAGGGCAGCGGGTGTTGATGGTGGTAAGAAGGCAAGTGTTGGTTTTCAAATATCGGCAAAAATATCCTTGTGGAAATCGTGGGAAATCAGCCTGACCGCTGCCAGTGCGGGCCTTCAGTTTGCATCACTCAACCGCTCCACTGTCGTATCAAACGCGTGCAGGACTCACTGCCCACGACCATGTCCAAACAATTCCAGTTTAAACTAGTCCTATTAGGTCCTTCCTTCCTCTTCTCCGTCTTCCTCATGTAGTCTCAACATTTTCTCAAATTACAGGGGAATCTGCTGTCGGGAAGTCAAGGTACAGCCTCTGCAGTTGGTAGTTCTACATGACAGTTCTGACAATCTCCCAGTTTGGTTTTGAGATTTGTGAAGGACCAGTTTGATGATTACCGGGAGAGCACGATTGGAGGTACGCAGCATACGTTTGTGGATGGCGTTGGTGGTCTGATGTGGTCTTACGAGCAGCCGCCTTCTTGACCCAAACTGTCACTCTGGATGACCAAACCACGGTGAAATTTGAAATCTGGTAGGCCATATGATATGTCTGGTGAGCGAATCACTCACCTTGGCTGTATTAGGGACACTGCTGGCCAAGAAAGATACAAGGTCCGTAGACACTTTCGTTGGATATGACTACTCAGCTCATCAATTTCCGCCCTCATTGCAGTCTCTTGTACGTTATTTTTCCGTTGGATAGACGTCTTCCTAATCACGAACTAGGCACCTATGTATTATCGCAATGCCAATTGTGCCGTTGTGGTATATGACATCACCCAAACCGCCTCCCTCGAGAAGGCACGTACATGGATCCGTGAACTACAACGTCAAGCAGACCCATCGATAGTCATCGCTCTATGCGGCAACAAATCCGATTTATCTGCGCGTCGTCAAGTTACACAAGAGGAAGCGAAGAAGTATGCTGAAGAAGAGGGGTTGATGTGGGGAGAAACCAGTGCAAAGTCAGGCGAAGGTGTATCAGATATTTTCACTGCTATCGGTCAGCTTCCTTTCCTGTGTCAATATTCATATCGTGCGTGGAGAGCTGAAACTGGTTGTCGCTTTGCAGCCAAGAAGCTGCCATTGACTGCACCACCATCTTCACGAGCAGGAGGCGCTGGCCGGGCAGCACCAGGAGCAAGAACGGGTGTCGATCTCAATAAGCAGTCGGCCACAGCCGGGGGCCAGAACGACCCCTGCAACTGTTGAATTCGTTCACTTCCGCCTCTCCTCTTCTCTTTTGAACGCTCCTCTTCCCTCATATGCTTAGTCTGTAGTTTACTAGCACCACGCTTCTTCATGCCACATTGGTTTGTTCGGACCTTTGGGATATACATATTTCTTTGCATGCAAAGTTTCCCGAAATAAGGTAATTCCAGTGCTAAATCCGCGGACCTTATATATGAGCTACAATTAACACAACCTGGCCAGCACTGTTTCGACCTGCGAGGCGGACTGTCCTGATAAGATAAGAAATAAAGGAGTAACTCGTACTCAAAACCCTGCTGCCTCCAAACCCTTCCGAATATCAGCATGAGCCAGCTCCGATTGCTGCACCTCCTGGCTCCTCGTCCAGAACCAACCCTGCTCCTGTAGGCTCCCAGTGTGGAGATGAGCTGATACGAAATTCTGCATCGACTCGCTTTCCGCAATATTGTAGGGTCTTGACTGATACCGCAGCATCACCGTCACGACTTCGTACAATCTTTGCCTCTGCAGGAAACAGAGAAGTGGACCGTCGTCGCTAAATTGGTCTTGGATGTGGACAATATCTGTTAGGTACATCCCGATGAAAGGTACACATGACCCTTCGACGTTCAGGAGTAGGGAACGGTAGCCGGAGAAACCTCCCGTAGGTTCGTTATATTTGAGCAAGGCATCGAGGTTCGACTTTCTACCCACGTGGGCCCATGTAAGATGCAATCGGGTAATCACTGTGCTGGAGAGCGCATTAATCAAAGCACTCATCGAAGCGAAGTTGTTCAAGTTCCGACATTTCTGCAACAAAGTGATCGATGAAAGCGACAATCATATTGTGAGGGTTTTGCTCACCTCCGCAACCTTGATCCAGAAATCTACCGTGTCGGCTCTCTTACCCAATGCCTCGTTATTCAAAATGCTCGTCTTTACCCACGATGCAAGTTTGTCATGGGTGCTGCAGAAAGCACACAAGTTCGCGACGGATTTGCCAGTTTGGGTTTTCGCATACGTAATACATTCTTGCGGTGTAACTTTGGCATACAGCTTATACTCAAGCAAACAAAGCTGTTCCGCGATGTCGGTTGGATCTAATCGAAGTAGGTCATTTTTATGGGCTCGGGATTTCCGACGTCTCCGAGCGGAAACGGTTGGGGAGGGGTTAATAGGGTTGAAAGTCTAACAATTATGTCAAATTCGGATATCAAAAAATTTTATTAAAGAAACCAATCTTACCAGACGCTCTATTGATTGGACTATGAGTTTTGCCGTAAGCGCAAGCGGTGGAGGAGTTACGATGAGAGCGAGGAAATCTGTGAGGCGTTGTGCGATTTGGGGTTCTTCCTCCAACAGTCTATGGTCTTCCAACCATATTGTAAAGACGGTAAGGACGCGTCCCTGAGTCGGAAGGAGGCATTTCTCCTTCCACTCCTCAAACTCTGCGCTGGTCATACCGCTAGGGTGATCCATTCGATATCTCTCGACGAGCATGTCGAAGAGTTGATCAGCGCTAGTAAAGTTGCGAAAGGTCATTAAAAAGATGTTGCGGAATGTAGTCTCTTGAGCCATTTCTGCGAGGGAAAATGGGTTAATGCAATGCATCCGGATGTCATACCAGCTTTCTCACTTATTGGGTCCTTGGTCAAGGTATCAGACGACAATTTCTCTACAAGCGCGGGTAAAGTCCCAAAGCGAACTTGACCTTCATTGTCCACCTGCAGTTGATCCGAATAACTGGGGCGCAAGTACGTAGGTAAACTCGCTTGTGCTCGAACAGCATTATGGAATGCCAAGGCATCTTCGCTGCCCGTGATTTGCTTGATCTTCTCTGCTCGTGGCCTCCTGGTCAGAGCATCAAAGGACCCCGTGGAGTCAGGGCTAGCCAGCTTATCAACCTCCGTCACGTTGTTCGACTCCATCAGAGTCGATAAACGAGATAACGAGACGCGATCATCAACCAGCATTGGCCGACGGCGTATGCTTCGACCATTCGCGAGACCAGGTGATGATGACTCGTAATGACTGCGTTGGAGGGTTTCATGTGAATCGGTCGGTGTAGGTGGTGTCGGTTTGTTAATAGGCGCGGTGTACAAGGGGGGTTGTGGCATAGGTGTTGAAGGGGAGGGCGGAGGGTATGGTCGTGGTCTATTTTCTCCGGTCGATCGTTGTGAGTCCGGCGGTGTGATATACAAGCCGGGACCTGGTGCAGATGGCGACACCGATTGGGATAAATCTCGAGCACGGTCAGTTGGAGTGATTGGCTGCGTGGACGGGGTCTGATCGGTAATCGGTAAATAAATAGGATGGACGGTGCGTTTACGCACATTGGCGTCCTCATCATTCCATCCGCCGGGGTTTGGTGGTGTGGGTGAAGCCTCTGGATCCGATTCATACAGCTGGTGGAGGCGTGAAATCGGGGCCGAATTGTATAATTGTTCGGCATCATATTCATAAACACGTAACTCCTCTCTGACATTTCGCAATCTCTCCGTCATCTCTTTTGAGAGAGGTTTCACGAATGCCTGTGGGATCCAGCCGATCACCTCGCCACCTCTGCGCATTGCAGCCCACCATCCCGTCTCCTCCTGCTTTACGATATCGAGAATTTCATTCTTGTTGAAGGGAAGGTGATCGGGATCGCTGCTCTGGAAATCGTACATACAGAGCACAGAGTAGATCGTCCATTCGGATCCCCCGCTCGCAGGAGTGGTGCCAGCCGTTTCTACACTTGCACGGGCTGAAGATGAGGATGGTGAGTTTGACTCGGGCGAAATCAGGACTTCTTGCGTGTTGTATGACGGGGTATCTATGGAGAGTTGAAGAGATTGGCGGACAGTCTGGGATCGTGAGGCAGTCATAACTCGAGATCAACTTGTTCAGTTCAAGAAACCAGAAAGCAAGAAAGACGTTGCAAGCTGGCCGCTGTGGACATCAGGAATCTAAATTGAGAGCTGCTGTCCGTTTATTTTCCTGACTATTAATAAGCAGTTACCATCACCAGTCAGTCACTAGCACTCATTCAGCAGCCACGTCACGCAGGCCTGGGTCTGTCCCGACATGTAAGGGTGCCGGTCGAACTGAGTTTAAATTCAAATAGCGGATTTATCACGTGCTAATCACGTTCTCGTACTATATTCTATTTATAATGAACTCAATAAAGTGCCAGCAAAACTGAGGCGTGCAATGGGGTATTGGTTGGTTGTCCAAGGAAACTTGAATTTATTTGAGGTTGCTGTATTTCACGGAGTCGGTGAGCAGCAAACTTGGCAGAGAGACCAGTGGGAGGTGCCAGTGATCGAGGCTGTTGTGAACTTAATGATGGAGACTCTCCGGGTTGCTCAGGGCCAGAACGGTCAGTCGCGCCATGTCCGGACATTTGTGCGAATACAATTTAACGAACAAGATGAATGCTGCTGAGATGCAGAGCGACTCTATGCACTTTATTGAGTACATTATAAATAGAATATACGAGAACGTGATTGGCACGTGATGAATCCGCTCGCTATGTGAATTTAAACTCAGACCCTTACGGTAACCAGTCTAACGTAGGCCCATCATGAATCTACACAGACCATTTGGGCTGGCCAAAATTATGCTAAAGTCTTTTCAAATTTTAAAAAAAAAATGCTATCTCCGGTCTCTGTGATTTTTCAAGTATACTAATTTTTTTCTGGCCGATCACTTAGGACCCAATTTAAGTTTCTATCACATTTCGAGGCTAGCACGATCAGTGAGAAAAATCCTTATCGGAGCAAAATGGCCATTTGCGCCGTGACCAAATCACGCTGCGACCTTGAAGCCATTGCCTTTGCCACCACCATCCTCTCTCTTGTCCCCAATGTGTTTCTTTGACCTCTTGATCAAAGCTTCGAAAGATTATGAGCCGACCGAGTTGGCAATGTGTGACGTGACGTACTAAGATACTGAACGACCTAAAAATGAAGGTTGTTCAAAGAGAAATGAAGATCTAATGAAACAAGTTAAGGTCCAGTACAAAAATATAAACATTCCAGTCATCTCTGAACACATTCTGAGGCTATGGAGGAGGATGTGGAAAGAATAAAGGTCATTCAAGACGAAAATGCATATTCATTCCATGATCAGTCTGGGAAGTGACTCACATCCCTCGGACACATATGGCTTTAAATTAAGTTTCCAAAAAGTCCGAGACCAGAGGTTGAAAAAGTGATTTAGCCCAAATGGTCATAGAAGACTGTATGTGCATTTCGACGGGACTTGGTGAGCTCCAAGACATCATTATTGTTTGTGGGGGTGAGAGTGGTCTCAACAGATTCCACGTAAATTTCGAGCAGGGAACACAATTCCGGAATCCGCCCCATCATATGACAGGCTTTGATACCAAGGGCAAAGTTTACTTGCAACCCTGATCGTCATTATATATCGACTCTTTTTTAGCGAGTTTTGAGATTGCTTCCAGTTCTCTCATTGGCAGATTTAATATATACCGAGATAATATCTGTGCTACCCGTGATCACCTTATGGGTCACAGCGGTAATTACACTAAGATGAAAGGGTTTGCGTGGAGTAGATGAGGTGGGAGCTCAAAGTTGAATCCCTCCACAGGTCGCAAGTGAGCGCTAGTGAGCGCCCATGATTTGGAAAGGTCACCGTACCCATATGCATGTGGTTCCTTGATTTTTGCAACGGGTTTCTTTGTTTGAGTAGCATCGATAGTATAACACTCCTCTTTGAGGGAGGAATTCAGCTTTCAGATGAATTGGGGAACGGTTTAGATTAGCTTCTTTCTCAGTGATACAAGAAACGAAATAGGGCCAAGAAATAATAACATCAGCAAAACCTGATTTCCCCCCCGTTCTGTACAGTGCCGCATAGACCTGGGTAGAGGCCGTTTCTCACCCAGGTTTTGCTGATGAAGTCCGAAAGTTACTTGGCTGTGGGGCCATTGTGGACTACCCGAGCCTACAGACAAGCGTCGCAGTTCAACGCGTTCGATACTAGTGGGAGCACATTGATGTCTGGACTGAAATTAGTTTGTTGTATGGAAAATATGTTGAAGCATCATCCATTCAACCCCTCGTGTCATCCAAATTGGGGCACCACCT
>Ga0210387_10003949_pt1 | contig 11386 bp, 15 predicted proteins | sample IncBWC7OmetaG_FD_160108 | JGI IMG/M metagenome (GOLD analysis project Ga0210387, IMG submission 160108) | Forest soil microbial communities from Barre Woods Harvard Forest LTER site, Petersham, Massachusetts, United States - Inc-BW-C-7-O ... | reverse complement strand
TTTTTTATGTGGTTTTTTTTTTTTTTTGGATTGGTGTCATTGTCATTGTCATCGTCTTCAAATGGATCTTTGTTACGGACTCGCCTCTTCCTTGGTGTTAAACGTGGAAAAGGTTTGGGTGCTTCCAGAACGCGCATACCTATTGTCTTCCGATAGTTGAGATAATCGAACACCACTGATTTCTATATCTCCGAAATATGTTGGATTGTGTTCTTTCAACAAAACCAACGCGTCGCCAATAGCGTGACGGCGAACCCGAAAAGTCGACTTTAACTAATCTTTTGGTACTCATCCACGACCGATATACGTGACCGAAATGAGTGCCGACAAAATGATAGGAGGTTTTGGCATAATGTTTCCCTGTACTATTGACACGACTCCCTTCACGTCCAACTCCTACGTAGGTCGGAGGGGGATCAGTCACAACAAACAGGGAAATGATAGTCTCACATGTCCATTCCAGAAGAGCAGTTGGGGGGGATTTTAATCACAACGTGAGCAATGCCAATTCCCATATACGCATATGTGAATATACATGAAACGAGGTGGAGGATTCTTCCAGATAAACATATTGACCCGCCTTGCAATTGTGGACCATCGGGTATATTGGAGTTCTGTACGAGCCGAACATGGACAGCACCCCTACACGTTTTTCTCTGAGATGTTCTATGGACGGCACTAGTTCCTGAATCTAGGCATGAACCGGGACCTGGTGTCTTCGCTCGGCCTCCCATCGCGACCTCATCAGCTGGAATCCTTCCGCTTTTGACCGCACCATCATGGCGGGAGTTAATAGTTGCATTTGTGCGGCTAGGAGGTGTGGGGGAATTAAGGAGTCACTTCGGATTACCTGGAGGTTGGATAAGTAGAATGAATTAGATGAAGGTGATTGAGCGTGAGAGGCTGACCGATCCGATGGCCAGGAAGAATGAGAACGTTGCTGCGCTGCTTAGCATGTATTGCGAGAGCGTCGCAAGAAATCCGCGTGGGCCTGCGCCGCCCCTTTCATTTCAAGTACAAGCCAAAATTCAAACCCGGGGGAGAATGAGCGGCGATCTGGACGGACGGACAATGAAACAAGGGAACGAAAACCGACCTGATGATAGTCCACGAACCAAAAATAAATCCAATCGTCAGCCCAACACCACCACCCATCAGAGCACCCATCCTGGAACGTTAACACCAAGATGAAGAGCGTTTAGAGTACGTTGGAGGGTGGACATGAAGGATGTCGTACTTTACTGAATGTGACACAGTTTCTTCAGTTCCATTTTTTCTAGTCAAAAAAGAGTATGCGCGACCTACGTTTTTGCCATACTGAAGGCTCTTGTCGACGTGGTACGGCAGCCATACTTCAACAATTTGTTTCAGAGGAAGATTTCAAAGTTTTGAGAATGTGGTTCAATTTACAGATAATCAGCCGCACGTCCCACCCTAAACCCTGTGAACCTGATTCACTGAACGATGTCAACGGCTTCCTTAGCCTCCTTTCCTCGCGCCCAGCAAGCTCAGATCAGTTCGTTGTCCTCTCATCTCCTTTATTCACTATGAGAAATGACCCAAACACGTAGTCCGCGCGAATCAACGAGATCTGTATCATGTCTCCTCGCTCAGAGATCAGACGGAGAACGTACTCCGGTCATGGCTCGGTCAATCTCCTTTACTTTCTACGGAGGATAGCTGAATGAATGCATGCATTGGTTAGGCACGCGCTGGTTGACTAGGTGGGACAAGGAGGTGGAGTTGCTGGTTAAGCTTACATATTATGGTATCATGACTGGTCGAGGTATGTCTTCTTACTGTTAGTTCTCACCGGGACCTCTTAACATTTGCATTCTAGCCACTCAAACTCTCGGAGAGGAATACACTGACATCTGGCAACACTCCGCCCACCTTTCGCCTCCGTCGCAGTGGGTCCGTGTCGCGCTCATTCTCCTCCCAAACCTACCTGTGTATCTGCTTGCACGATCGAGTAGCACTGCAAGGCTTGGTAGGTACCCCCGGCTGGCGAAGATGCTGAAGAGCTTGCCTGTGGGGTTGGAAGTTGTGACGGAAATTAACCTTGCGATTTTTTATTTGAGGGGGACGTATTATGATGTTGTGAAGAGGGTGCTAGGTATTCGTCATGTATGTATTGTTGTTCTTGTCTTTGTCCACGATCCTGAGATGTCTGAATTTGCAGTTGTCGTCACTTCCAGAAGATCCACACACACGACCACCTTCGTACTCTCTTCTCGGTATCCTCCTGGCAGTCCGCCTTCTTCACCGCCTTATCACCTTCATCCGGAACTCCTCATCTCACCCCCCCGTCTCCGAGACAGCAAAGGGAAAGCAACCAGCAACAATATCCGCACCCGACCCACACGAGACATTCCTAGACGACCGGCCTGTATCCACCTTCCTCGGAACAGTGGACCCCGAGGGCGAACCAGCGAAACCTGCTGAGGAGGACGAACATACGATGTTGGATGTGAATTCGATCCCCGAAGCGTTGAGAGCTGGGAGGAATTGTACACTGTGTTTGGAAGAGAGGACTGATAGTTGTGCGACAGAATGTGGACATTTATTTTGTTGGAGTTGTATTTTTGGGTGGGGGAGGGAAAAGGTGCGTTCGTCATACTCAATGACAGGACTGTTAGGCAGGTTATATTGATTATTTTTATAATTGAACAGGCGGAGTGTCCACTATGTCGACAGTCATTGAACCTGACTCGTTTGTTACCTATATATAATCTGTAGACTACGTAATACTCGAATCTCATTGGGAATGTAGATCAGCATTTCGCAAAAGAATACGGGATTCTACACCTACACCGAGAGCATTTTTTGTAGCTCAGAAGTACTACCGATCATACTACTTGTTGTATCAGTGTAATATTGTCGCCCTTTAAGAGGATTCGGCCTGGATGGAAGGTGTAAGTGGTGAAGCAATGAAAACGTTAATAATTTAAAGATATACCTAGTTCTCTTCGGGGTTTCGCGTCCTTCACATACACCTCTGCAGCATCGTCAACCACAATGTTCATGAATTCATCGAATCCCTGACAGAAAGAAAACAAGCAGGATTGTGAGCGAGTTAGCTACGACGTTTGCATGAACGAGAAACAAGCTGGCGCGAAGGCGAGGACACAAAAAAAAAGCTCCGAAACACGCAGTCCATCCATGCTGAGTGATATCACATCGCAAATGTGAACGTGCCATCGCCTTCGTTAGGAACTTCAACGCCCAAGTTTGTATGAATTGGGGAACACGCACAACGATTCGTCCTTCAATTCTCATCTCGATGTTGTCATATAGCCAGACGACTACATTTGTTCTCTAAGGCATAGGGAATCATTATAATTAGTGTAAATAAACTATGCTTTTCGGGGATTAAGACTGACTTGTTGAAGATTCTTGAAGATGACATTCTGGTACATGGAAGAAAGTCAGAAAACGATTGATGGAATGTAAAAAATGAAGCATACGATAGGTTGAACCATGACACGCTGTTGACGTCCCGACATGATGGGCAAAGAGAGCTGAAGGATGAACGATTAACTTGAAGAACTGCCAGTGAAGACTCGGATTGTGTTCAACTCAAGTCGGGTTAGGGTTTGAGTTTGGGGTCGTACGTAAGCAGCACATGCTACCGAGTCCAACTCAAGTTCTTCACAACCTCGACGCGTCGCCAATTATCCACATGGAGGTCTGTATCCTCAACAAAACCCTTGAATTCAAACCAAATACTTATGTCGTTATCCCTAGGCTTTTGTTCCAGGAAATTCATCCACGGCAGCAGCCGTTACCTTTATCACATTCGTCCAGGATCTCAAGAAAAAGACCAAGACATGGGGCCCAATGATTGAACTCTGTGCCAACGGAGAGAAGACGCTCGAAAGATTCAGATATCAGTTCCCCGATGACTGGCTGTATAGCGACCAATTACGAGGAGAATGGAGTGCGTACAACGAGATATTGAAAAGAAAGAACGATTCCATCCAGGAGCAGCTGGGTATGTCAACTGTGATTTGGGACGGATCTGCGTGTGTGGATGGCTGAATCTTATCGCATTTCACAGCGGGTCTTCAGCTGAAGATTGTAGCCGAGGACAAGATTGTAGAGAACAAGATCAACGATATTCTCCGAGAGTGGGAGCAGACCCGTCCTGTGCAAGGCAGCATGCGTGCCGATACAGCCATGAACACCATCAATGTATTTGAAGGCAAACTCAATCGGGTCCAGGAGGAATACGATCTCGTCTGCAGAGCCAAAGAAGCTCTTGACCTCGAGTTAACCCGACATACGCGTCTTGAACCCGTATTCGAGGAGCTACGCGACCTCAAGGCGGTGTGGACCGCTTTGTCCGGGATATGGAGCCAGATTGGAGAGTTGAGGGAGTCGGCGTGGGCGACCGTGCAGCCGAGGAAGCTGAGGCAGCAGATTGATGGATTACTGTCGAGCACGAAGGAGATGCCGACTAGAATGAGGCAGTATGCGGCGTTTGAATATGTGCAGGATGTGTTGAGAGGGCTGCTCAAGTCAAACACAACTGTGTCGGAACTCAAGTCGGAGGCGTTGAAGGATAGACATTGGAAGCAGCTTTTCAAGGTGTTGAGGTTGCCGTCGCAGATTAGTTCACCGATGTGTGCACCTTTTCTTTTTCTCGTGCTTTCACTGCTCATATCTAGTTATGCAGGATGACGCTTGGGCATGTCTATGACATGGACCTCAAGAAGAACGAGTCGTTGATCAAGGAAGTCATCATCCAAGCGCAAGGAGAGGTTCGTGGTACTTTGTAGCCCGGAATGATGAGCCATATACTTACTCGGTCTTCAGATGGCCCTTGAAGAGTATATCAAACAAGTCAAGGAGACATGGACGAATTACACCCTCGACCTGGTGAATTACCAGACCAAGTGTCGGCTCATTCGGTGCGTCACTCATTTCATTGAATAAATTCGAATCTAATTACTCGATGAAGAGGATGGGACGACCTGTTCAACAAGTGCAGTGAAAATCTGAATTCGCTGACAGCTATGAAACTATCTCCGTACTATAAGGGTGAACAACGCTTTACTTCAGACAGCTGTGTATGTGCTAACATGACCAAAATTATTCAGTCTTTGAGGAAGAGGTATTTCTTACATCTTGAATTCCACAGTCCTATTGTCCTTATGGATTCCTCAGGCCGGCTCATGGGAGGAAAAACTCAACAGGATTCACGTGCTTTTTGGTATGACCTTATAATTTGACTTTTTGTCACCCAATTTAACACGTTCTCAGATGTCTGGATTGATGTCCAACGTCAGTGGGTGTACCTGGAAGGAATTTTCTCCGGCAGCGCCGACATCAAGCATCTCCTCCCTGTGGAGAGTGCCCGTTTCCAAAACATCAATGCCGAATTCCTGACAGTCATGAAGAAAGTGTACAAATCCCCCTTCGTAATCGACGTGATGAATATCCAGGGAATTCAGAAGAGCTTAGAACGTCTCGCTGACCTGCTCAACAAGATCCAGAAGGCTCTCGGAGAGTACTTGGAGCGGGAGCGTTCTTCCTTCCCTCGGTTCTATTTCGTGGGTGATGAGGATTTGTTGGAGATAATTGGTAATAGCAAAGATATTTTGCGGATCATGAAACATCTGAAGAAGATGTTTGCGGGTATCTCGACTGTTATGCTTGACGAGGACTTGACGCAGATACAGGGTATGGCATCCAGGGAGGGAGAGGAAGTTCAGTTCACGGAACCGATTCTACTCAAGGACTTTCCGAAGATCAATGACTGGTTGGCGAAGATCGAGTCGATGATGCGGTTGTCACTGGCGGATTTGTTGTCCGACGCAGCCACAGAACTCCAGATTTTCTACGGCACAGGCTCGAAATTACCCATGGACCAGCTCATGGCATGGATGGAGAAATATCCAGCCCAGCTCGTAACCCTTGCCGTCCAAGTCGCATGGACTGCCTCAGTGGAAGCCGCCCTCGAATTTTCCCAGCCCCCGGAAGGTCCACTCGATACAATCCACCAAGCCCTCGATCTCCTCGCCGACATCGTGCTCCAGGAACTGAGCCCTGTCACGCGCAGGAAATGCGAACATCTGATCACGGAGCTCGTCCACCAGCGTGACGTTACGCGGAGCCTTATCCACCAGCGCGTGCTCGATACCAAAGGGTTCACTTGGTTGTACCAGATGCGATTTTATTTGGATAGGGCTGTGGAAAATCCGTTGGAGAGGTTGTCGATTAAGGTTGCAGATGCGTCATTCCCATATGGGTGGGAGTACCTTGGAGTGCCAGATAGGCTTGTGCAGACGCCGTTGACGGATCGTGTGTATTTGACTTTGACGCAGGCGTTGGATAATCAGTTAGGTGGGGCGCCGTTTGGGCCTGCGGGTACTGGTGGGTGTCCCTCTACTCATCCTTTGGGTTTGGTTGTGTGGTCTGAGTTTTTGTTTGTGTAGGCAAAACCGAGTCCGTGAAGGCACTCGGTGTACAGCTCGGTCGATTTGTTTTGGTGTTTTGTTGTGACGAAACGTTCGATTTCCAGGCTATGGGACGTATTTTCGTTGGACTGTGTCAGGTTGGCGCGTGGGGGTGTTTCGATGAGTTCAATCGACTCGAAGAGCGCATTCTCAGCGCTGTATCGCAGCAGGTTCAGAGTATCCAGCAAGGTCTTGCTGCACTAGTCAAGAATCCCAATACGGAGATCGAACTGGTTGGGAAGAATTTGAAGATCAACAAGAATATTGGTGCGCTTTCTAATGTCTTGTATCTCATCAACATTTCATCTTTGTCCCTTCCTTCAGGGATTTTTATAACCACGAATCCAAACTATGCTGGTCGTTCACAACTACCTCCCAATTTGACAAAGCTCTTTAGGCCGTGAGTGTGTGTTCACAAGATCTATACCATGCTCAAATTTTTTCATGTCCACAGAATGGCCATGACTCGACCCGACCGTGAACTCATTGCCCAAGTTATGCTGTTCTCGCAGGGTTTCCGAACCGCCGAATCGTTAGCTTCGAAGATTGTTCCATTCTTCAACCTCTGTGACGAGCAGCTTTCGCCTCAGCCGCATTACGACTTTGGACTACGAGCACTCAAGGCTGTACTGGCCAGCGCAGGTATTCTTAAGCGGGAGCGTTTACAGAGCGCGCGAGCTGTCGCTGAGAGCAACGCAGATGACGTTGTTGGTCTCTCTGATGCTATATCCGAACAGATCATCCTTATTCAGAGTGTGACGGAGACTATAGTGCCGAAATTAGTGGCAGACGATGTTCCGCTTCTCACAAAGTTAGTCGACTCAATAATCTCCACCCTTGATGTTTGTTCTGATGTGTCACGTAGTCTTCTGGCTGACGTATTCCCTGGTGTCGATTACATCCCTGTTGACTTGGATGCCTTGCGTGAACATATCCTCAAAGTTTGTGCAGAACGGCGCTTGGTGGACGGTGAACGCTGGATAGCCAAAATCCTCCAGCTTTACCAAATCCAAAAGATTCAGCACGGTTTGATGATGGTTGGGCCTTCAGGGATGGGCAAGACTAATGCGTGGCAGGTTCTGCTCGCTGCTCTTGAACGGCTTGACGGTATTGAAGGTGTTTCGTATGTTATCGATCCTAAAGCTATGCACAAGGACGCGTTGTATGGGACCTTGGACCCTACCACGCGCGAGTGGAACGACGGCCTGTTTACTCATGTTCTCCGCAAAATAGTAGACGATGTGCGTGGTGAGAGTAGCAAGAGACATTGGATTATTTTCGATGGGGATGTTGATCCTGAATGGGTGGAGAATCTCAACAGGTCAGTCGCCAAACACGCAAACTAGTTCCACACTTACCCTTGATCAAATTCACAGCGTGTTGGATGATAACAAATTGCTGACGCTTCCCAATGGAGAACGTCTCAATCTTCCCCAAAACGTTCGAATCATGTTCGAGGTCGAGCATCTCAAGTACGCCACGCTCGCAACTGTCAGTCGATGCGGCATGATCTGGTTCAGCGAAGATGTGGTGGAGCCCTCTATGGTTTATCGCAACTATCTTGCCACCCTCTCGTCGGTCCCACTTGACGCCGATGACGACGATGCAGGGGATGTGCTTGGCCGCCGCGCCGACATCTTAGCATCAGATATTGTATCGTCGACCAATCTCGTCACTCAGAGACAAGTGGCTTCCGTCCTCGAACGTTACTTCGCGGATGGGGATCTCGTCAGTTCCGCCTTAACATTCGCCGAGTCCATCGAACACATCATGGATTTCACAGTGACCAGGGCACTCAATACCCTCTTTTCTCTCATTAATAAAACTGTTCGGAATGTCATCGAGTACAATTTCCAGCATTCCGACTTCCCTCTGGCTGCAGACCGCATTGAGCAATATGTTACAAAGCGACTGCTTGTGAGCATCATTTGGGCGTTCTCTGGCGATGCAAAGTTGGACTTGCGAGCCGAGATGGGTGACTTCTTGCGCAATCAAACGGGCATTGACCTTCCGCCCCTTGCAGCGGGAGGCACCCTCCTCGACTATGATGTCCAAGTTGCCAATGGTGAATGGATAGCTTGGCAGTCCAGGGTCCCTGTTATCGAAATCGAATCTCATTCCGTTACCGCAGCCGATGTGGTCGTACCAACAATGGACACAGTTCGTCACGAGGAGGTCTTATATTCTTGGCTCTCGGAGCACAAGCCCCTTTTGCTATGTGGACCGCCGGGTTCGGGCAAAACAATGACTCTCTTCAGTGCCCTTCGAAAGCTTCCAGACATGGAAGTTGTTGGTTTGAATTTCTCCAGCGCCACAACTCCAGAATTGATTCTCAAGACGTTCGAGCAGTATTGTGAATATCGGAAAACTCCCAACGGTGTCATTCTGGCACCCGTACAAATCGGGCGCTGGCTCGTGGTGTTCTGCGATGAGATAAATTTGCCAGCCGCCGATAAGTATGGCACTCAGCGTGTCATCTCTTTCATCCGTCAACTGGTTGAATGTGGAGGTTATTGGCGTGCCAGCGATATGGCCTGGGTTAGATTGGAGCGTATCCAATTCGTCGGCGCATGTAATCCTCCAACTGACCCTGGTCGCGTTCCTCTCAGTCATCGATTCTTACGACATGCCCCCTTAGTCATGGTTGATTATCCTGGTGAAGTGTCGTTGAAACAGATTTATGGCACCTACAATCGTGCTGTCTTGAAAGTAGTCCCCAATCTCCGGGCGTATGCTGAGCCACTCACCGATGCCATGGTCGCGTTCTACCTCGCTTCACAGAAGCACTTTACCACCGATGTCCAAGCACACTACGTTTACAGTCCTCGTGAACTTACGAGGTGGGTTCGTGGAATATACGAGGCCATTCGACCACTAGAAATTCTATCGGTAGAGGGACTTGTCCGAGTTTGGGCTCATGAAGCATTACGTCTGTTTCAGGATCGGCTGGTGACTGAGGAAGAAAAACAATGGACCGACGAAAACATCGACGCATCGGCTTTGGAGCATTTCCCGACAATCAATCGTGACGAAGCACTAAATCGTCCCATCTTGTTCTCAAATTGGACGTCAAAGAATTATATTCCGGTGGACCGAGAGTCGCTCCGCGAATACACCAAAGCACGCCTCCGAGTCTTTTACGAGGAAGAGCTGGATGTGCCACTCGTCCTGTTCAATGATGTCCTGGACCATGTTCTTCGGATCGACCGGGTTTTCCGTCAAGTACAGGGTCATCTCCTCCTTATCGGAGTAAGCGGTAGTGGCAAGGTGAGGATTCGTGGTTGAAAAGCTCCACCTTTTCGAATGCTGATCGCCTTGTAGACCACTTTGTCTCGTTTCGTGGCTTGGATGAACGGTCTCAGCATTTTTCAGATCAAAGTATCGAACAAGTATACTGGTGAAGATTTCGATGACGATTTGCGTACTGTTCTTCGTCGTGCCGGTTGCAAGGGCGAAAAGGTTTGTTTCATCATGGATGAGTCGAATGTCCTCGACTCTGGTTTCTTGGAACGCATGAACACCCTTCTCGCCAATGCCGAGGTACCTGGCCTTTTCGAGGGCGATGAACATGCTGCATTGATGACAGCTTGCAAGGAAGGCTCTCAACGCGACGGACTAATGCTAGATTCTCACGAAGAACTTTATCGCTGGTTCACGCAACAAGTTGCAAAAAACCTACACGTTGTGTTTACCATGAATCCTCCTGAGAATGGTTTGGCTTCACGAGCCGCTACTTCTCCAGCTTTGTTCAATCGTTGTGTTTTGGATTGGTTCGGTGACTGGTCAGATCAGGCCTTTTATCAAGTGGGCATGGAATTTACTCATACCCTTGACCTCGACTTGCCATCCTACAACCCTCCCGCTCATTTCCCAATTGCATACCGTAGCCTTGCCATGCCTCCTCTACATCGAACAGCGGTTGTCAATGCATTGGTCCATGTGCACTCTTCGCTGCACCAAATCAACCAGCGCTTGAGTCGTCGCCAAGGTCGATACAACTATGTCACACCGCGACACTACTTGGATTTGTGAGTATTCTTTCCAACGGCCGTTGTGAATATTACTGAGGTTATTTCTTCAGCATCAACCACTATGTCCGGCTCTACACCGAAAAACGCGACGAGCTTGAAGAACAACAGCGTCATCTGCACGTCGGGCTCGATAAGCTCAGGGACACGGTGACCCAAGTGGAGGAACTGCGAAAGAGTCTTGCGATCAAACGCTCGCAGCTCGAGGCCAAGGATGCTGAAGCCAATGAGAAACTTAAACGTATGGTCGCAGACCAGCAAGAGGCCGAACAGAAAAAAGCCGCTTCCATCGAGATTCAAGCAGCTTTGGTCGAACAGGATCGACACATCGAACAACGGCGGGCCGTTGTCATGGCTGATCTTGCTGACGCTGAACCAGCTGTGCTTGACGCTCAGGCCGCCGTCAGTAACATCAAGAAGCAACATTTACAGGAAGTTCGCACCATGGCCAATCCTCCCGAAGCTGTGAAACTAGCGATGGAGTCCGTATGCACTATCCTAGGACATAAAATTGACAGCTGGCGCACGGTCCAGGGTATCATCCGTCGGGACGATTTCATCCAACGAATCGTCAACTTCGATACGACAACCCAAATGACGAAGCAATTACGGGACACGATGAAGAAAGACTTCCTCAGTCGGCCATCCTACAACTTCGAAATGGTTCAGCGTGCTAGTAAAGCTTGTGGACCGCTTGTCAAATGGGCTCTGGCGCAAGTTCGATTTTCCGAAATCCTAGACAAGGTCGAACCGTTGCGCAATGAAGTGCAATCTTTGGAAACACAGGCCGAAACTACTAAGAAGCAGGCTGGAGCAATCATCCATATGATTGCTGAGCTGGAAGCCAAGATCGAAAAGTACAAGGAAGAGTACGCACTCCTCATTAGCGAGACTCAG
>Ga0210387_10003948_pt1 | contig 11389 bp, 5 predicted proteins | sample IncBWC7OmetaG_FD_160108 | JGI IMG/M metagenome (GOLD analysis project Ga0210387, IMG submission 160108) | Forest soil microbial communities from Barre Woods Harvard Forest LTER site, Petersham, Massachusetts, United States - Inc-BW-C-7-O ... | reverse complement strand
GCCGTAATCGTCACTGAACACGAGGGACGGATCCGCAGCGTCGAAGCTCGTCGCGGTCTGCTCGGGCGGGAAGTCCTCCCACAGCGACAAACCAAAGTTACTCGTCGGTACCACGCGACCGGTGCGGGTGTTCTGGAAGAGCAGGCTCGAGAGCAACGGGGCGTCCAGGAACGTGATCTGTGATTTGCCCTGATGATCGGCGTCGTTCACGATCTGTGTGGAGCCGTTCGGCTCGTCCAGCCGCGAGGTGAAGATTTGCAGATTGTAGCGCGGCGCTACCGCCACCGGCCAAAGCTCGTCCTGTGGGCCGCTGATCAGTGGGGTGCGCGCACCCGTCGTGGGGTCGACCTCGACGATATCGAAATTGCCCGAGAAATTATCGAGCGCCACCACGTTCGCCGCGTAGCTCACTAGGAGCTTTTGCGTCGGCAGAAGCGACGGGCTGCGATACGCGCCCTGGTTTTGACCGGTAGTGACGCCGGTCGCCGCTGGATCCAAAATACGCAGGGAATGTTGGTAAAATGGCGTATCTGGCCACTCTGTCACTGGGATCTGCACTGGTACGGGGTCGGTGCTCGTGACCGAGGTCTGTTGCGCAAAGTCACTCAGATTGGTGCTGAGCTGATCGACCCCGACACTGCGGTTGATGATCGCGAGCGTACCGGCGCCATGCACCGCTTTGTCGTCACTCAAGATCGCGGCGAAGTTCTTGTCGGTCAACTCGACCACGTCCGTCAATTGGTCGAAGCCGATGGTGTCTCGTTGCCCGAAGAGCGGGTGATAGTCACCGCCGTCGAGGTTCATGCGCCGAGCGGCGAGCTGATAGAAGCCGGGCGCTCGCTTCTCGGTCACCATGATCAAACGACCGTCGCGCATGAAGGCCGGCGAAAGCTCTTGATTCAACAAGAACGTGAGCTGGCGCACCGTGCTGCCTTCGAGGATGTACAGGTTCGAGTTCAGCCGTGACGGATCCGCGGGGGTGTGTTGCGGCCCGCTGTACGTGAAGGCGCTCGTGTTCATGATGTTGCCGCGTGTCGAAGCGAACACGATGCGACCATCGGGCGCGAACGCCGGATCGAAATTGTGCACGAGCGCACCGTTGGTCGGGATGACCGAGCCGTCGTCACCCACGGCGGGCTTGTCGATGTCGGCCTGAATCGCGCAAGTCCCGCCGCTGACCACATAGACGTGGAATGGATCGGTCGCAGACTGACGCGCGGAAAAGGCTATTTTCGTGCCGTCCCACGAGACCGAGGCGCGGCGCGCGTCCGTGCTGGTGAGCGAAAGGCCACACAGGCTGGACAAGCTCGTCTCCGCACCAACCGTCACATCGAACGTGGCATCCAGCGAGGCGGCGACTTCTACGACTTCAGCGCCTGGAGCGTAGGCTTCGAAGTCCTGCGGCCGATCCGGCATGGGCGCTGGTGGCCGGCGCACGAACACGATGCCAGAGAGCGTTGGCGGCGTCGGATAGCGCGCCGCCTGCTCTAGTTGAAACCAAGCCTTGAACACGCAGTACGGCGCTTGCGTGTCGACGTCGACCGTGGGGTCGGCTGCGGAGGCGAGATCTGCGTCCGTGCAGTCGCTCTTTTCCGCGAAGAGTGGACCGCCGCGGTGCACCATACCGCCCGCGGTGGGGGGCAGATTCTTGCGCACCAGACGGCTGGCGTTGAAGTCCGGTGATTCGAGCGCGAGTTGCGCGAGCGTGAGCGCGTAGTTCGTGCGCGTCTCGGGCAGGCCAAAGTGCCCACCGCTGCCGCCTTGCAGGCGATAATCGTGAAACATGGCCGGGGAGTGGCAGTTGGCCATCATGCAGCCACGCTTGACGAGCATGGGCTGCACGCGGTTCGCGAAGAACAGTAGGCCGTCGTCCTTACCTGCGACGACACTGTCAGTCGGACCGCCCTTGAGCGTGGCCCAGGTGACGAGCGCTTGATACTGCGGGTCGCTGGTCGCGGCGAACACAGTGCCACCCTCGTGGTAGACGCCGCCGACGGAAGGCGAGAGTGCGCGCCGTAGGATCTCGCTCGCCCCAGTGTCGACCGAGACGTAGTCCCCCACGGCGAAGTAGTTCCAGCGGACGGCCTCCGGCGTGGTGCCGCAGGTCAGGTACAGCGCGTTGGAGACCGAACCGTGGCAATTGCCCGCGGCGCAGCGCGAACCGAGCACAGAGTTCACGTTCTGGGAAAAATCCTTAAAATCCGGCGTTGTGGGATCGGTGGTCGGGTCGAAATTGGGGTCAGTGCCTAGTGTGTTGGAGCACGGCGTTTGCGCGAACGTCGGATCGGCAGCGGGTGCGTTGTTGACCGCAAAGCCGTTCGTAATCCAGGCGTCGAGCAACGTGAAAGAAGGACTCGTGATATCGAGCAGCTCGCCGCCGACATGCGCGATGTCCGTCGTGATCAGCGTCGGCGTGGCGCTCTGCCAAGTAGTGATTGCCACCGGGAACGGCTTAGCCACCTTGAGCAGCAGCGCCGGTACCCCATACGGGCCATAGCGCAAGAACAGATCCTTCCGCTTGGTCAGCAAGTCGTAGCTCGTCACGTTCAAGTTGCCGAGCGCGTTGCCATGGTTGTCGGCAGCTACGTGGCAACCCGATTTAGTGGGGCTAGCCGCGCACGTTTGCTCCACTACCGGACCGATCTTGCGATCGAAGTAGTTCGTATGGTCAGAGGACTCTTGCGTCTTGCAAGCGGAGCCCGCCAAGCAGAGTCCGATGGCCAAAAGCGGAAGCACGCTTCCACCAGCCAGACTGTGAAGCATTTCTCGCACGCGCATGAGACGCCCAACTCTACTAGACGATGCCGCACAAAGCAGCTTCGCCCGCGGGGCTCGTTCAGCGCGCGCAGGCGAAACTAGCGTTTTTCCAGATGTGCGAGAGCGTAGGCGCGCACATCTCGAGCCATTGTTACAGCCGAGAGAGCGCGATGCCGGCCGCGTCGCGCACGCTCGAATCCGAGTCGCCTTGGGCAGCGACCACTGCGTCCCGCGCCTGTGAATCGGCGAGCTGGCCGAGTGCCCAAACCGCGGCCGCGCGCGTGCCGGCATCCGGCTCGTTCGCCGGAGAAGTGAGTGCAATCAGAGCAACGACCGCGTCCGACACTTTCAACGTGCCGAGCGTGGCGGCCGCGCGCCGCCGCACCGCAGCCGACGGGTCGCTGATCAGCCCCGCCACGCTGTCGATCGCCGTGAACACGTTGATGTGAGTCGCGCCATTCAACGCCGCAAGCCGAACGCTCTCGTCAGCGTCATTGAGTGCCGCGCCGAGCTCGGCGTTCGGGCCCTGATTGTTGAGCCGGATGAGCGCGTTCGCGGCCGCCAAGCGCACGGTGGGCGAGGTGTCCGAGCTCAGAGCTTGAGCAACCGGCGGGATACCCGCACCCTCCAAGAATTCACCCAATGCGCTGGCTGCGTAGGCGCGCGTGAGCTCCGACTGAGATTGATCGGTCACGGCGGCGATGGTTTGCGAATACGCCTCGCCCGGACCGAACACACCGAAGATGCGTCGCCGCAGCCACCAGGCGCTGATCTCGCGCGTCTTCGCGTTGCCGTCGTACAGCATCTTCGCGACGTACGGGATGCAATCCAGACATTCGATGCGCTCGCCGTGCTCGAGCATCGTCCAGATCGCCATGGGAGCGGCGCTCGCGGGCGCTTGAACCAAGGATAAAATGGCGGCCGGCGTGCTGACCGCCTCGAGCGAATTGTCACTCAAGTTGGAGTACACGTTCGAGCGCCCGGGGTGCACGAGATCCGGCGTGCCGTCCGCGCTCGACACCGAAGCGAACGCCGCTACCGCGAGGGCCACCGAAGCACTCAGAAACCGACTGTATTTGGTTTTCATGGCTGTGTTCCTAAACCCTTCTCAGTTCTGCGCGGTGCCGGCGACCGGATCGTTGGTGTTCGGCATGAATACCGAGTTCTGACGAGCGAAGTACTGGCCGCCCATGTCGATGGCGCGAATCAGCATCACGGTCTCGTCGCGTGTCAGGCCGGCCAGCGCCGCGTGATCGGTGCGGGCTGCGCCGTGCACGTTCGGGTCGCTGAAGGGCTGACCGAGCGGCCAAGCGTAGGTCGTGTTGTCGAGCGAAGAGGTGACGTTGAGCTTCTCGATCATCAAGCTCTTCCGGGCGTTGCTCGGGATAGCCCACTCGGGCGGAACCGTACCGGTGACCATGGCACCCTTTGCCTCGTCCATCGCCAGCGCCGCCGGATAGAACAGCGACACGTAAGACGACGCCCAAGTTGCGACATTTCGGTCGTAGTACACGGTGACCGGCGTGTCGGTCAGATCCATGCGGGCGATCTTGTAGGCGGCCGTGGTGCCTGCCACCGCGTTCGACATCGTGACGGTGTAGAACTCCTGCGGCTGGTCGCCGTTCGTCGTGCCGTTGTGGCACGAGACGCACTTCGCGTTGAGCAGCGCTTGGATCTCGTTCGGGTTCGCTGGATCGTTCGCGTAGTCCCAGGGGTACTCCGTGCGAGTCGCGATCGGCTGCATGAAGTTCTCCGCGCCGCGACCGGCCGCGATGGTCAGCGCCTGACCACCCGGAAGGTTCGGGTTGTTGCGGTCTTCATGGCAGCCACCGCACACGCGAGCTTCCCCGGGCATGCCTTGGATCCAGGTGGTTTGGCTGCGGATCGAGAGATCGAACTCGTCGATCGGCTGCAAATGCATCGGGATATAGGGCGGCAAATCAGCCAGCCAGGAGCCATCCGCCTCCACCTTGGCTTCACCGAGAATCGCCGCGCCCTCGGCCATGGTCAGACCGAACATGGTGCGATTCGTTGCGGCTTCGGTCGAGAAGCCCTCGATGATGCGCACGCGCTGCGTCCGCAACAGCGCCTGATCGGTCGGCGTACCATCCGCGAACTCGGCGCCACCCACCGTGTCGCCGTGGCGAACCGCGAGCGACGTTTCATGAACGTTGATCGAACCGAAGCGAGCGGGGACCGAGGAGTCTACCGTGTCCTGACGCGACGGGATGATCGGCGGCTCGGTGCGCGCCGTGATCGGACGGGCGTATAGCTCCCAGCTGTTCTCGTAGTTGACCACGAGGTTATTCACGCCGTTCGCCTCGTCATACAGGTACACGCCGTAGTCCGGCGGAGTCAGAGACAGCTCGTTCGACTCGTTCACGGGACCATTGGCCCAGGAAACCAGCACGCGGCCGTCCGGCAACGTCGCCGGCGAGCGGTAGCGACCGACGGGCGACGGGCTGTCGTCACGCGGAACCGACGGCGTGACCACCGTGTACGCTTGCTCTTCCGTCTTCTCTTCGTCGAAGTTGGTGGGGAAACGCGGGTCCAGCGAGCGCGCGTCGAGCCTCACCAGAGCGCCCGCTTGAATCGTGTTCTCGCGATCGGTGACGATGCCATAAAACACGTTGTTGGTCGGGCTCTCGGTCACCTGCACCATCGAATTGCCGGGCTTGCCGTGCTGACCGCTGAGCGCCACGATTTGCGTGCAGTCCGGGTTCATGGCGAACACTTTCACGTCATTGACGTTCTCCAAGTGCTCCCAGCGAGTAAAGCCGACTCGGCCGTCATGCATCGGAAACAGCGTCACGATGTTCGACAAATTCTGCGAGCAGAGCTTGCGGTCCGAATCGCCGCCGGTGAGCGTCATGGTGCCGAGCTGCGTCACGCGCCGACTGTGATTGTACTCGTCCGCGCGCGTGCCCATCGCCGTGTACATTTCATTGGTCGTGAATACGATGCGATCGCCCGGCGAGAACACCGCGCTTTGATCGTCGTACGGGCCAAACGTCAGCTGATGAACCTCGTATTTTCCGCTCGCGTCGCGATCCACGCCCGCCCAGTACACGTGGTAGTTGTCGCTGTCGTCGACCGAGCCGTCCGCATTCACCACGCCCACTTTCATGGTGAACAAGACCTTGGTGCCGTCGAAGCTCACGTCCACGCTCGAGATGTCCGCCGCCTTGTACTTCGCGTCCTCGATGATGTTGCCCTGAACTTTGCCCGTCCTCAGGTCGAACACCTCGAGCCGCCCGCCGGGCACGAAGCGGTCATAGTCCATGACCTGCCCCATGCCGCTCGCTACATCGATGATCGGCGCGCCGTCTGGCCCCGTGGTCGTGGTCTGACGAACCGCATACACGATGCGCGATACATCCCCGGGTTGGTCATCCGGCGCGCTACTCGTGCCAGAGCAACCAGCGAGGAAGCCGAGCGCAGCGAGAAGCGGCAGTGAGCCGGCGAGGTAGCGGGAAAGTGTACGGGCCATGCGGTAACTCCTGAGGTTGACGGAGGGCGCGACGGGCGAGCGCCTGTACAGTATTAGAGCAGGAACCGGGCCAACGATAAAACCCAATTATTTCATGGATCTATAACCGCGTCACGTGGGCACTCACCCCCGACAAAGCAACTACCGGCGCGGCCCCTGGCCCCCAACATACATTTGAGCACAATCACGTGCTGGCCCCAATTGCCCGCGCCATTTCGCGGGCTTTGGACGCTGACGCCAAAGCCCACGCCCAAGCCACCGTCGATGCGGCATGGCCAGGGCTCAGGGGCTCGGGTAGAGGAACCCGAACACCGACATGACTCTCAAGTTCAACGAACAAGGTTTGATTCCCGCTATCGCCCAAGATCGCTTCGACGGACAGATCCGGATGGTAGCCTGGATGAATCGCGAGGCCTTGGATCGGACGCTCGAGACCGGCAATGCCACCTTCTTCAGCCGCTCGCGAGGCAACCTTTGGGTCAAAGGCGAGACCAGCGGCAATTTGCTGCGCGTGCACTCGGTCACTGCAGACTGCGACGCTGACACAGTGTTGCTGCTCGTCGAACCGGCCGGCCCGTCCTGTCACACCGGGCGTCCGAGTTGCTTTTTCCGGCGAGTCGCGCCGAACGGCGCGCTGATCGACGAGCCCTTCGAAGTCAGCTCGTTCTTCGGCGAGCTGGAACGAACCATCCGCGAGCGCCAGGCGAGCACGGCTGAAAAGAGCTACACGCGCTCGCTGCTCGACGGCGGAGTCGCCAAGATCGGCGCCAAGATCAGCGAAGAAGCCGGCGAGCTCGTGGCCGCGCTCGCGACTGAAAGTGACGAACGAGTGCTGAGCGAAGCCGCGGACTTACTGTTTCACGTCTTGGTCGGGTTGCGCGCACGGGGGCTCGACCTGCGGGCCGTCGCAGCGAAGCTCGCCGCTCGCACGAGCCAGAGCGGGCACGCCGAGAAGGCGAGCCGCAACGCCTGAGCCGCTCCGCGCTTGCTCGTCCGCGCTCGCGCGACATCTGGCGACACTGTCGCGACATGTAGGCAGTACAGTCTCGGAGGCGTTCCCGGTAGACAGAATCCGCGAGCCCTTTCCATGAGTTTGACCCTCCGAGGGGCGCTCGTTATCGTGGCACTTCTCGTTCCACGCGCACCTGCACGCCGCCTGAGCGCCCTCCCAACGAGCGACCGCTGATGCCCATCAAGATTCTGGTGTTCGAGAGTGATGCCGGCTTCGCTTCCGAGTTGAAGGACCGCTTCGGACAGCTCGGCTGCGAGACCTCGGTCGTCGATGACGCCAACCTCGGACTACAAGCCGCGGCGCGCGAAAAGCCGGATCTGATTCTGCTTTCGATCGAGCTGCCGCGCATGAACGGCTTCTCGGTGTGCAACAAGCTCAAGCGTGACGCAGCCTTGAAGGACGTCCCGCTCATCATCATGAGCTCGGACTCGACCGAGGAAACGTTCGAACAACACCGGCGACTCAGGACACGAGCCGAAGATTACGTACACAAACCGATCACTTTCGAGGCACTGCTCAAGCGCATTCAGCCGTTCGTGGCGATGCTCGGGGTCGAGAGCGCAGCGCCCGCAGCAGACGAGACCGGCTCGGACGACGCCATCGTGCTCGACGACGATATCGAAATCGAGGAAGCCGAAGTCGTCGAGGACTCCCCCGAGGTCACGACCTCGCTGCGCGAGAGCTTGGTCGACCAAGACGTAAACGACGCGTTCGGCGCTCTGGAAGCGCCGCCAGCGAGTGGCGGCGTCGAAATTGGCGATGTCGAAATTGCCGAGCCAGAAGTCACCGAGCCAGAACCGGAGAGCCCCGAGCCCGCGCTCGCGGAGCCCGAAGTGACCGAGCCGGAGATCCACGAGCCGAAGGGCGCCGAAGTCGAAATTAGCGAGCCCGAGCTGGACGAGGTCGAGATCGACGAGGCAGAAATTGCGGAGCCAGACGAGGGTTCGCCGGTCTCGCTTTCGGACTTGGAGCCGCCGCTCTCCGTGCCGCCGCCGCCGCTCGTCTCCTCGCGACCTCCGCTCGCGCCGGGTCGCGTGCCGTCGCTTCGGCCGTCGTCTGCGCCGCGAGCGGCGGATGTGGGCGACACCAGCAAATATCGGGAAGAAATCGAGCGCCAGCGGGCGCGGATCAAGGAGCTCGAGGACGAAGCGCGCACAGCGCACAGCAAGAGCTCCGAGCTGGAAGAAGCGCTGAAGCGCGGCGGGGCCAAGGACAGCGAAGTGCAGCGCTTGCAGCGCGAGCTGGACGAGGCCAAGGCCAAGGGTGCATCGGGTGGCGGGAAAGGAGCTGGCTCGGCGCGCGAGTTCCTGGATCTGCGCGAGCAGCTCAACAAGAAGGACAAAGAGATCCTCGAGACGCGCGATCAGCTCTCGCACAAAGACAAGGAGCTACTCGGGCTGCGCGACGGCGCGATCGCCCTGGAGCGCGACAAGGCCGACTTACACGACCGGATCTCGGACCTCGAAAAAGCGGCTCTCGATCTGCAGAAGGCGACCGACGCGGCCAAGTCCGACAAGGAGCAAGCCAGCAAGCGCGCCGATGACTTCAAGCGCAAAGGCGAAAAAACCAAGACCGATCTCGATGCAAAGATCGCGGAATTGGCCGAAGCGCGCGCGATGCACGAGGCGGAGCTCGCCGATCGCGAGGCAAAGTCCGCCGCTGCCGTCGCCGCCGCGGAAGAAGCCGGCCGAGCGCTGGCCGAAGAGGCCGCGAGCAACGCGCGAGCCGAGGCGGACGCCGAGCATGAGCAAACGCTCGCCGGATTCCAAGCGAACGCGGCGACCGCGCAAGCTGAAGCCATTGCCGCGCGTGAGGCCGAGCTCAAGCGCGAGCTCGACAACAAGCTCGCCTCGCTGCACCGCGCCAACGAAGACGCGATGAACCGCGCACGCGCCGAGCATGCCCAAGACATGGCGGACGCCGAGGCCGCGGCAGCGCGAGTTCTTGCCGATCGCGAGGCGGAGCTGGCCGCGGCGCACGAGGCCACTCTGGGCGCGTTGCGCGCCGAGAAGCAGCAAAGCGAAGCGTCGCGCGACGCCAAGCTCGCGGCCACCGAAGCCGAGCTCAACTCACGCACCGAGGAGCTGGCGGAGGCGCACGACTCGATCACCGCGAAAGACAAGGCGTATGGCGATCTCGAGGCCAATCTCCTCACCACGGGGGACGAGCTTCAAACCGCGCGCAGCAACCTCGACACGCAAGCCGCGCGGATCAAGACCTTAGAAGGTGAGCTATCGCAGAGCCAAACTTCACTCGCCTCGACCGAGCGCATACTGGACGATCGCGAAGCGAAGCTCGCGCAGCACGAGGCTGCTTTGGCTGCCGCGCGCGGCGATCTGCAAGCTGCGCAAGCCCAGCTCGCTGCTGAGCGGGAGCGCGTGACTCGAGCCCACTCCAAATGGGCCGCGGACCGCAGCTCGCTGGAGCGCGCAAAGGACGCCTTGGCCGCCGCGCTCGCTCAGATCGAGGAAGCCGAGAACCGCTCGATCGACTGAACGATCTCGGCGAGCGCCCGATAGCCTTCGACCAAGCGCGGCCCGGGTCGGCCCAAAAATGCTTCGGCAACGGCGAATACTCGACGTTCGGTGAGCGCTGGGATGCGCTGCCACTCGGGCCTGCGATACACCACGTCGGGGCGGTACTTTTCGAGCCGCACGCCGCACCAGGACATGATGACGGCGTCAGGCGCGGCGGCGACGGCCTCTTCATCACGGATAGGTGTGCTCTTCACGGCCCGGGCTCCGAATGGATTGTCCGCACCAACCCGCTCGATGAGGTCGTGCACCCAGCTCCGACGCCCGGGCACGATCACCGGTTTTGGCCACCACTCCACGAGCAAGCGCGGAGGCCGCTTCGGTTTGAGGCGCTCGGGCATGGCTCGCTGCATCTGCAGGGCGAGCTCGCTACCGCGCTCCGGAACGCCGAGCCGCGACGCGATTTGCGCGATGTCGTCGTATACGTCCGCTAGCGAAACGGGCTCCGGCGCGAAGAACGGTAACTTTGCCGCCTCGAGCTGAGCCACGATGCGCTCGTGACCGGGCACGGTCAGCGACGCGAGCACTAGGTCGGGGTCGAGCGCAGCGACGCGCGCCACGTCGATTCCGAGATCGGGACCAACGCGTGGCAGCCGGGTGACGATTTGCACGGGATAGTCGCTGTGATCATCGACTCCAACCAGGTAGTCCGCACAACCGAGCGCGCAGACGATCTCCGTGTTCGAGCAGGTCAGCGAAACGACGCGCACCCTGACTAGTCTAGCCGACCCGCGGGGTGCGCGCAGGCCGCGCACCAAGCACGCCTTGTTCTCGAGCACGCTTTCGTGGTTCGATTCGGGTGCGATGAGCGAGCGCCGGGGGAACCGTTACGCCGCTTGGGGGCTGACATGGGTTGCCTATGCCAGTTACTACTTCGGTCGCAAGGGGTTCAGCGTCGTCAAGTCGACGCTGCAGCACACGCTTGGGCTGAGCGTCTACTCCCTCGGCTTGATCGATACGCTGTATCTCACGGCATACGCGCTGGGACAATTTGCCAGCGGCTACTTGGGCGATCGCGTGGGCGCGCGTCGGCTGATCGGCTACGGCTTGATCGTCTCTGCCGCTGCATGTGCCGCGTTCGGCGCAACGCACTTCGCGCTGGCGTTCGCGGCGCTGTTTTTCGTCAATGGACTCGCGCAATCGACGGGCTGGCCCGGTACGACGCGCGCCATGGCGGAATGGACGACACCGCAAAATCGCGGCACCGTGATGGCGTTCTGGTGCACGTGCTACCAAGTCGGCAGTATCGCCGCTACGGATTTTGCCGCGTATCTACTGCGGAAACAGGGCTGGCGCGCGGCATTCTTCGGTCCAGCGCTGTGGATGCTCGTCGTTGCGCTGTTGATTCTGCTCTTCCTCAAGAGTCGTCACGCCGAGTCGGCCCCGCAGAACACCGGAGTCGTGAGCACCGATACCGAGCTCCGCCAAGCCGCGCAGCGCGCGGCGCTGAAGAACCCCGTGTTATGGGCCTTCGGCGCGAGCTACTTCTTCATCAAATACGTGCGCTACGCGCTCTTGTTCTGGCTGCCGTACTACCTTTCGACGACGCTCGGCTACGCGCCGGATCGCGCGGCGTACGTGTCCAACGCCTTCGAG
>Ga0210387_10003947_pt1 | contig 11389 bp, 20 predicted proteins | sample IncBWC7OmetaG_FD_160108 | JGI IMG/M metagenome (GOLD analysis project Ga0210387, IMG submission 160108) | Forest soil microbial communities from Barre Woods Harvard Forest LTER site, Petersham, Massachusetts, United States - Inc-BW-C-7-O ... | reverse complement strand
CCCAAAAGAATACCACCCCCATACATTGTTGGGGTGAGCATTGAATTAGGGGGGGGGTAAAAATAGTGCTTGATGCCCTTGGGGGTGGGGGGGCAGACTTTGGGGCGTTGATAGTGCAATTTCGCACAGTCTTTAGGGACAACGATAAGAGCAGCGATAAAGTTTTCCAGACTTTCACAGGAAATGCACAGAGAGGACTAAGACAATGGCAGAGGGAAACGGTGGAGTTATCCTCACTTGGAACGCAACCAATTGGATAACAGTTATCCTAATGGCTGCTGCTGGTTTCGCAGTGATTGGACTGGGCCAAAAAGTGTGGCAGAAACGCAAGGGCACTGCTGCTACTGCTGCTGCTTAGTTCGCTGGTAGTGATCTAATTTCGTTCGGTGGAGAACAGAATGATCGTCAACTGGCAACTACTGAAACACCCCATGAACTACGTTATTATCACTCTAATGTTAGTTCTGGCTGGAATCGCTGGACACCTTGTACTGTCACTTTTCGGACAAGCACCAGCAGAAGCACAACCACAGGAACCTAACCAACAAACTCCCTCCACAACTCCAGTACACCTCCGCAGTGACGGAACGTTCCAAGCTATTTCTGTAGGGCAGTAAGAAACGAAATTTAACTTAGAGGTGTAGTATGGCAGGAAAGAACGCAACTTTGAATGAGTACCACAACAAACCAGCTACACCTCAAGATGCAGAAATTCAGCAGTCGGCACAGGCTGGAGGGGAACCAGTGAAAACCGATCTAACCACAGTTCTAAATGCCGATAGACTGGCACTCGGAGAAATCGCACAAACGATCTTTGCAACTGAGGGTTGGGAACAAAACGCCGTGCTATCTGGAATCAAGCAGCAGTGTGAAGATCGAATTGCTGCGATTGATGAAGCACTGCAAGACGCATAACAAAGAGTTTCACAGGCTGACTAGGTTATGTCGGCCCGTATGAAAAGAAGAGGAGTAATAACCTATGCCGAGTAATCCGCAACGCGCTGGTGGTGGAGGTGGTGGTGCTGCTGCTGGTGGTGGGCAACCCTCGCCGTCAAGTATTAACAGAGCACAGCGTATGGCTGTGCTACAAAATGCAGTGGAAATGACGCAACAGATTTATTCGGCATCTCCTCAAGCTGGACAGTCACAAATCAACATTGCGCCTCGCAACGTGGGACTAGTGAAGAAATTTGTAATTAAGATCACTGGAACCATGAACAACACGGACGGCGCTAACACGGCGACTCTTTCTGACATTGGTTTGGCTAACTTGCTTACTCAAGTCATTTTTACGGACTTGAATAACAACATTCGTATCCAAACTGCTGGCTGGCATCTTTCGTTTTTGCAGGCAATGAAAAACCAATGGCCCATGACGGACGCGCTGTTAGCGGCATCGTCTGAGCAGTTCTCTGAAACAATGGGCAACGTTTTTCCAGTGATCGTAACTCCCACTGCAATTGGACATGGAAACTCATCTCCATTTACTATGTGGTTCGAGGTTCCACTGGCATACAGCGACGATGATCTACGCGGTGCCGTTTACATGAACGTTGTAAACGCCACTGCTAACCTCCAACTTACTCTCAACCTTAACGGCGCGTTTGCTGCTGCTGGAGTGGACTCCACACTAGCAGTTTGGAAAGGTGCAGCAGGAACGTTGAGTGCAATCACGATCACTGTGTACCAAGTGTATCTAGATCAACTGCCTGTTGGCAAACAAGGTGTTGTGTTGCCTCAGTTGGACTTGAGCACTGTGTACGAAATCAAGAACACCAGCTTTACGGGGTTTGTGCCTACGCAAGACTTTCCAATGCCGTATGCCAACTTCCGAGACTTCCTCAGTACCTTCCTCATCTATAACAGCAATCCTTCGGCGGATGCAGGAAGAAATCCGGGCACGGACATTAATTACCTCGCCATGCAGTCGGCTAACTTCACCAACATTTTCAAAACAGAGCCTCTGTATGTGGCACTGAAAACGAGAATGATGTTGGGCAAGGACTTGCCTGCTGGTTGTTATTACTTCTCTTCACGCCGTAAACCGATCAGCACCACGACATACGGTAACATGCAACTCATCGTCAACCCGATTACAGCATCTAACGGGCCGTATGGTCTGGTGGGATACGAAGACTTTGCAATGGTCAACACTTTGTTGAACAGCGGTTCTCTGGCTGGTGGTGGGCAGTAGTCTCTAACGTAAGTTAGAGGAAACAGCGCGAAACGGGGAGCATGGGGTTGGAGTTAGCTCTACTCTAACCCCATGAAATAAAAATGAATCTACTGTCAAATCTTTTCGCATGGGGAACACACCCTAGCTATTCCACTGGCACAACAAAACAGTGGGTTGCGGGGTTGGCATTGATTTTAATTGCCGCGTTCTTGTGGTCCCATGTTCTCAAGGAAATTGACTAGCAAGCACTGTTGTAAGCTAGCTAGCAAGATCACAAGGGGGAGAGTATGAAACCGTGGCACGCGGTAGTGGTTCTAGTAGTGGGCTACCTCATTGGTTCCTACTACGGCGTTGCGAAACTCAAGGCAGCGGTAACTAGCGCGGCATCGTAGATGAGTCAGACAAGCATAATCGCTGCTGCTTTACTCATCGGGTTTATTGTATTTGTGACAATCCGAGGAGAGATACCAGTGTACAGAAAGGTTGTGGGTATCTAAGTGGCGTTTGTCTTTCTCATTGTCGGAATAGTGCTAGTGATCTCTGGAGTGAGGGATACACAGGGAGACTTGTGGACTCAGCTACAGAAAGACTTTTCTCCCTCGCAACAGCAGCAGGGACAGCACAGCTTTCTCGCTTGGTTTATCGCTATACTCATCATTGGTTCACTAGGGTATATTGATGATCTAAAGGAACTGTCCCGATCTTTTCTTGTGTTGGTTATCATCGTTTTGTTTCTCAGCAATAACGGATTTTTCTCTCAGTTACAACAGCTAGAGGGGAACAACAGTGGACAAGGAAATTCTTAATTCTCTAGTTGCCATCGCAACTGCCATTATAGGGGTTGCGATTATTTCCGTTATTGTTGGTAGTTCCAACACCTCTAACATTATCAAGACAGCAGGCAGCGCGTTTTCTGGAGTGTTACAGGCTGCTGTAAGTCCTGCTGCTGGTGGTGGTGGTGGTACGTTCAATCCGGGTGGTGGAGTTAGCTCACTAGCGAATAGTCTGTAGGGAGGGAAAGAGGATGGGTGATAAGCTCATTGAGTCAGTAACTACGGTAGCAGTAGCTATCGTGGGAATTGCCATCATTGCCGTGTTAGTCTCTGGACAGGCTAAGACTAGCTCAATAATCTCTGCTGGTGCGAGTGGGTTTGCACAAGACATTCAGGCTGCTGTAAGTCCTGTGTCTGGTGGTGGACTTGGCGCAGGGACTTTTAACTACGGTGGTGGTGCTTCACTTCCGAACAATCTCTAGTATGTTCGGACTCAAATCATTTTCGCAAGCGCCGTATATATGGACTGGGATAATTCTCATTGGAATAGGTGTCCTAGTTTGGATATACGGCGACAAGGTTAAGGGGGCACTGTGAAGCAAAAGTACAACAGCGGAGTATATGCCCACACTCTAGCGCCGTTCTCTCGCGTCAATGGAGGTGCTGAGGAGTTTGCTTTTGTAATGCCAACTACTCTACCTCTAATTTCGTTTCGAGGGCCAGCGCGTTTAGCTGGACAGTTCAATCCATTCCAACCCAACCCGATCATCTCACTTAACCCGATTGGAGCACCACAGGGACTACCGTTCGTTAACAGTGACTTTTACAACCAAGAGTCACAGAATCAAAATAGTAACGGTGGTGTTGACCCTATCGGCCCTGAACAACCATTTGAATCTTAGGGTGATCTAATGTCTGCTGGAGAATGGCTCAAGCAGCACAAGAAAGCTGTAGCGATAGGCGCAGCAGGATTTATCGGACTTATCGTACTACTGCGAAAGTCTTCGGGTGGTGGGAGTAGTGCGTCTAGCAGTGGAGACGGGTTGCAAGTAGCACAGTTGCAAGCACAACAGAATTTAGCACAGGCTCAAGTACAGGCGCAGCAAAACACTCAAGTTATTAACGCGCAAACAGAAGTAGATCAAACCAATGCGGAATTGCAGGGCCAACAAAACGAATTAGTAACTGGCCTAGCTCAAACCCTCAGTACTAACGGCACACAGGCATCTCTTGAGCAAGAACAGCTTGAGGCAGAAATCAACCAGCAACAGACATACGACTCTCTTCTAGGGCCGGGAATTAACACTGCTCTAGCAACAGCGGTTAAGGGAGGAAACAAGAATTCCGAGACTGGACTTAATGAACTGGCCCTGCTGCTGAATGAAGAAAACGCGGGTGGACTCAGTTCCTTTAATGCTGGTACAACTACCGCACCGTCAACAGAACAGGAATTATTCGGACTGCTGGAGGGTGGTGCTGGTGGTGGTGGTAGCGAAGGATTGCTAGCAGCACTAGGACTGTAGGGGGTAACTTGGAAGCTGAAACTAAAAAGAGACTACTCTACGGCGTTGTTATCGTAGTCGCTGGAGGAGTAGGAATTTTCGTTTGGAAAAAGTATGGCTCTGCCTCTGGTGGTGGTGCTGCTGCTGCTGCTGCAAGTGCGGACGCTAACGCACAGGCTCAAGCATCCGCTGAGGAAACTCAACTTGCAGAGTTAAGCGAACTAGGCAGCAGTGGTTCCGAGTTAACTGCCCCCAACATTGGGGAAACTCCAGTAGAGGACTTTGGCACGGAACTAAGTCAGGTTCTAGAGTCAGTGGGGTTAGAGCCTGTTCCTACACAGGTTCCCGGTTCTGGAACTACATCATCGTCTCCAACTTCCACGGCACCCGGTTCAACTGGTGGAACAGTTACACCACCAACTCCAATTACGCCGACACCAGCACCTCCAGTTGCAACTCCAATAGCGCCGATACTTTCAGGGCCAGTAAAATCACCAACTGGAGGGCCGATCTATTTTACCGGAACAATGCCGGAACAGATTGTCAACCCTGAATGAACTACTCAGAGAAATTAATTGCCCTTGTAAAGAAGCATGAAAGCTGTTCGCTAACGGCATACCCGGATGCGGACGGTTTTTCCATTGGTTATGGACACTATGGAGCAACTGAGGGAGAGACGATCACTCAAGACGTGGCAGACTCATTGCTAGAGATTGATCTAGCGTTTGCTGCTAACGCGGTAAATAAGTACATCACCCGATCTCTAACACAGGGGCAATTTGATGCTCTGTGCGATTTTGTTTACAACTTAGGTGCGGCAACATTCCACAGATCGAAGCTGTTGTATTACGTCAATCAGAGTATGGACAGTTGGGCAGAATCTAATATCATGCTCTATGTCTACTCTGGTGGAAAAATCTTAAATGGATTAGTAGAAAGGCGCACGGAAGAAAAAGAAATGTATGCAGGTGTAAGCTAATGGGACTGTCCCCACTACCTCCACTGGGTATGGATGATCTTGGAATAGGAACTGGAACCACGCTAGGCGCAAGTAGTAATGCGACTGCTCCAGCATCCTCCTCTCCATCTCTAAGTGGACTCGCACAGGGCATTAGCAGCACAGGCCAGAGCCTAATTAACAAGTACGGTAGCAAGGTTGCTGGTGCTGGAGTTTCGGCCCTAGCTAGTCTCTTTGGCCTAAATGCTCAAGCAATAACTGTGTTAATAGGATTGATTCTAATTGCTGGTGGAATCTTCCTTTTCAAACCAGTACAACAGGTGATCGTAGGTGGTGCGAAGAAAGCGGGGAAAGCAGCAGCGGACGCGGCTATACTTTAATATGGACCAACATGACAGCGAAAATAGAGTAGCATTTTTGGCGCTACTCGGAACACAACACAAACCAGAGGAAGTAACCAAGAGAGGGAAGGAAATTCTCGATCTCTTGGAATCTGCATTTCCAACTTCCAAAACTAGCCTCATGGCATTAGCAATGGCTGAGGCAGCAGACAAGATTTTATTTGCTACGTTTAAGCGAGCACAGCAAAAGCAGGAAGCATTTGCAGGGCACCTAAAAAGAATCGTGCGAGGTAACTAACTACAATGCCCCCACAGATTTTAAGAGCATCCGCAATTGGAGTGAGACAGCCAGAGCCTCCAGAGGGAAGGAAATCATTTACTTTCCCACCGTTAAACTTTGTTAACGCAACAGATTCTTTCGAGTTTAGCGCACAGTCTTTAGGCAACATCCCATGCAGCGGTATGCAGTCGGCATGGGTTGACGCGCAAAACTTGCCCTCTACTAACTTCCTCTTTGTTAACGTCAATAACGGCCAACAGATTTTTAAGGTGCAAGGTGGTACACAAGGCTATCTTGTGATCGTGGGACAGTGGCCTATAACGTTGCTCTTTACGATTGATGGAGGGAATCCTGTAACTATCACAATTACCCTCTACAATTACAACGCGCTATTTACTGGTGGAACGACACAGGCACCAGTAGCTAGCGGTAGCGGTGGAGGTAGTGGGGGTGTTGGTTCTGCTTCCTCGCCTGCTAGCGGTAACTCCGGTGGAGCAAGAACAGGGCCGGGAAATAGGCCAGTACTCTAATGGCTGAACCTAAGAAAATTCCTAGCGGTATGTCAATGATGTTAAAAGCACTCGGCATTGACATTGACCCTGAAATGATAAAGAACGTTGCAGGGGCAGTAACAGGGATACATGAAACCTTGCAACGCATCGAAAAAAGACAGATCGAAATTGATCGAAAGTTAGATGAGGTGTTAAATGGCAGAGGCACAGGCACCAGTAGCAGCAGCGACAACAGCAGCGGAGACGGCAGTTGCAGCAGTCTCCTCAGCAGCGGAGAACACAGCAGCAAGAATTGAAAGTGCGGTACAATCCGCACAACATGAGATTGTTGCACAAGCACAGGCAGAGGAGAAAGAACCGTCATGGGTAAAGCAGCAGTTCGAGAAGCTGGAGAAGGAACGAGTAAAGGAAATGGACAGTTTGAAAACTTGGATGGAGGACAAGCTGGAGGGAATAAAGAAACTATTTCCGACAGCGAGTACGTCTTCAACCCCGCAGACTTCGGCAGCGACACCAACAACGACAAACCCGGAGACAGCGCAGGCAGCGGGGAGTACGACCAGCCAAAGCGAAAGCAGCGGAGGGGAAAGCAAGCGAAAAAGGAAGCGACTTCTAATTTAACAAATATCCTCATTCAATCGCACGTTATGTTGGCAGCATTCTTAGACACGGAAGAACTGCTGCTAAATGGCGAGGAAGCAAACAATCTCGCTAAGGCGATTGAACGTGTTGAGGCTCTGTACGAAAAGAGTTTCATTTCCGAGGAAGCAAGCGCGTGGATAGGGTTGACGATTGCAGCAGCGACGATCTACGGCCCTCGCTATATGGCTGTACGTGCAAGGAAGCAAACAGAAGCAAAAGATAAAAAGAGCAGAGAGCCTATTGACGTTCATCCGATCTCTGCCACGTTTGACGGTAGTACCGTCCGTCCATCCTAGCGAGGTAGATAGTGGAAAACGGACAGGCACCGCGTCTACCCGGCCCGAAGGATAGATTAGCTGTAATAGGTACAACAGGTTCGGGGAAAACAGTAGCAGCACTCTGGCATTTATCAAGGGCCGATCTATCAGCGCGTCCGTGGATTGTTTGGGACTTTAAGGACGATGAGAATATAGCGAAGATCGAAAACGCACAACACGTAGGGTTGGACTTTCGGCCCGGCCCTAAGTCAAAAGGACTGTACGTAGTTCATCCAATGAGGGGAGACGATGAAGCTGTAAACTCATTGATGCTTGCAATTTTGAAACGCGGTAACGTAGGCGTTTACTTGGATGAACCTGACATAAATAAGACTGAGGGTTTCGAGGACGTACTACGCAAGGGCCGATCACACTACGTTCCAGTTATCGCGCTAACTCAACGGCCAGTAGACTGTAACCGCTACATGTTAAGTGAAGCTGGTTTCTATCAGTTGTTCGATCTTGCGGATGAGAAGGATTGGGCCAGAGTACGCAATTTCGTACCATTGAAAAAATTAGGCTATGAGAATGAGCCTACTCTAAAGAAGTATCATTCTCTGTACTTTGACCGCGATAGGAAGAAAATAACTCCGTTCATGCCAGTACCCGAAGTTGATACGATCTTGGAGAACATAGATGAGAAACTTGCACCTAGCCGCAGTCATTTTTTCATTTAGTGCGCTGTTTGGAATTCCGTCCGAAGCACAGCAACAATCGCAGTATTCCGCGCAACAGTTCAACGTACAACCTATCAATCAAGCACCCTCTGTAACTGGTGCTCAAGCTATTTCGGATTTTGAGAATGGTTCCACCGTCCGATTTTATTTCATTATCACTCATCTGAATTCTGTTGTAAGCTCTCCAACAATTACGTCCGATCAACTAGGGCCGGCGACTCTATCTAGCGCAGTGGGCCATAGAGTCAACATTTCTTGGACGGCAATTCAAGGCGCAACGTTTGACGTGCTAGAAGCTAGCACCTCCACGTTGCCGATCTCCGGTAACTGCAACTGTGCCGTGGCAACTGGCATCACTCAAAACTCAGCACAAGACATAGGAACGTACAGTTCTTATTCCACCCTCTACACGTTTGGGCTCAACTGGAATATCTCGCAGAGTATCAACGGTGGAATACCCACACTTAATTTCCTTTATAATGGCGTGGGTTGTTCGCTCAATGCAGCAGGTTCAACCACTTGTGCATCCTCTGGAGGTTCCGTATCTAGTGTTGGATTAGCTTTGCCTAGTCCAGTTATGGGAGTATCAGGCTCTCCGGTAACTTCATCGGGTGTGCTCACTGGTTTTTGGAATCCTGAGTCAAGTAATTACGTGTTTGCAGGGCCGACAGCGGGAACAGTGGGAGGAGTGACAGACGGTGCTGACCCAGTAAACGAACCTATCAACACAACCACCTTGCCATTTAGTTTAACTCCAACCACCTCTACGGACTTCGCTATCGTAGTAACTGCGAGCAACTTTAATATAGGCATTACCACCTCGATAGCTGGTGGAGGAACGTGGAATAATGTGGTAGGGGCTGGAGGTGGTACGGCGCTATATACACAGCAGCTATCAACCTCAGCAATCGTCAACCCGGTAGTCACTTCTAACAACGCTACTACGTGGTCTGGAGGGTTGGCACTACTCAAGACTACAGGGACAGTTACAATAGTGCAAACTCACTCCACGTCTGGAGCAGTGAATAACGGCACAACGGTAACGCAAACTGTGACAGCAGGTAACTCTCTGCTCGTTTGCGTTTTCGGCGCTATCAACGCATCTCCAGCACCGTTTATTACTGACAGTAGGAATGATCTATATACGTTGTTAGTAGCAGCAAACATTCCAGACAATACTTTCAGTTTGAATGGAACAAGTGCTACTTGCTGGCTCACTAATAACATACCTACGGGTGGTTCAACGATTGTCACTTATAACAACAACTCGCACGGCGTTAGCGGTTCGTTTACAGTGACAGAGCTAACGGGCATTGCACCCGACAACGGTACACCAACTTTTCGACCGCTAGTAGTGGCAGATATGCCTCCAGCGGTACAGAAGCTAGTAAATACTCCAGTATCGGTATTGTCTTTCACCAACACCCCGCAGTCTGGAGACGTTACTGTAACCGCGTCTGCAACTTCTGTTATATCGGTTACAATAACGATGCCCTCTAGTGGGTGTCCTTGCCGTCCGTTTATCAGCTACTCCCTGTATCCTAGCTATGCGGGAGTAACGAACGTACCAGCGCAAGTAATATGGGTTGACGATGGAAGCATTCAAGGGAACCTAACGCAAACTGGAGAATCGAACGCATCTACTGGGGCAAGGACTTCGATCACAAACGGCGAATACTTTCCGCAGACGTACACGAACGGCGCTAGTATAACGTTCACTTTGTTTGCACAGCAAGATGCTGGCTCTACGTTTCTTCTAAGTGCTAGTCCTTTGTTCGGCCCTAGCGTAACTGCTAACATGAAAATTTCTTTAGTAGGTAGCAACTAAGGGGGAATAACGTGGGTGGAATTAAGCTAGTACCGGGTTTGGGTTTTCCCTCGCAAGGTGGAGGTTCATCTACTCCACCCGGAGGTGTTAACCACGATCTCCAATTTAATGATGCTGGTGCATTCGGTGGAGCAACCCAACTAACGTGGGATAAAACCACCAACACTTTCGTTGCTAGCGCAGCACCAGCAGGAACGATCACGCTAGAAGCTGGCCCAACTCCAGCGAACACTTTAGAACTGACAGTAGCAGAAATTATACTTGAGGCTCTAGAGACTGGTGCAACTCTCTCGCTATCGTCAGATCAAGAAGCTGAGTTAAGCTCCGTAAATGGCGAAGTTTTAGTATCAAGTCAGAACGGCGTAACAATTCAAGACACAGGCTCTAACCCTGATTCTGGAATAACGATCTCAGCAGCGGGGTTATCAGGAACCGATGGAGTAACGATCTTAGATGAGCAGGATACCGGAGGAGACGGTATTCAAATTAGCTCTGCTAACAACGCCGTAGCAATGTCTGTTGACGGTGGTAGCGCACAAATCTTTGTGCAAAAAGGAACACCAGACACAGCACAAATACAAGCACCTAAGATTCTTCTATCGGCTGGTAATGACTGTACGATTGTCGGAACCACGGTAGAAATCAAAGACAACTCTAACAACGCCGTAGTTGCCTCTGGTGGAGGAAACACTGTAGGGTTTCTAAATGCCGCACCAGTGGCGCAACAATCTGTCACAGGTTCTCGCGGGGGAAATGTTGCTCTAGCTTCACTGCTAACGGCGCTTGCAGCATTCGGACTTATCGTAGACAACACCACACCTTAGACGGGGTGTAACTTGAAAGATATTTTTAACACTCATTTCGGCGCTATCATGCTGTTCTTATTGCTGATAGTTCTAATCTGCTGCCACGCATTTATGGTACACGCGCACCGTGACGCAGCAATGATAAACTGGGTGGAAGGAATGATAAGCGGTACCCTCACTCCCCTAGTTGGATTGCTCGCATCTAAGCAAGGACAACAGGCAGCAGCAGCAGCAACTTTAGCAGCGAACACAGCATCACAGAATGGAGCACAAACAAAATGATGATCTTACTTGCATTGGTTGTTTGCATTTTAGGTGGATTAATCTATCGTTTCGCCGTCAATCCTAAGACGGCACGCTTGGGAGAAATTAGTTTCTTCTGTGGACTATTTATTTTTCTGCTGCAATCTCCACAATTTTTTCTCCAACTAATTCGTAAATAATTTCGTTTGTAATTTCCTCTTTCGAGATCCCGCGGGAAATCTAATTTCTTTTTTAATCTAATAATTTAATTTCAAATGCCGGCGGAAATTTAATTTCGTTTTTAATTTCGGGCCGAGTTTCGCTCCGATCGCCC
>Ga0210387_10003946_pt1 | contig 11393 bp, 9 predicted proteins | sample IncBWC7OmetaG_FD_160108 | JGI IMG/M metagenome (GOLD analysis project Ga0210387, IMG submission 160108) | Forest soil microbial communities from Barre Woods Harvard Forest LTER site, Petersham, Massachusetts, United States - Inc-BW-C-7-O ... | reverse complement strand
CCTGTCCGATCCGGGCGCGGCGGAGTGCAGCGGCCCGCGCCGCTTCGGATTCATCGCGCACGGGCTTTGGCCGCAGTATGAAAAGGGATGGCCGGAGAATTGCAATGTGCATCAGCAGGTGCCCGACGACGTCGTTGCAGGCATCTCCGATATCATGCCGGCGCGCGGCCTCATTTATCATGAATGGTCGGCGCACGGCACGTGCAGCGGTTTGGGTGTGAAGGATTTCTTTGCGCTGGTGCGTCGTGCCTATACCGGCATCGCCATTCCAGGCTCGCTATCCGGCGTCACCCACGAAATCGAGCAGTCCCCGAGCGCCATCGCCGCAGAATTTCTGCGTGCCAATCCGAAGCTGAGTGGGCAGTCCATCATCGTCACCTGCAGTCGGCAAGACGCGCCACGGCTGCGTGAGGTGCATATTTGCCTGGATCGAGAGCTGAGCCCGCGGGCCTGCTCCGCCGATGCGGCCCGTGGCGCATGTCGAGCGGCAGCGTTGATCGTTCCGCCGATTCGATGACACGCGCGCGATATCGTTGAGTGAGAAACCACTACATAAAACGGCTCTCGAGACGATTGCGCGGCCGATGGCAGAGCAAATCCCTGGGCGAGCATGCGATCGGAATCGTCGCCGAGACAAAAAATGGCCGGCTGTGCGTGCACGCGGGGGACTTTAATGTCTCGCGCTCCTTGCTCGAGAATGGCGAATACGACTGGCCGCAGATAAGCTGGTTGAAGCAGTTGCTGCATGCGAATTCACGCGTAGTTTTCGCTGGTGCGCATATCGGCGCCGTGCTCATACCGCTCGCGCGCATTTCCGGAACACGTTCCATCGTCGCGTACGAGCCGAGCCCGCGCAACTTTCGGCTGCTGAACATGAATTTGGCACTGAATGAGATTCAATGCGTGGTCGCAATCAATACTGCGCTGGGGAGTCAGGCAGGACAGATCCAGTTCACCGAAAACAGCATCAACACGGGCAACAGCCGGGTTGCGCCCGCGGATGGCGAGATCACAGTAAGCCTGGACACGCTCGATCGGACCATTCCGGCGGACTGGACCTCGATCGATCTGATCGTGATGGACACCGAGGGCAGCGAAGTGGCGGTCATGCGCGGCGCGCAAATGAGCCTCGCGAGGACAAAAAATCTTTATGTTGAGTTCTCGCCGGAACAGCTCAGCGAGCAAGGCAGCAGTGCGGTCGAATTCGTCGAAACAGTCGAGAAATATTTCAAGTCCGCTTATGTGTTCGGCGCCCCGGTTTTGTTTCTCGGACCTGGAGCGTTTGCTGCGCACCTGAAAGGTTTGCAGAATCGCCGCGGCCCGTTGCTGAATGTCCTCTTCACGCAAGACCTTGCCGCAAATCCGCAGCGAATGAGTTCGCCGGGCGATCTTTAAGGTCGTGGCCGGCGGATTCGCAGTACTGAAAAATCGGGACTTTGCGCTCTATCTTTGCTCGCGGTTTTTCGCCTCGATTGCCACGCAAATGGTCATCATGGCAGTGGGCTGGCAGGTGTATCACATCACCGGGCGGGTGTTGGATCTCGGGCTGATCGGACTTTCACAGTTTCTGCCGTTCTTATGCCTCGTGTTGTTCTCGGGGCACGTTGCGGATCAGTTTGATCGACGCATGATCATCCTGTTTGGCCACTGCGCCTATGGGGTTTGCACCCTGCTTCTGCTTGGCTTTGCATGGATGAATATTCGGACCACGCTGCCGATTTTTGCGGTTCTGGCAATTCTCGGCATCACCAGGGCCTTTCAAATGCCGGCTTCGCAATCCTTCGTGCCGACCATTGTGCCCATCGCCACGCTGCGCAACGCGCTCGCGCTCAATTCCTCGACCAATCAGGTTGCAGTCATCGTGGGCCCCAGCATCGGTGGCATCGTGTATGCGCTAGCCGGAGGCCGGTTCGGCCAAAACAGCGGCGCTGGCGTGGTTTACGGCGCCGCTGCGATATTGTTGCTGGCTGCGATCACCCTGGTGGCCCTCATTCACAAGCGCCGGCTGCCTTCCGCCCGTTCGGCTTTGACCTGGTCTACGCTGCTACAGGGCCTTCACTTCGTCTGGCATCGCAAAACGGTACTAGGAGCCATTTCGTTGGACCTATTTGCGGTATTGTTCGGCGGTGCAACCGCGCTATTGCCCGCCTATACGCGGGACGTGCTGCACGCGGGGCCGGATGTATTTGGATACCTGCGGGCGGCTCCCGGCATCGGCGCGGGGGCCACCGCTGTTTGGCTGGCATTCCGGCCGGTGGCGCGGAATGTTGGGGTTACGATGTTCGCGGGCGTTGCAGCATTCGGCATGGCAACCGTGGTATTGGGGCTCACGCATTTATTTTGGGTGGCAATGATTGCGTTGGTCATATTGGGGATGGGCGACATGATCAGCGTATTTGTCCGCTCGCTGCTCGTGCAGCTGCAGACACCGGACGAGATTCGGGGGCGAGTCAGCGCGGTTACCTCGGTGTTCATAGGAGCATCGAATGAATTGGGAGAGTTCGAGTCAGGTACCACGGCAGCGTGGTTCGGTTTGGTGCCCGCCATTGTGATCGGTGGTGTCGCCACAATGATAGTTACTGTTTTATGGGCGCGTGTTTTATTCCCTGCGCTGTGGCGCATGCAGACATTCGAGCATTGAAGGAATTCGAACCCGATGGAACACAAAGAGCATCACGACCACGACCACAAGCATGATCACGCGCATGCACACGCGCATGCACACGCGCATGCACACGCGCATGCACACGCGCATGAGCACGGGCACGCGCATGTGATATCGACCGACGGGGTCAGTCTTCGCATGGGAATCGCCGTGGCCCTCAACCTGGTGTTTGTGGTTGTGGAAGGCAGCTTCGGGTTCGTATCGAACTCGGTGGCATTGATTGCGGATGCAGGTCATAACTTGAGCGACGTCTTGGGCCTGGTCTGCGCCTGGGGCGCGTTGTTGCTGGGCCGCCGCCCGCCGGGGGCGAAGTTCACGTACGGCCTGGGCCGGTCCTCCGTGCTGGCTGCGCTGGCGAATGCCGTGCTGCTGCTTCTGGCCTGCGGCGCTATCGCGTGGGAAGCGGCCAGCCGGCTAGGATCACCACCCGCGGTGGCAGGGCGGACCGTCATGATCGTCGCTACGATTGGGATAGCGCTCAACGGCATCAGCGCATGGATGCTTCATGCCGGCAGTCATGGTGATCTCAATCGTCGCAGCGCCTACATCCATATGCTCGGCGATGCCGTCGTATCGGCCGGCGTCGTGCTGTCGGGTCTGCTCATCATCTGGACTGGATGGAGCTTGATCGATCCTCTCGTCAGCCTGGTGATCGTGGCGGTGATTTTGGTCAGCACCTGGCGGCTGTTGCGAGATTCGCTGACATTGTCTCTTGATGGTGTTCCCGCCAGCGTCAATTCTTCCGCGGTGTTGTCCTATCTCGCCGACCAGCGCGGAGTGACCGACGTACACGATTTGCACATTTGGGCGCTGAGCACCACCAGCGTTGCCCTAACCGCGCACTTGGTCGTGCCGGACCGGGGTGCGGAAGATGCGCTCTTGACCTCTCTCACCCCGGATCTCAAGCGCCGCTTTCAAATCCAACACGCTACTTTGCAGATCGAGCGGGATCGCTGCGAGCACGGTTGTGAGGACGAAGCCGCAGCTTAAGTTTTCCGCCGCCCAAGTGTCCGGCTGATCCTCATTTCTTCGGCCGGCCGTAGTGCGCCACGAACACCGCCTTCCCCAACAGGTGCTCCTGCACGATCGAGGTCACCATCGCGCCGCTGGAATCCGCGGGCACCGGCAATTTGGCGACGTTCAGCGCATAGACCGTAAATACATAGCGGTGGGGGGGATCGCCCTCTGCCGGGCAAGGGCCGTGATACGCATCTTCGCCCAAGTCGGTTCGGCCTTGCAGCGTGCCCGACGGCAGCGCGCTGCTATGTTCGGCCCCGGCCCCCTGGGGCAGGTTTGTCGTGGTTTTCGGCAGGTCGTAGACCACCCAGTGCCACCATCCTGACGGCGTACTGCGCTCGTCGCGATCGAACAACGTCAGCACGAAGCTCTGAGTTCCCGCAGGCGCTCCGGACCAATGCAGTTCCGGCGATAGATTTCCTCCCGAACAACCGAAGGCCTTCGCTGTGTAAATGAGGGGGACGCTCACGACGAGTTGCGGATCGGAACTCGACAACGCAAATTTCGATTTCGGCGCGTCGGCCATCGCGGGCGCTATCGAGCCCAAGACGCTGCAGGCCATGGCTAACATCAAAGTACCGGTCAAAAGCGTTCGTTCCCCGTTGAGCATGATTTTCTCGTTGCCGCGCTGTCGCAATGTGGGTCAAATATAGCCTACTCGATTGGCTGACGGCGAATCTGTGCGGCCATCCGCTCGACTACGGGCGTCAGCAGACGATGCAGCAAATAAACGCAAAACGGTGCGATCAAAGCCCATGCGAGCGCGGCGTGAAAAATAGCGTCGCGCAGCACGACGACTGCCTGCCAGAAGCCCTGTGACATCAAGGCGAACGCGCCCTTGACCGAAACAATTTGCGGCGGGTCGCGCGCGATCCATTCGCCGAGCCGAACGAACGGAATGATCAAAAGCAGCTGCGTCGGCGCCATTGCCGCCTGCACCAGCTGAATTGCCAGCAAGTTCAGACGGAAGATCAACGCGATCACAGTACAGAGAATTGTCGAGACGCCCAGGATGGGGATGTTGCCGACGACGATGGCGATTGCGATACACAGCGCAAGTTGCCGCGGCGCCAGCCCGGCGCGCAACAGCGCCAGCAGCGGATCCAAAAGCCTGCGGTACAGCCACTTCTTCAAGGTATGGTCGGCGATTACGTGCCTCGAGTATGACATCGGCTAGCGCGAGACCGTGCAAAGCCGTTACAGTCCGGCAAGGAGATTATTAATGTCCAATGAAAGTGCGATCCGTCGCGACGTCGGCGCCATCGCACTGATGTTCACAGGCCTGGGTTCCATCATCGGTTCTGGCTGGCTGTTTGGCGCGTGGCGCGCTGCCCAGTTGGCCGGTCCTGGTGCGATTTATGCCTGGATCATCGGTGCCGTGGTCATTTTGTTCGTCGCATTCACCTATGCAGAGCTCGGCGCCATGTTTCCCGAGTCCGGCGGCTCGGTGCGTTACGGGCACTATTCGCACGGCACGCTGGTGGGTTTCGTGGCCGGTTGGGCGGCCTGGATCGCCATCGTTTCCGTGATTCCGGTGGAGGCCGAGGCCTCGGTGCAGTACATGAGCTCATGGCCCTGGGCCTGGGCGCATGCGCTGTATGTGCATGCCGCCAATGGGCAGGGTGTCTTGAGCGTAGCCGGACTGCTGATCTCGGCGGTGCTCGTCGTGATCTATTTTCTGGTGAATTTCTGGAGCGTGAAGGTATTCGCGGATACGAACAGCGCCATCACCTTCTTCAAGCTAATCGTGCCGGCCGCGACCGCGATTGCCCTGGTGTGCAGCGGATTTCATGCCGAGAATTTCCATGTCGGCGTGCATGGCGGGCGGCATGTGGGCAACCTTGCCGCGATTCTCACGGCGGTTGCGACCAGCGGCATCGTATTCAGCTATAACGGGTTTCAAAGTCCGGTGAACCTGGCGGGCGAGGCACGCCATCCTGGGCGCAGCGTACCCTTTGCGATTTTTGGTTCCATTGCCTTGAGCACCGTCGTGTACCTGATGTTGCAGGTGGCCTTCCTAGGCTCCGTGGCGCCGGATCATCTGGGCGAGGGGTGGGCGGCGCTGGAGTACAGCTCGCCGTTCGCGCAATTGGCGCTGGCTCTTAATCTCAATTGGCTGGCGCTGTTCCTTTACGCGGATGCGTTCGTCAGCCCCAGCGGCACGGGCAGCACCTACACCGCGACGACCGCCCGCATGATCTACGCCATGGAGCGCAGCGGCACGGTCCCCGAGGTGTTCGGCAGGGTTCACCCGAAATACGGCATTCCGCGGCCTGCGATGTGGTTCAACCTGCTGGTGTCCTTCATTTTCCTGTTTTTCTTCCGAGGCTGGGGCAAGCTCGCGGCGGTGATTTCCGTGGCCACCATCATTACTTATCTGGTGGTGCCGATCAGCGTCATGGTGCTGCGGCGTACGGCGCCCAATCTGCACCGCCCGCTTCGCGTGCCGGGCTTGCCTCTGCTCGCGCCCATGGCGTTTGTGCTCGCCACATTGATGTTGTTCTGGGCGCGCTGGCCGCATACCGGTCAGATCATGCTGCTGTTGATACTGCCGCTGCCGGTGTACTTGTACTATCAGGCCAAGGGCAACTGGCGCGATTTCGGCCGGCAGCTGCGCGCGTCGTGGTGGTTGTTCGCGTATCTCATCGTCATCACGGTCCTGTCGTGGGCCGGCAGCAAAGAGTTCGAGGGTCACGACTATATCGGCTACGGTTGGGATCAGCTGTGCGTCGCCCTCACCTCTCTGGCCTTCTATTTCTGGGGCGTGCGCAGCGGCTGGCGCACGCCTGCGGTGATCGCCGTCGAGAAAGATGCGGCAGAAATGGCGGCGGTGAAATCCTGAGGTTGCAGCAGCTTAAGCCGCGTGCTGCACCCCTGACCCGGCAGCAACCTAAGCCTCCAGCAACTCCTTGCCCTCATTCTGCCCCGCGCGCAGATAGATTGAGCGCTTGGGACGTGCCATGACCCGCTGCACCATGGGCGCGAAAAATTCCAGCGGCAGGGTAGCGTAGTTCGGGTCGAACGCATTTTGATCGTGGCGTTCGCAAAAGAGCGCCGTGCGTTCGAAGTTCGGGTGGCCGCGAAACTGCTCGCGCATGTTTCTGTCCAGCCCCAAATGATGAAAGAAGTAGTAGCCCTGGAAGATGCCGTGATGCTGAAGCAACCACCAGTTCTCCTCGGAGACGAAGGGCTTGAGCACGGTCGCGGCGAGTTCGGCGTGATTGGTGGAGGCGAGAATATCGCCCATATCATGTAGCAAGGCGCACACGACATATTCTTCGTCCATGCGATCGCGAAAGCTAAGCGACGCCGATTGCAGCGAATGTTCCAGCCGATCCACCGAAAAGCCGCCGCAATCTCCTTTGAGCATCTGCAGGTGAGCCAGAACGCGGTTTGCGAGCTCGCCGTTGAAGGCGTTCGCAGCGCTGGCGATTTTTTGCCAATCGGCCTGCGTGCTCTCGGTCATCGCCGAGAAGGTGGCGCGATCCATCTCGCTATGATCCGGCATGTGTGCTCACTCCTTTTGGGCGACGTTGTTGGAATTATATCAGCGCAGGCCGGCGGCACTGGTCAGGTACACCGCGAATGTGCCTAACCAATGGCCGCCCTCGTAGTGTTCGCCTGTAACTGCCGGTAAGGCAGCGTCTCGATGCTGCGCGGCTACGGCGAGAAGCACGGGGATTCGGCGATCGCCTTTCGGCAATCCGTGCGCAATTCCTTCGAGCATCCAAGCGCGGCTCAAGTTCAATCCGTCAATATGGGCGAGCTTCGGATCAGAACGGTCGGTCACCACGCCGGGTTGCAGCCAAGCGGCGCCGCTGCTTTGGGGAATGCCCGGCAGAAACGCCGACAGCCAAGTCGAGAATGCCCTGGCATCCAGCACGCGGCGCATGAAGTCCGCCTCAGCGAGGCAGGGCGAGAGGAAATCCTCGCCGGAGGGCTCATAGCTCAAAGGGCAATTGCGGTCCGTGATATAGAAACGTTGCGCGGCATCCTTCAGCAGCGCACGCATCTCATCGTCTGCGGCCACTCCAGCCCAATCCCAGACCAATCCGAATGAAAAGGCGGTCTGGTCATGCTCGCCGATGCGGATCGGATAGTGCAACTTTGGCAGCCAGCTTTTGATGCGGGACGCGGCTTCGGTTTCCAGCGGCTTGAGCGTTGCGGACCATTGCTTCGCCTGCGGGTCATTCCACTCGCGCAGTTCGGCGGACAGCTGCAGCAGCCATGCAAGCCCGTAGGGCCGCTCGAAGGAGGCGCGGCCAGGATGCTTAAGATAGTTCAACTCGCCCGCAATGTTTTCCGGCGTGAAACTGCGGGCAAGTTCGCCCCGCGCCTGTGCGGCAAAGGGCGCGCTCGGCATCAAGCGCAGCAGTCTTACCAGCAACCAGTGCCCATGCACGTCCGAGTGCCAGTCGAAGCATCCGTAAAATGCGGGCGTCAACTCGCGCGGCGGGTGTGCATCCGCATCCCGGTCCATCGTCAGACTGATGTGATTGGGGTATTCATCGTGCAGGCATTTGAGCGCCAGACCCGCGAATCGCGCCGCGGCGGCAGGATCCATCGCGACCCCGCCGCTCGAGCTTGGGGTCGCAGCAAGGCTCATCGAGGACAAGCTCAAAAGAGTTGCAATCAATGCAATAGAGCGCATGCAAGGCTACCTTCGAGTAATGGCAGGTGTGAATAATGGCAGATGCGAGTAACAGCTTGCGAATCTTAACGCGGCCGTGCGCGGCGTGTGGCTTGGGCCGTGTACGGGTCGTCCGGCCAGTAATGTTTTGGGTAGCGGCCTTTGAGATCCTTTTTTACTTCGTGGTATCCGCGATTCCAAAAGCTCACCAAATCTTTGGTGATTTGCACCGGCCGGCCGGCGGGCGACAGCAACTTGAGCACGAGCGGTAACTTGCCGCCGGCCACAGCCGGTGTCGAGTTCAAGCCAAACAATTCCTGGAGCCGTACCGACAAGCTCGGATTCTCGCCGTCCAGATAGTCAATCGGGATGCGCGAGCCGCTGGGGACGGTGAAATGAGTCGGCGCTTCCCGTTCCACAATGATCATCTGAGCGTGCGTCAGGAACGAGCGCAGCGCTTGACCCAAGTCCAACTTCGCAAAGTGCTCGCGCCGCGTGAATCCCATGATCCATGCCGGCGCCCACTGCTGCATGTCCCGTCCGAGCGCCTCATCACTGAGGTCCGGCCAGGGCGCAGGACCTGTGATCTGGTATTGGCGCATGAGCATGACCCGCGCCCGCCATTGACGCAGCTCCTTGGTCCAGGGCAACCCTGCGACGCCGACGTGCTCGAGTCCTTCGAGTACGGCCTGCTGCAATGCCTCGGGATCGGGGTCGCGCATGTCGGATGATGCCAGGAGCAGGGCTCCCAGCCTGCGCTCGCGTTTGGCGCTCACCGCGCCCAGGCGATCGTCCCAGCGAATCTCCGCGGATTCTCGAATCAAAGCGTCAAAGTGCGCATTCAAGTCGTCGAGGCCGATGGGCGCGGCGAGAAATATTCGCGCCTCGCGCTCTGCTCCGTCGAGGTCGGCCGCGACGATGAATTCCGACTTCGCAAGTGCCTGCGCTTCGGCAAAGTGAGCGCCGCGGCCATTGGCCAGCAGATATCGCGCGCCGGCGCCGCGGCTCTGCGCGATGCGATCCGGATAGGCCCACGCCAACAGGATTCCAGTCGCATGATGCGGATCGGCCGAGTCGCGCGAATCACGCGCCAGGTCTCTTTGCCAATTACTGGAAGTGCGCTGCGCCTGCGAGCGGGCGCGAGCATCCACCGTGACGCCCGCGGGCAGGTCGCGTTGATCGCCACGGAGCACGGCCACCCGCAACCGCAAATCGGCATCGCGTGCGCCCGCAGTGGCGCGCAGGATGTCACGCTCGCCCAAGATCGCGGCAAGATCGCATGCGAGGCGCTCGGCGCCGAGTTCTTGAGCCTTGATTCGCATATGCGCGAGACGCGGGTGCATACCCAGTTTCTCGAGGATGCGGCCATGCGCGGTGATACGGGCCGCTGCGTCGATGGCCTCGAGCTGCTGCAGCAACTCTCGCGCTTGGGCAAGCGGCGCCGCGGGCGGCGAGTCGAGCCAGGCGAGACTGTCGGCATCGACCGCACCCCAGCAGGCCAGTTCCAGCGCCAGCGGCGCAAGATCCGCATGCAGAATTTCCGGCGGCGTCTGCGGACTCAAGGAGGCATGCGTGCCTTCCGACCAAAGGCGATAGCAATCTCCGGTGCTCAATCGGCCGGCGCGTCCCCGACGCTGGTCTGCCGCTGCCTGCGATACTTTTCCGGTCACCAGTCGACTCATGCCGGTGCTGGGATCGAATTCCGAATAGCGCCGCAACCCTCCGTCAACGACTACGCGAACGCCTTCAATGGTGAGGCTGGTTTCAGCAATGCTCGTCGCCAGCACGACCTTGCGCTCGCCGGCCATCGACGGTGCGAGCGCCGCATCCTGCTCTGCGCCTTCCAGCTCACCGTAGAGCGGCATGACTCGAACGCCGCGGTTGAGATCGGATTCCTGCAATGTGCGCTGCACGCGGCGGATTTCAGCGGCCCCGGGCAGGAAACATAAAATGTCTCCCGAGTGCTCGCGTAGCGCCGCGCGCACCACCTGCGCCACTTGGAGTTCAAGATGAGTGTCATTGCGCCGTGGGACATAGTGCGTCGTTACTTCAAAGCTGCGTCCCTGCGCGGATACGATAGGTGCGTCGCCGAGCAGCCGTACAAGGGGTTTCAGATCGAGCGTGGCTGACATGACCAGCAGCCGCAGATCTTGCCGCAGGTTCTCCCGGCTCTCGATGCAGAGCGCGAGCCCAAGGTCGGCATTCAGACTGCGTTCGTGAAACTCGTCGAAGATGACGCAGCCCAAGCCTGTGAGTGCGGAGTCCTCCTGCAGCATGCGGGTGAGAATCCCTTCCGTGACCACTTCGATGCGCGTGTCGCGGCCGACGCGAGTCTCCAGGCGCGTGCGGAATCCAACCGTGCGGCCGATGGGCTCTCCCAACAGTGCCGCCATCCGCATGGCCACGGCACGTGCGGCGATGCGGCGCGGTTCGAGCATCAAGATCTTCTGCCCTTTGAGCCACGGAGCCGGCAATAGCGCGATCGGTACCACCGTACTTTTGCCGGCGCCTGGAGGAGCCTCGAGGAGCACGGCAGGCCGCGCGGTCAACGCCTCGTGGAGCGCCGGCAGGGCCTCTTTTATCGGTAAATCGGGTAGTGGCGGTATTTTCACGCGGGTGGCTACGATAACCCATAGACCTGCGGGGGCGCGAAGGCGGTGCTAAGATGCGCGCCGTCGGGCCTGTAGCTCAGTTGGTTAGAGCAGGGGACTCATCAATAATGGTGCCTTCGCATCGCAAGGTGCGAAGTGGACGGGATGAATTCAGGGAAACCTGACCAGCTTTCGAAGCTGATGGCAACCCTGAGCCAAGCCGGCGGTACACCGTCGGAAGGTGCAGAGACTACCTGAGCGCGTTTAAGCCGCGCTTAATGACAGGCTAGAGCGTCCCGCACCCCACTGGGGTGAAGAGATAGTCCACTCCCTCCGGAAACGGCGGGGCAGAGTGAATCCCTTGGTCCTCGGTTCGAGTCCGAGCGGGCCCACTATTTCGTCTCGGGCGGTCCGAAGCGCGCGGCAACATAACGCCCGACTTCGTGTCCCATCGAGGTCCCGACTCGAGCAGACGAACGGTAGTGAAACC
>Ga0210387_10003943_pt1 | contig 11402 bp, 11 predicted proteins | sample IncBWC7OmetaG_FD_160108 | JGI IMG/M metagenome (GOLD analysis project Ga0210387, IMG submission 160108) | Forest soil microbial communities from Barre Woods Harvard Forest LTER site, Petersham, Massachusetts, United States - Inc-BW-C-7-O ... | reverse complement strand
CGTGAAATGCAGTGAGCTTGTCCGCCAAATCCGTCTTCGCAGGACTGTCGAGGACGCCGACTTGCGTCGTGATCGTGTACAAAGGCATCGAAGCGCCTCCTAACCCACCGTCGGCCGATGCACGGCCCAAATTCTCAAGTGACGTAGTTCTTCAGAATCCGCAGGTCAGTGACCGAGTACGACATCCCGAGCCGATAACCTCGTCCGACTCGCAGCGGCGCGAGCGAATGCATGTCCTCACCGCGAACGTCCGGAATCGTCAGCTCTGCCGAGCCGCCCCACACGTCCACGATGGCCAGATTGTCGGTAAGCGACATCGTGAGCTCATCGACCGGGGGCTTGGTCTGGCGCGCGGCCGCGAGTTGCGGGAAATATCGACGCATCACCGTCGGACGGTTGAACACCTTCGCAGGATCGGTGACCTTCTCCTCGAGCTGTACACGCGCCGTCGCCAATCGTTCGCCATGCGCCGCAACGCTGGCGCCGAATCGGCTTCCCTTCGCGAGAGGGGCGGCGGCCGCACTTGGCGCGGAGAAAGTCCGCGTTTGGTAGATGCTGCCATATTTCTTCGGAAAGCCTTGCGCCCATCCTCGAGCAATGGCCGCGTCATTGTCGACGAATATGTAAGGACAGTAATTGATCGGTGTGCCCTCGAAGACAGCCTCGACCAGCACGAAAGCTTCGCGGTATTGGTAGCGCGCGGGATCGGTGATCTCGTCATTTGAAGCCGTGAACTGCCAGTCGAGAAACCAAAAGAATGCCCGGCCCCGAGATTTCTCATCGGGCGTCACGCCGGGGGGCAACAGCGCCGCAATCGCGGCTGGATCGGCCCAATATTCGATGACGAGACAGTCGCTCGAATAATGCCAGGGGGGCGGTGAGGCCAATGCAGATTTTCCCTGCGGCGTGAGAGGAACTGAAAATCCGTGAAGCATGTCGACGCCCCTATCGATGAAACTGTTAGAGCCGGAAGTCGCTTAACTCTGCGCCGCTCGTAAAGAGATTTTTATCCCTCACTTGGGGGAGTCCCCGCTAAGGTTTCTGCTTCGGCTGACCTTCACTGGACCGGGAAGCTACAGGAGGCTGAGACTTGGTTGACTTCCCCCTTTCGGGGGACATGGGCAGAACCGTGCATGCACTACGATCACATCACCCGCGCGCCGCGCAAGCGCCCCAATCAGGCGGCATAGCACCATGACGTCGGATCTATTACCGGTTTTGATCCTTGGTTTCGTCCTTGTCAGCTACATAGCGCTGCGGCCGTTCCCCTCGCGGGTTCGCTACTTGTTCGACTTCCTGTGTTTTGTCGGCGCGACCTTCATACTTTTTCGCTATCAAACCCTTCCCGTACCGGGCAACGGCGGGACAGCCAATGCGACCTCGTTATGGCTGCGTGCAGTAGCCGGTATATGGTGGTTGCTCGGCGCGCGAGTGCTCGTTGCGGTGATGTCATTCACGCTCAATCGGAACCGCCAGTGGCGGGAGGCTCGGCTCTTTCCTGACCTCACCGCCGCCGCGATCTACACCGCTGCTGTTTTGGTTGTATTGATATCCGTACTTGCGCTGCCCATTGGTGGCCTGCTCGCGACCTCCGGCGTCCTGGCGATCGTGTTGGGACTTGCTTTGCAGAACACGTTGGCGGACGTGTTTGCCGGAATCGCATTCGGGATCGAAGCGCCCTTCAACGTGGGCGATCGTATTTCGATCGGCGACAAAACCGAGGGCACCGTGGTCCAGATGAACTGGCGTTCGATTCGCATTCTAACCGACGGCGACGATGTCGCGATTGTTCCCAACAGCGTGGTCGCAAAATCCGACATCGTGAATCGCAGCTTTCCGACTCGCGTTCGTTCAGCGTTCATAGAACTCTCGTGTCCTGCCACCTCAAATCCGGAGCGAGTCATCGAAACGCTTCAGCAAGCCACGCTGCTGTGCCCGCCTATTCTTCCCGCGCCGGCCTCCAGTGCCGTGCTGACACGCTTAGGTTCGAAGGAAAGTCGGTATCGGGTGAGTTTTTCGGTCTCTGACACCGAACACCTTTCGACGACCAAGGATCTGTTGTTCCGACATGCAATGCGGCAACTCTATTATTCCGGTCTGTACTTCCCGCACGCAGCGCAAGATGTTCGAGCACCCGATGAGGACACGAGCCGGTCATCTCACGCTGTTCTGCCGCTTCTTCAAGACATGATCCTTTTCGAAGCTCTGGAGGCGGCGCAGCTGGCCGAATTGGCCGCACACGTAACTCCACGATCGCTCGAACCGGGAGACGTGCTGTTCGCGCAGGGTGGAACTGAAGCGACGCTCTTCATCGTCGTCTCCGGAATTCTTCAAATCAGCAAAGATACTGAGCTTTCCAGCCAACAGACGCTTGGCTTTATTGGGGCCGGCGACTACATCGGTGAAGTCAGTCTCCTCACGGGCGCCCCTTATGCGGCGACGGCCACCGCTCGCACTCCTTGCAAGCTGTATGGACTCGATTGCCAGGTGATAAAGCACCTGCTCGCCGCAAATTCAGACCTGTATGCGGAATTTGACCGGTCCGCGCGCCGCGGCCTTGCGATTCTCAATCGAGGCGTGGCGGTTCGCGCCACCGATGACAGCGCTCGCCAATCGCTACTGCATCGCATTCGGGCTTTTTTTGACAACCAACACTAGCGAGAAGGCGCTCTCCCCCATAGGGGGGACTGCTGGCGATGAGTAAACCAATGACACTGCCTTCCTATGGATACGAGGTTAAGTCCAGCGGAACGCGGCAGCGCGCTCCATCGCTTTGCGCCGGTGGCGCGGCTGTGGTGCGCGGCGCCGCTGCTGGGTTTACTGGGTGGCTGCGACGGTTCGCCCTCGCGCAATATTCTAGGCTCGTATTTTCCGTCTTGGATGGTTTGCGCGCTGGTGGGGCTTGCATCGGCGCTCGTCGCCCGCGCAATTTTCAAGGCCTCAGGGATACTGAAGGAACTGCCCGTCCCCTTGGTCGTCATGCTGGCGATTGGCTGTGCAGTCACCTTCGCGATCTGGCTGATATGGCTGGCATGAATAATGTCTATGAGTGAAGGTAAATCGCTGCGCGGTAAAGTGATTGCGGCCACGGCCATCGCGCTGGCCATCGTTTTGGGTATTCTCGTCATTTTCGCGATCGATCGTCGCCCTCGCACGCACGATGCCTACATCTTTGCCTACAGCGCAGAGATGGCCTCGGAGATCAGCGGACGCATTGTCCAGATCCTCGTGACCAATGACCAAGATGTTGCAAAGGGCGCGCCGCTGTTCATCATTGATCCGGCGCCATATGAGTTTCAACTGCGCCAAGCGCGCGCGCAAGTGGCCGCGCTGAAGGCTCAGATTGCTCTGACGGGACGTCAAGTTACATCCCAGGGTTCTGGAGTCCAAGCGGCCGAGAGCCAGGTACAGAAGGCGCGCGATCAACTGCGGTACGCGCAGGACACGCGCAAGCGCCTCGAGCCGTTGGTGAAACCCGGCTTCGTTACCCAACAGCAATTGGACGAAGCCAAGACCAACGAAGCCTCTGCCGAAGCATCGCTTCAAGCACTCACCCGCAGCGCCACCCAGGCGCGCCAAGCGGTGGGCGACACTTTGAGCCTCGAAGCTCAATTGCAGGGTGCGGAAGCGGCGGAGGCCAATGCCGCGCGCAACTACGATTTGACGACCCTGCGTGCTCCGTTTGCCGGAAAGGTCGTCGGATTACAAATTGCGGAGGGCACCTTTGCCGTCGCAGGCCATCCGATCTTCAGTCTCATCAAGTCCGACGCGTGGTATGCCATCGCCGACTTTCGAGAAACCGAATTGCCGCGAATCGCCATCGGCGATCGAGCGACGGTGTGGACCATGTCCGAGAGCAACAGTGCCTTCGCGGGGCGCGTAGAAAGCCTGGGCGCCGGCGTACAGCCGACCGACAAAGGCGGCCCCGGTCTTCCCACAGTCGGCCGCGACCTCAATTGGGTGGTGGTCGCGCAGCGATTTCCCGTCTGGGTTCGGCTCGACAACCCGCCTCCCTATGCCATGCACGTGGGATTAACCGCATCCGTCAAAGTGCATCATGACGGCGCTCGCTGAGCCGCAACGATTCCGCCGCCCGCTCCTTGAAGTGCTCGCCGCCGGGGTCGGTATGCTGCTAAGCGCTCGACTGGCGCTCGCGCAAGCGCCGCCGAATGCCGAGCAACCCTGGGCCATTCCAGAATCGGCCATCCGCCGGGCCGAAGCCCTCGGCAACACTGGTTTCGCGGTTCCGCATAAGCAGTACGATCTGGCCGCGCTGGTCGATTTAGCAGAGAGAGCAAATCCAAAAACGCGGCAAGCTTGGGAAGCCGCGCGGGAAGCGGCCGCGGGCATCGGTCTCGCAGAGAGCGCGTACCTTCCGCAGCTTTCATTGCAAGCCATCGGCGGCTTTCAGCACACACCGTTGCCAATGCCAAGAAACCTGGTACCGGCAGGTTACTTCGTCTCCGACACACGGGAGGTTATTCCCGCGCTCGCTTTGAAATGGTTGCTGTTCGACTTCGGCCGCCGCGATGCCCAGTTGCAAGCCGCGCGCGCAGACTCTTTTGTCGCCAACGTGACCTTCACCGGCGCCCACCAGAAACTTATCTTCGACGTATCGCAGGCGTATTTCGACTTGGGCGCTGCGCGGGGGAAGCTCCATGCGGCGCAGAAGGCCTTGAGTACCGCCCTTACCACTCAGGATGCCGCCGTTGCCAAGCAAAACAACGGCCTCGCCACCGTGGTTGCCGTGGCGCAGGCGCAGCGACAAACGGCTCAAGCGCGCTATACGCTGGCAGCGGCCGAAGGCACCGAGAGAACCGCGCGCGCAAATCTCATTGCGGCCCTCGGCGTGCCTGCCGCGACGGAACTTGATGTGGTTGATAGCGCCGAGCTGCCGTTACCGCCCGCTCCCGCCGACACCGTGTCCAAGGCGGTCGATCAAGCGCTCGCTCATCGACCGGATGTCATTGCGGCGCTCGGCAAAGTGGATGCGGCCGAGGCCGCGCTTAAGGGTGAGCGGCGATCCTACTATCCGCAGATTGAACTCGCGGGGCAGGCGTTTCAGAATATTGGTTCGTTGAACTCCGACGGCGGCCCCTATTCGCATATTGATCGGCCCGGACAAAGCATTTTCCTGTCGTTTAGTGTCCCGCTCTTTGATGGCGGCATGCGGCGCAGTCGCATCTCCGTGGCCGACGCCAAAGCGCGGGAGGCACAAGAACAATTAGCAGCAGCGCGCGACTCCGCCTCGCAACAGGTAGTGCGCGCATATAACGGTTTACTGACGAGCCTGGCCGAATATGATGCCGCCACGGTTTTAAGTCAGGCAGCACACACGGCATACGAGGCAGCGCTGCGTTCCTACCGCCAAGGGGTCGGGACCTATACGGATCTTGCCACCGAAGAAAATGCCGTCGTTCAAGGCGACACACAGGTTGAAGACGCACGTGCGAATGCACACACGGCTGCCGCCGCGCTGGCGCTTTCCATGGGAGCGATTGACATAGCAGGCAACGGAGCCGCCCCCTGATCGACCGTGGAGCGGGGTAAGCGTTCTATCTAGACCGCACTTGGATTGTCACGCAAGCGCCGCAGACTCTCGGCAGCCGGCACAAAATAATACGAGCCGGTCAACGGCTGGGTGAAGCGCGTGAGTGCGTCGCGCGTGCCGGTCACAAGGCCCGCCATGCTCTCGAGCATTCTGGAGAGCCGCCTCTGGTCGGAGCTGAATCCGACAAACATGGTGCCATGTTCATCGACGGTCCCGTAAGGCATGTTGCGGCGAAAGATGTTTCCAAACTCGTCCTGATCTGTGCGTGCGACGTGCGAGTCCGATGGCTTGTTCTCCAGCTCGATGCTGTCGAGCTTTGTGCGCCCGATGATGCGCTCCTGCTGGGGGACCGACTGAGCTTCCCACTCAGCGACCTTGTGCCTCCACTTTTGAAGCAATAGCACTGTGCCGGCAGCCCCGGGAACTCCTTCGGGCAAAAGCGCTGCGCTAGGAGCGTCGAGCAGCGTCGGATTCTCCGAGCCATCGACGAACCCGGTAAGATCGCGATCGTGGCGGTAAGACCAACTCGAAGTTTCTTCCCCGAGCGAGGCAAGACCTGCGAGATCATGGACGACCGCGCGGGCCATGTCGAAGATAACGTCATAAGCACTACCAGACAGCCACACGAGCGCATCGTGCTGAGTGCTTGGCATCACGAATCCTTCCGAGCCTTCGATGCCCTTGTTAAAACCCGTCACGCCTGAGGGCGCGTCGCCTTGAGCAATCTCCCGCCATAGCTCAGGCCGAAAGCCGATGACGAAATTTACTCCTCCGGTCGTGGTTCGCGGTTCACGGATCGCGGAAATTGTGGAGGCGAACTCCTTGCATTTCTTCGCGTCGATAAGGTCGAACTCCAAGTAGGCATGAGAGGAGGTTCCCAGAGCAAAGATACCGGCTTGAGGCGTGTACATGCAGGCATAATATCAGGCTCAAACCTACTGCTCTTGTCGATCCGCCAATGCCAGAAGGCTCACATAATCGCGCGCGAGCGCACCCGCCATCCGCTCAAACGGCGGCGGACCCGAAATCGCCTTGCGCGCATACCATAAACCGCCGAGCGCGAGCACGCCCCAGCCACAGCATATCGCCCACGCCACTTCAGTCCGATGCGGGCCGTCCCACGCCGAGACAATCACGGCGACCGACAGAAAGCAGGCAAAGATGAGGCCTGCGGCTGCCGAGATGATCGCGCCCACGGACGCCTTGACGATCTCGTCGCGAAACTTGTGCAGATCATCTCTGGCGAGCGGACCGTAATGCGGTGCTCGCTGACGCAGAAACTCAAGAATTGACCTGACTTCATGAACTCGGCGAAACATGTTTAACTCCGCATTGGTGAATCTAGTGGCACGAAGCGTCGATGCCGTTCGCCGAACTCGTCAGCGCTATTGCGATTGCCTGGGCGAGCGCCGCGATCTCTTGTTGGTACCCCACGACCATTCCGTCGTAGCCGGCACGGATCTTCTCGTCGGCCTGGAATGTACAGGTTGTAGTCCGCGCGCCGTCTGATCGCGGGCCCGTGGATACGGTTGCCTTCCAAGACGCCGCGAACAGCGCATGTCGGCCGAGTTCCGCCTCGAAATGTTGCACGTCGATATCGAGCGTCACCTTTGTAAAGGTGGGACTGAAACCGCTCGTGCCGCTCAGCCGGCGCTGCAGCGCGAGGCGCACTGCATCTTTGATTTCGTCGTTCACTGGCGAAGCCCATCGCTCATTCTCTAAAAGCGTCATCTCGGTCGGTCCGGTGCGAACCATCAGCTCGGCATGGTGAAGTAGCGGCGGCGTATGCACGACTCGCACATCGATCGCGAAGGCCGTCTGCGGAGCCGGCGAAACCTCGGCCGGCGACGTCAAGGTGTAATAGTGGACCGGCGCCGACGTACAGCCGACCCCGACGCTCACGAGCCACAGCAGAGCGAACCGAAGGAAATAGCGCTTCACGGATTGGCCTCCGAGCTTGCCGCCGCGGGTTGCCCCGGCATCTTCTGCGGTCGCCTGCCGCGCAAAAGCGCATCTGGATGACGATCGAGATAGTCGGCCAATTCACGCACGGCCTGCAAAGTGCCGCGGGACTCCAGTAAAGTTTCAGCGAGGCCGCGTTGCAGGGGCGATTCCACATCGAGAGTCCGGTCGGCGGAATCGAGCGTCCGATGCAGGGCCGACAAAGTATCCTCGGCATTCGGCAGCGTCCGCACGTGCAGCTCACTTAAGGTTTCGTGAAGGTCCTTCAGATCCGTGTGCAGATCCGCGACGATTTGCTCGAGCGGTAGATCATTCACCTTCTTCACCAGCCGGCCGATATTGGCTTCCAATTCTTGAAAAGTCCCATTCACGGTCGGCAGTTCGAGCGGCCGAATCGACGCGTCGAAGTCGGCTCGAGGGCTCGCCGGCAGAAAGTCGAGCGCGATATACAGCTTCCCGGTCAACAGGCTTCCCGATCGCGGAAGTGCGCGCAGTCCTCGCTTGACCAAAGTCCCCACGAACGCTGCGAGCGTCTCTTCGCTTTCGGTCTTCCCCTGCGCCGCGAGTACTGCGTAGGCCTGCCCCATCCGGCGGGGATAGACTTTGGCGGTAACAATGACCGGAAAGGATTTATCCTGCCGTTCGTAACCTAAGTCCACGGCGACGACAGACCCTATGTTCACTCCGACGAATTCCACCGGCGCGCCCACGTCGAGGCCGCGCAGCGCCTGTGCGAAATGCATCCGAACGTAGTGCGGTTCCCCATCCGGCGGCGCCATTGCGTCGGTTTCGTTTTTGTACAACGTGAAGTCACCCTGTATATCGTCGGCTGCCGAGACGGCGTCGGTTGGACCGTCATCGAACGCGACGCCTCCGGCAAGCACCGCCGCCAAGGATTCGGTTTGCACATTCAGGCCATCGGCGCCCAGCTTGACGTTGATGCCGCTGGCATTCCAGAAGCGCGTCACGGGCTTCACGAAGCCATCGTAAGGCGCCTCGACAAACACGGTCACTCGCGTGCTGCCGTCGCTCAGCAGATTCTCATCGATCACGCGACCGACTTGGAACTGGCGAAAATATACCGGAGCACCAATCGCCAGGGAGCCGGCCCGTGCAGCGTGCAACTGCAGCTCGCGACCGCGCGGACCGTGCGAAAGCGCGGGCGGATTCTCCAACCCGACAAACTGTCGCTCATGGAGCGTGGCCGCGCCGGTCTTCATGCCGATATACACGCCCGACAGTAACGTATCGAGCCCCGATACCGAGCCCACCCCGATCCGCGGCCGCACGATCCAGAATTGCGTATCGGCCTTCAGCAAGCTGGCCGCATCCTTCGACAAATCCGCGCTCACCAGGACGGTTTGGTGATCGGCGCTTAAGCCGACGGCCGACACGTGCCCCACCGTGACGTCCCGATACTTGACCAGCGTCTTTCCTACTTGGACCCCCTCGCCGGTCAAGAAGCTGATCGTGATCCGAGGACCCTCGTTCTCCCAATTCTTGATGAGCAGTGAAATACCGATGACGGCGGCGGCTATCGGCACCACCCACACCAACCGCGGAATCCAGGTTCGACTCCGAACCGCCGGCGTGGGAAGCTCCTCTTCAGAAGGTGGCGTGGGCGCGGCGCTCATGTTCGTCGATCCCATATCAAGCGGGGATCGAAGCTCAATGCCGACAACATGGTCACGACCACGACGGCGCAGAAAAACGCGATGCCGGCACGCGGTTCGGCGGTGCCTAACAGCTGAAACTGCAAGAGTGCCGATGTCAATGCGACAACGATGACGTCGAGCATCGACCAGTAGCCAATGAACTCCACGATCCGATAGAGTACGGTCCGCTGATGCTGCTGCCACCTGCTGTTCTTGCGCACCGTGAAAAGCAGCAAGCCGATCGCAATAAACTTTGTAAATGGCACGGCGACGCTGGCGATGAATATCAGCAGGGCGATATCCCAGTCCCCCGATTGCCAGAACTCGAAAATTCCGCCGAGAATGGTGCTGTCCGCGTCTCCCGGCAGTCCACTGGTGTGCATCACGGGCAGCAGATTCGCGGGAATGTAAAGGGTGATTCCTGCGATCAGAAAGGCAAGCGTCATCTCAGTACTGAAGGGAGTTCGATGCTCGATTCGACTTTTGCAGCGCGGACAGCGCAGATCCGCCTTAAGCGCTGCGCGGGACACTGCCAGGCCGCAGGTTCTGCAAAGAACCAGCCCGAGTTCGTGCGATTGCCTCAACGGTGTCATGTTTTGGCCGGGGCGATCGACCACCAAGATGCGGGGTCACAACGCCCGAGTATCGCAAGCACCATTGTCAAGGCCGCGATCGCCCAGAAGCCGGCCCCCGCCGCAATGGGAACCCAATTTGCGAGTTTCACAATTGCGACCAAAGCACCAAGCAGGAAGACCTCCGTCATACTCCAGGGGCGCATCCGGTGCAGCAGCTTCATGATCGGACCAAAGCCGGGCGGTCGGCGCGCGGCGCGCGCGAACAGGAGCACCCAGAAGAGCAGGCCTATTTGCACCGCCGGGATGAGAAAAGTCGTGAACGCAAGGCCCAAGGCGGCGACAAAAATCCATCCCTGCTGCAGTGAGCGCACGGCAAACCAGATATTGGCCTCGGTCTCAATTCCTGCGATGTCGATGCTTAGGACGGGTGTGAGATTCGCGATGGCGAAAAAGATCGCTGCGGCACAGACCAGTGCCAAGCCACTCTCCACGCTCGCGCCAAAATAGCGTGCCAGAACCGCGTCACAGCGCCGGCAGAGCGCCACATCACCCCGGCGCAAGGGAAGCGCACGATACACGGTGTCGCAATCGCGACAAATGAGTATCGGGTTCATCGGCACCGACTGGCCCTCGCTAAAGATTCTCGCTGACCATTTGGAAAACGTCGCCCGCCTGTCCATGCATGACAGCCTTGATTGAATACATGGCCATCCCATAGACGTTCTCAGGTGCCGCGTGCGGCGGCATCACAAGTTCCATCGGCTCGACCTTGACATTGAGCAACGCGGGTCCCGGCTGCCCGAGCCACTCGGCCACGGCGCCTTCGAGTTCCTCTGCCTTGCTGACGGTTCGGCCCCAGAGGCCCATGGCTTCCGCGACCTTGCCAAAGTCCGGATTACGCAGATCGGTATAGACCGGTATCAATCCTTCGCCCTTTTGCTCGAGTTCCACGAATCCCAACTTGCCGTTGTCGTAGACCGCTATCTTGATCGGCACATTCTCTTGTACGAGGGTGATCACATCGCCGAGCAACATAGTGAAACCGCCGTCCCCGGCCAAGGCGATGACCTGGCGACCCGGCTGGGCCTTCTGCAATCCGATGCAGTTTCCGATCGAGGTCGCCATGGTCCCATGCAGGAGGCTGCCGAACATGCGTCGCTTACCGTTCGCCTCCACCATTCGCAACATCCACACCAGCGGTGTCCCATCATCGGCTGCAAACAAGGCATCTTGGTTGGCAAGTCGATTGATGATCGAGGTCAAATATTGGCCGGGGATTTTGCCGCGCGGGCCGGGCACGGCCCTACCCGCCTGCGCTTTGAGCGCCTTCTTGTGACGTTCCACATACGTGTTGAGAAATGTAGCCTCTTTGCGCTGGGTAACCCGCGGCAGGAGCGCCTGGAGTGTGTCCTTGATATTTCCCACCACCCCGAGATCGACCGGATGGCGACGGCCAACGTGGGTCGAATCAATATCGACTTGGATTATCTTCGCGTGGTCTGGATAGAATTGCCGCCACGCAAAATCGGTACCGAGAAGCAGCAGAGTGTCGCAATTCAAGATGGCGTGATATCCGGACTCCGATCCGATCACGCCCGTCATGCCCACATTGTTCGGATTGTCGTATTCGATCTGGTCCTTACCGCGCGAGGTATGCGC
>Ga0210387_10003942_pt1 | contig 11404 bp, 11 predicted proteins | sample IncBWC7OmetaG_FD_160108 | JGI IMG/M metagenome (GOLD analysis project Ga0210387, IMG submission 160108) | Forest soil microbial communities from Barre Woods Harvard Forest LTER site, Petersham, Massachusetts, United States - Inc-BW-C-7-O ... | reverse complement strand
ATCGGCGTCTCATTCTTCCCGCGCGTGGATGCCGGCCAGTTCTTCATCAATTTCAAAGCGCCTTCCGGCACGCGCTTGGACGCGACGGAGGCAGAAGCGACCCGGCTCGAAGCGCTTGTTCGGTCGACGGTATCGACTCGAGATATCGCCAAGGTCGTCACGAACATCGGGGTCGACCCCGGCTTCTCGTCGCTGTACTCGCCCAATTCGGCAATGCACACGGGGTTCGTGCAGGTCGCGCTCCAGCCCGGCCATGGGATGAGCAGCTTTGCCTACATCGAACGCGTGAAGCGCCGAATGACGGAGGAGATGCCCGAGCTCCAGGCGTTCTTTTCCTCGGGGAGTCTGACCGATGGCGTCTTGAACATGGGCGCGCCGGCCCCGATCGACATTCGCATCAGCGGCACGGATATGCGTCAGGCGTTCGGGATCGCGCAACATCTGGCATCCGATGTCCACGCGCTGAACGGCATCGCCGACGTCTACATCCCGCAGGACATCGATTATCCGTCGCTGCGCCTCGCCATCGATCGAACACGCGCGAGCGAGCTTGGTCTGTCGGAAAAAGAGGTCGTGTCGAATGTCGTCACGGCACTCACGTCGAATCAAATGATCGCGCCGAGCATTTGGGTCGACCCGAACAACGGCAACAACTACTTCCTGACGGTCATGTACAAGGAAGGTCAGGTCCAGTCACTCGACGATCTGCGCGCCATTCCGCTGCATGGAGCGAACGTCACGCGTCCGACGCGACTGGACATGGTCGCCCAGCTGACGCAATTCGAGGCGCCGACCGAGGTGGATCATCATCAGATCCGCCGGGCGATCGACGTGTATGTGCGTCCGTCGACGGAGGATGTGGGAGTCGTGACGCGTGAGATTCAACGGCTCGTCGACCGCACCTCGCGACCGCACGGTGTCGATATCGCGCTGACTGGCAGCATCGAAGCCATGAACGCGTCGTTCCGGAGCTTCGCGATCGGGCTCGTGTTATCGGTGGTGCTGCTGTTCCTCATCCTCGTGGCGCAATTTCGATCGTTTCTCGACCCGGCCATCATCCTCCTGGCCCTTCCGCCGGGCATCATCGGCGTCGTGGTGATCCTCCTGCTGCCCGGCACAACGCTGAACGTGATGTCGCTCATGGGGATCGTGATGCTTTCGGGTATAGCCGTGTCGAACAGCATTCTCATCGTCGAGTTCGCGCATCGCCTCGTGCGTGACGGCGCACCCGTGCGCGACGCGGTCGTCGAAGCCTGCCGTGTCCGGCTCCGTCCCATCGTGATGACGTCACTGGCGACGATCATCGGGCTCTTGCCGATGGCGCTCAAGATCGGGGAGGGCAGTGAGGCGTATGCGCCATTGGCCAGAGCCCTGATTGGCGGTCTGGCGATGTCAGTGGTGTTGACGGTGTTCGTGGTGCCAGCGGGATTCTACCTCGCGTATCGGCACCTCCCCCAACCTGGCCATGCGGCGGCTGACGCATGACGAAGATCGCGTCAGGTGGCCGATGCGGAGCCGGGCAGCTCGATCACGCACAAAGCACCGGACTGCTCCGGGGCGTCGAACCGAATCGTTCCGTGACTGCGCGACACGGCCCATCGGGCCAGCGCCAGCCCCAGGCCAATCCCGCCGGTATCGCGCGAGCGGTTGGAGTCGACACGGACGAATCGCTCGAAGATGCGCTCGCGATCTCGCTCGGGGATGCCTGGGCCCTGGTCCTCGATCGAGAGACGGATCGTGTGGTTGGCATCCGTCGGCGAGACTCGAACCACAATCCGGCCACCCACGGGCGAATGTTTGATGGCGTTGTGCAGCACGTTGACAATCGCGAGGCGGACGAGCATTCGGTCGGCCCGCACGACGTCATCGGTGTGGCGATCGATGTCGATCGAGGCGCGCTTCTCGTGCGCGAGAATTTCGACCAGGGCCGTGGCCTCACGGATCAGGTCGATGAGCGGGAATACCGAGGTCGTCATCTCCGCTCGTCCGGGTTCGGCTCTGGACATCATCAAGAGTCCGTCGATCAACTCGGTCAAGCGGCTCGTCTCCTCGAGCATGCTCCCGATGATTTCTCGGTAGGCCTCGGGGGTGCGGGGGTGTTGGAGGCCAACTTCGCCCACGCTCCGAATCGCCGCCAGCGGCGTGCGCAGCTCGTGCGCGACGTTGCTGCTGAACTGCCCGAGTTGGTCGAACGAGGCGGCGAGGCGCGACAAGAGGTCATTGAGTACGCGCGCGATCTGCCCGAACTCATCGTCGGGATTGTCGACCGACAATCGCTCGTGCAAGCGATGCGCAGTTATGCGTTCGGTCTGGGCGGCCATACTGGCGAGTGGGTCCAGTGCGTGACGAACCAGATTGCCGCCGGCGAACGCCGCCGCGATGAGCGTGAAGGGCAGCACGAGCGCGACAATGACCAGGAGTCGCAGGAGGCCAGCGTAGACCGGTGCCAGGCTGTACGCGAGTCGGATCAGAGTGAGCCGGCCGTTGACGGCGTGGAGGTGGCTGATCAACTGAACTGGCTCGCCGTTCGGAAGATCAATGTGGCGCTGATCAAATGCGCGCCCCTCGCCGGGTTGCACCGGGCCGCCGAGGTCGAGCGACGCCGTGCGGTCGTTGCGAAAGAGCACGGCACCAGCTGGGTCGAGCACTTCCATGTATCGGTCGACCCGGCGGCGGTCGGCCAACGACGTGTGGTAGTCCTCGTTCAGGCTGAGGCGGCCGTCCGGAGTGAAGTAGAGCAGACCCTCAACGGTCTCCATGTCCTGGATCTGATCGTGATAGATCTGCCGCGTGACCTGCCAGTAGTCGATGGCTCCCGAGATCACCGTATACAGGACGAGCACGGCGGCGAGCGTGGCGACATACCACAGGGTGAGGCGCGTCCGCACGCGCAGCGTCCGTGGCGTGCTCACGCTTGGTCGCTGCGCATGACAAATCCGACCCCGCGCACGGTGTGGAGGAGTTTGACGTCGAATGGGTCGTCGATCTTCTTCCGCAGGCGATTGATCTGGACGTCGATCACGTTGTCGATCGGCGTATGTCGCGACGTCTCCTGCCAGACCTCCTTGGCGAGCATCTCGCGAGAGACCACCCGTCCGGCATTGAGCAGCAGATATTCGAGCAGCTCGAATTCGCGCTGCGTCAGGTCGAGGCGGCGGCCGCCACGCGTCACGACCCGGCTCGCGACGTGGAGCGTGAGATCGACGAGCTGCAGCGTGTGGGGTGTCGCGTGATCCTGGTGGCGACGCAGCAACGCGCGAACGCGCGCCGACAGCTCGGGCATCGCGAATGGCTTGACCATGTAGTCGTCCGCTCCAGCATCGAGACCAGCGACGCGATCTTCGACCAGATCACGAGCGGTCAGGATCAAGACCGGCAGCCGGTGTCCTTCGCGGCGAATGCCCTGGAGAATCTCGAGTCCACTGCGCCGTGGCAGCATCACGTCGAGAATCACGAGGTCGAACCGCTCCTGGTGCAGGAGGAAAAATCCCTCCTCGCCTGTTCGTGCGGCCGCGACATCGTAGCCGTCCGAGCCCAAGCTCTCGGCGAGCGCGGACGCGAGCTTCTCCTCGTCCTCAATGATCAGCAACCGCACATCTCAACCTCCGCACGGAGCCGTTCCTCCCATGCCCAACCATAATCATCGATCACCCGGTACCCTCGTGCAATGGTCCGTCCGACTCGCGGCGAGCGTCGTTGTCGCGCTTCCGTCGCTTTGCGCCGCGCAGCTTGCGATTCCCAACGAACGTTCGATTCCCGTTGACTTCTCACGGACCGTGAGTGCGGCCAAGGCCAAGCCGGGGGACCCGGTGTTGGCGAAGACGCTCGAGGATGTCGTCCTCGCCGATGGCACGACGTTGCGAAAGGGTGCGCTGGTCATCGGCCACGTGGTCGAAGCCCGCGGCTTCACTTTCGACGAGACGCCCTATGCCGTGCAGCAGCCCTCCGTATTGGCGGTGCACTTTGACACAGTGCGTGTCGGACATCAGGACGTACCGCTCTCCGTGGCGGTGCGAGCGATGGCCAATTACCTCGCCGTCGATGAGGCGCGGACACCGCCGCCATCGGATCTCGATTTCTCTGGAACGCTAACGCAAGTTGGCGGCGACGAGGTCATTCCGCGTGAGATCGAGGTGCGGTCGCCCGGCGGCGATATCGTGGGGTACAAGCGGAAACAGGGTATCGTTGCCCACCTCATTCCGGCGCGATACCCGTCGCGCGGCGAGTGGCACCAATGTGGCGGTACGAACACCGAGGAGGCCGTGGCGATCTTCTCTGCCTCGGCGTGTGGCCTGTACGGGTTCGCCAAGTTGGAGATGCCCGACAATGGAGCGTCGAGTGGCACGTTTCGGCTGGAGTCCCGGCGCTACACCGTGAAATTGTACGCGGGTAGTGCGGCGCTACTGCAGGTCATCGAGCCGTCCTTGGCGCGGGCGGTACAACCTTGATGGCATGGTGACGATCGCTCGGAATTCGTTCTTCTATTGGCCCGTCGCGGTTGCGCTCGGGCGCGGCGTGGGACTCCTCCTGTCCTGGCTGTGGCGCGAAGCGCACGCAGTCGGATGGCCCGCGTGGGCCCGCGGCGTACCTGTTGCCGGCGCGCTCGGGTATATCTGCTATCTGCTCGGTGGGCTCACCCGTGAACACTTCGGGCTTTCGTGGTGGATGGCGTGGACCGTGGTCGCCCTGGTGGCGGTCCTGCAACTCGTGGCTCTCAGGATTCTTCGACGATGGGCGGCCGAGAATGGTGCGAGCCTGACCTGAGCAGGCCGCGTTCGTACTGGGAGATACGCTCTTGGAGCGACTCCCAGGCGTCCTCCACATCGATCGGCTCGGATCCGAGCCGTCCGATCCAGAACTCGACTGGGTTGAATTCGCGGTTGTCCGGTGGCTGGTTGGTCACTGTATATATAGACGCACTGCCTCCCTGACTTGCGTATGCTCGCGGCAGGCGGCGGTGTGACCGACCAGACTTACACCACACGTTTATTCGCGAGATCGGTGCAGTTCACGGGCGACCTTATGGAACAACCGACGATCGGTGCAGCGGGATGGGGAGCTGACATCCGAGTGCCCGGCTTGGGCGGCACCGACTGGTGGCCACAGCACCCACCCGAGGCGGCGGTGCTCGCGCTCCTGCGGATCTGTGTCCCTGGAATCCTCGAACCGTTTGTGCGCGCGCTGGCTCACCATGGGGAGCATTTGCGGTCCAGGCGAGAGCTGGCGCGCCTCGCAGGGTGTTCGGTGTCTGCCCTTCAGGGACGGCTCCACACATCGAGTCTCCCGTCTGCGTATCGCCTGGCCTGTCATGTCCAATGGGTGCACGCCTACTGGCACCGCGCGCCGACGACCTTCGCCAAGGTGCGCGCCGGTACCTCCGTTCACGCGCGCAGCGCATTTGGTGCGGCCTGGTACAAGCGCGATGTGGGTCTGTCGGCGGAGGAGCAGATTGCGCTCGGTGCGCCGGTCTCAGGAATCGATGCGCTCGCTCGGGTCTTGAGACGTGCGGATGCTACGGGTGAAGTGCCGGCGGTCGCGCGCGTGGTGTCAGCGGCGTTGGAGGACGCGGCGCGCGCGCGTCAGTGTCAGCCGGGCTTGGCAAGCAGGAGCCAGGAACACAGCTCGCTCTCGGTGAGGTGACAGACGGTCTCCCAGGATGTCTGGCCGGGATACGGCAACACCCGGAACCCGCCCGCGCGGGAGTAGAAAAAAACACGGGGAGGCCCGGGGTCCGGCGTCTTCCATGGCCGACATTCGTTGCGCTCGCCGACAAATGAGGACCACACGCGCCAGTTCGTGCCTTCGTGCACGAACGTCCGGGATGTCTGCTCAGGCATGGGCAAAAATGCTAAGGCAGCAGCTTTCAGGTTGCCGCGATGATACCGGGAGTCGTGCGTGAGAATCGACTGACGATCGACTCGGAGATGCCGGTGTTGTCGGTGACGGTCTCCGGAGGCACGGTCGCGAGCCACTGTGCCAAGCTCGACTCTTGGTAGATCCCGCTGTTGAACGCGAGCACGATGCGCGCCTGGTCGGGGCCGAGGTTTTCGATGTGGTGCCCGAACCCACGCGGGATGTACACGACCTGGCCCGGACCGACTTCCTCGGTGCGCGATCGGCCGCTCGAGCCGAACAGTGTCACGCGCACGCGACCGGCGAGATAGTACTGCCACTCGTCAGCGTTGGGATGCCAGTGCATCGCGCGCAGCGCGCCTGGCTTCAGCGTCATATAGGCTCCCGTCATCGTGGTCGACATCGGGAACTCGACCGAAGACGCGATGCGCAACGTGCCGCCCAGGAACTCGTGGGGCACTTGGGCCATGAGCTGGTACTTGTGTGTGAGCGAACCAACCCGCTCGCTGCCCGGCGGCGGATCGACGGGAAGCGGAGCGGGGACCCGGCCTTGGGCGATGTACGCCTCTTTCTTCGGGATGTTGGCGAACGTCGAGGCCGGTGTCGCGAAATTCTGAGACAGCACGCTTGGGGAGGTCAGCGCCATCCAGTCGGTGATGCTAAAGGTCCCGTACTCGGAGAAGTGCCCGTTGTCGAACACGAGCACGAAGTGGGTCTCCTCAGGACCGAGTCCCTGGAGCGAGTGCCCATATCCGCGCGGGAAGTACCAGATGTCGCCTGGCCCCAAGTCGACGACTTCATTGTGGCCGTCCGGATCGAACACCGTAACCCGGCACCGTCCGCGGTCCATGAATGCCCACTCGGCCGCCAGCGCGTGCCAGTGCAGCTCGCGCAGTCCACCCGGCTTGAGATACATCGACACGCCGGCAAGCCCCTCGGACAGCGCGAATTCTTTGACTGTTGCCTCCTTTCCGACACCACCGGCGGTGACCTTGCCGACCTGCGCTTCGATGTTGTACGTGAACGGTGGGATGGGTTCGGCTGGATCTGCGATCACCCGATCCGACAAGCGCATGGGATGGTCGCCGGGCATGAGGGCGCCCACCATCGCGGTCCCGGCGACGGCTGCAAAGTCACGGCGCGTCAGGGGTCGATCAGCGTCCATCGTATTCTCCAAGGTTGGTCCGGCGGGTTGCCTCCCTTAACGATGGAGGCCCATGTGGGGTGAGCGGTAGTGCCCGATGAGCACTCCCGGGGCGCCCTTGGTTCGATAGTGCCTAAAGGCGGGCGACGCACAGGATTCCGACGATACGATCGCTGTGGATGTCGACGCCAGGCACGAGAGTGACTAGGATACGGCGACCCTGGGCGTCCGCTGTCGTGCGCCCGTGGACGACACTTCCCGGAGGAGCCACGCTCGAATCGCCACTCGGGACGACTGCGAGATGCGTCTTCGTCTGTACGGTGCTCTTGGCGGGGCGAGCGACCGCGCAGGACTCGACCTCGGTACCAGTTTGGAAAGACGCCGCGATCGGCGGCGCATTTTTCGCCGCGGCTGCGGCCGTGTCGCCGTTCGATAGTCGGCTGGCGGTGGCATCCCAGCACGTCTCACTACAGCGAAGCACCTTCTTGCGCGACGGTGCAAACGGGTTCGACGCTGTGGGTGTGCCAGGCACGTTCGTGCTAGCGTTGGGCTTCTACGCCGGCGGGTGGCTGGCTCGTGATCGTGGCATCGCCACGCTTGGCCTGCACGGCGGCGAGGCGTTGGCGGCGAGCGCCGTGGTGACCGAGCTCCTGGGCGGTATCTCAGGACGGGCGCGGCCCTCAGTGGACATCCACCACTCGGGCACCTTCCAATTCGCTGAGGGGTTCCGATCGGACGCCCACGCGTCTTTCCCATCCGAACACGCGACCGCCGCGTTTGCGATGGCCTCGGTGTTGGCCGCCGAGTCGGCGCGCCGGTGGCCTCACGCCTCGCGCTGGATCACGCCCGTTGCGTACACCGTCGCGTCACTCGTCGGCGTGGCTCGCGTCTACAAGAACGAGCACTGGGCGAGCGACGTGTTGGCGGGCGCCGGGATCGGCACGGCGACTGGTTTGCTGGCAGTCCAGTACCGTCCGGATCAGATACTCTTGCCGCGGTGACGGGAGTGCCTTACGAGATGAGTTGTCGGCGTTACGCGGCGTGCGCCTCGCCTCGCGCCGATGATCGGTGGAAGCTGACGCGGTGCGATTCGGTGCTCATCGGTGCGCTCGGGAGCGCAATGATGCCGCCCCGCATACTGCGACGAACATGCCGTTGTTGACGATGCGGGCCATGGCGGTCAGGTCGAGAAGCCGTCGAGTGGCAGATCCGGTTTAACGCATGCAGACAAGAAATGAATCCCGTACTGCGTCGCGCGCATCAAGCCGTAGAGGCGACGTTCAACGCGGTGCGCATCTGCAATGGCTTTAACCGCCTCGATGGACTCAGGATGCTTGTCCAGGGTGGCGTACTGGTCTTGCGCGTCAGCCAAACGCAAATCTTCGCGGAACTCCACCAAACCGAGACGCTCCAAGTTGGTCAGATAGCTTCCGGCCAAGTGGCGATGTTCGCACTGGGCGCGATCAGCCACGAGTGTGTGCCGCCAAAGCTGGATGTTTTGCGGTGAGTCGGGAACGATACTCTGACTTGAAACGATCGTTAGCGTGCCCCACGCCTGAACATTGGCAAGCAGGCCGAGGATTCGCCCCTCATCGGGAGACAACTGCTTCAACAGCTCAACGAATGAGGGATGCGCGCGCTCTGCTGAGCACCGGTCCATAGCTGTAGCGAGTAAGTTGAGATAGAGATCGTGTAAGACCTCGTCTCCTTGCGGGCCGACGAACCGCAATGCCTCGATAGCAGGGCCCGCAACCAACAGAGACGGCGCTTGTCGGCGGTCTGATGGGACGCTCTCTAGCCGCTCTTCGATTCGCTCCTTGATCCAACTGCATACTCTATCGACTGTCCAAAACGGAACGACAAAGGGAGCTAGCGCCCCCTTTGCAATGACACCTAACGAGTCGCCGACCGCCTTCGCTGGTGGAAGCAGTACTTCTTTAATGACCTCGGCTGTTGGCTTGGCCGCAGCCGCTCCCGCGCCGGCGGCCGCACTGAGTTCAATCACCGCTTTGATGGCTTCTACGTCTGACACGCGCGTCTCCGCCGTTAGTCCCTAAATATAAGACAACATTGGAGTGTCGATCCCTATTGCGTGGCACCCGGCCCACGTCAGGTCTCGCAAGACGCCGATCCGCCGCACTTAAGAAAGAACGCCATAGCAGCTTCGCACCAACATCAAATCCATTGCGTGACAGATTAAGAGCGGGGTCAATCTTCCACGACGGGCGCGCGCATGGGGACGCTGACCACGAGCTTATATGGTTCCGGCAGCGGGGGCGCGTGAGCCCCCGCGCGGCGAGCGGTTCAGATGGAACGGGGCGAATTGCGTAAGGGTTGGCTTGCACGGACCACTCCAGGTTTGTCTGCAGAGGGTGGCCAGTCAGGGCTCGGTCGACGATGATAACAGCCCCACTCGATCGAGCACATCTTCGAGTCGTTCGTGCGGGTCGACCGCCGCTGACTACGACAACGTCTGGCGGCGTCGGCCTGGGCCTCGCGATCAGCCGCGGCTAGGCGCGCGCGATGCATGGGGGAAGGGTCGCGGTTCGTGCTGACCTTGCGCCGCGTGCCATAGAATGTGTTCGCTCGCTGACCGAGGCGACTGTTGGCGTTGCCATCGAGTCGTGAACATCAGTGTGGAACTGCGACTGGGGCGAGGGGCTGCGTAATGAAGGCACATGCCGCGCAGACGGCGACAGTCGACGGGGTGCCGCGTTAGTCAGCCAAGGGCCCTACCTCACCGGCTCTCGGGTTTTGGGGCTAGAGTTTGACGCGGACCGGACCCACGCGAGGGTAGCCAAATTCGATAGTGTGTGAACGGCTGGTCACTAATCCGGAGCAGTCCGTCGTCTGGAATGTCTCCGGCCACCAATCGTTCGAGAAGTGCCTTCGCCATGCGGTCCGCGCACACGATCAGTTTGTTGGCTATGAATTCCGAGCCAGTATCGGCTGTCGCGTATAGCAATTCGAATTTGGGCGGCAGGTAGAATTCATCCAGGATCGGGCGGGACCGCTCGTTGTATGCGGCGATGTTGCCAAAATCCGAATCAACCACAATACCGACGGATCTCACAGAATCGAATTGCGCGTTGGAGCGCACATTCTCGATGAGTAGCCACCACGCGATGCGTTCGGGTGGCCCAACGACGTTCCTGAGCTCGAATGGCTGTCGGGCTTCGAATTCGACAAGTACCTGATGCCCCAGGCTAGTGTAGTCGCAATGCACGATGCACGACATGGCGATCATGCCTTCCGGTCGAGTGACGAAATTCGTGTCTATGGCCAGAAGCAGGTCGAAGCGCTCCAACGCGAGGTTCGGATCCACGCTCAGATTGCGAGGATCGAGCGGGGTTCGATGTATTATCTTTGGCTTCTTTGCGTCACGCTGGTACGTCGTCTCGATGTACGCCGACAGCGGTGGCGCGGCAGTGCCGCTCGCAGTAAGTGCCAATTCACCGCTAGAGGCGATTCTCACTCCGTCGATCGCAACTGGCACGCCGTAGTCGAGTGTGAGTGCCCTCGTACGCGGCCTTCGTGTCTGGCAAGCGCAGTTCTTCTGCTTTACGCCGCTCCCGCAGGGGCACAGTTGATTCCGTCCGCTCCCGCTACTCATCGCGCGTATCTCATGCTGCTGAGAGTAGTGTTTTCGGCCCGAGAATAAAACTGGTCAGACTTTGGCGGGTTTCAAAGATGGCGTCTGTGAGCGACGGAGTTCTCCCAATAGGCGGCAACCTCAACTAGCTCGCGGGCATGGGCGCCTGGTCAGGTTGAAACCAATCCTTACGAAGCGTTTGCCGGCGTACGATAAACTCCTCCTCACAGTGCCACCGTGTCATTCGGTTCCCCTCGGTGACCAAATCAGACGTTACGTCTATGTATCCTGAGAGAGCATCACGCCAGCTGACTACCAGCAGTCTTGTAGGGGAGATCGGCATGGTCAGTTCGGCCGTGTCGTAAACCAGGTCCGGAGCATTGAAAGGGAAGGGACGACTGCTCGCCTGCGGGTCACGTATCTGACACGGGTCGTCAGACGTAATGAAGCCCGGATCGTCCTCGGTGCAAAGCACGGCCAATTTCATTGCTAGCAGCTTGGCCAGTAACGCTTCAACGTGGGCAGGCAGAAGATTTTGGAGTGGATTTCGCGCTAATTGCTCCACTTGATTCATGCTAAGCGACGGTCCAGTGCCTCCACTACTGACCTTCCCTGCCGCTGCACGCTGTTTGGGCGTCATGCGCATCATCGCGTCACGCAACCTCTGACCCATTTCCAGGGCTTCTGTCCACTGCTTGCGTTGATGATCGCGTTGACGTTTCGTCCTGGCTTTCATCGCAGCCACGAAGGCCAAGAACTTGAGCCGATCTTCGTCAGTCATGGGCATACGTGGCTCTAGAATCGCGTCACGTATG
>Ga0210387_10003938_pt1 | contig 11411 bp, 8 predicted proteins | sample IncBWC7OmetaG_FD_160108 | JGI IMG/M metagenome (GOLD analysis project Ga0210387, IMG submission 160108) | Forest soil microbial communities from Barre Woods Harvard Forest LTER site, Petersham, Massachusetts, United States - Inc-BW-C-7-O ... | reverse complement strand
CAAGGCCACCGAAGTCATCAAAGTCATGATGAACATGGGTGTCATGGCGACCATCAACCAGATGATCGAGCAGGACACCGCGGTGCTCGTGGTCGAGGAAATGGGTCACACGGCGGTACTGCGCAAAGAAAACATCATTGAAGATGATTTGCAGGGTGAAACCGATACCTCGCTCGAGATACTGCCGCGACCGCCCGTGGTCACCGTCATGGGCCACGTCGATCATGGCAAGACTTCGCTGCTCGATTACATTCGCCGCTCCAAGGTGGCGGCGGGCGAGGCCGGCGGCATCACGCAGCACATCGGCGCTTATCATGTCGAGACGGCCAAAGGCATGGTGACTTTCCTCGACACACCCGGCCATGCTGCCTTTACCTCCATGCGCGCTCGTGGCGCGCAAGTCACGGACATCGTGATTCTGGTGGTCGGCGCCGACGATGGCGTCATGCCGCAGACCGTGGAAGCGATTCAGCACGCGCAGGCCGCCAAGGTGCCCATCGTGGTTGCGCTGAACAAAATGGATAAACCCGAGGCCGACGCGGAAAAGGTCAAGCAGGAACTGACCAAGTACGGCGTGATTCCCGAGGAGTGGGGTGGCGAGAACATCTTCGTTCCGGTATCCGCACGCACCGGTCTTGGGGTCGATCAATTGCTCGACAGTATTTTGCTGCAAGCCGAAGTGCTCGAACTGAAGGCGCCGCGGGCAGGATTGGCCGCCGGCTACGTCATCGAGTCGAGCCTCGAAAAAGGCCGCGGCGCGGTCGCCACCGTGCTGGTGCTGCGCGGCACCTTGAAGCTCGGCGATCCGCTGCTGATCGGCCAGGAATTCGGTCGAGTCCGGGCGCTGTTCGATGAGGCCGGCCATCCGGTCGATTCGGCGGGCCCTTCCATCCCGGTGGTGGTGCTGGGTTTGTCCGGCGCGCCGAATGCCGGCGACGAGCTGTTGGTGGTCGAGAGCGAGCGCAAGGCACGCGAAGTGGCCACGCATCGCCAGTCCAAGTCCCGAGATGTGAAATTGGCGCAAAAAGCCACCAACATGCAGGACGTGTTTTCGACCATGGGCGAGAGCAAGGCCGATTTGGTGCAGATATTGGTCAAGGCCGACGTTCAGGGCAGCGCCGAGGCGTTGCGCGACGCGCTGAATGGTCTTTCCACCAGCGAAGTCGCCGTCAACATCGTGTCCTCCGGAGTCGGTGGGCTCACCGAATCGGATGTCACGTTGGCCGCGGCATCGAAGGCGCGGATCATTGCATTCAATGTTCGCGGCGACGCCGCCGCACGCACGGCGATCAAGGATCACGGCGTCGATGTGCGCTACTACAGCATCATTTACGAAGCCATCGATGACATCAAGGCGGTGCTGACCGGCATGTTGTCGCCCGAGGTCAAGGAGCAGATCGTGGGCCTCGCCGCAGTTCGCAGCGTCTTCCGCTCCAGCAAGTTCGGCACCGTTGCCGGTTGCATGGTGATAGACGGCTACGTGCGGCGCAACTTTCCGATCCGCGTGTTGCGCAACAACGTGGTGATCTTCGAGGGCGCCCTGGAATCGCTGAAGCGCTTCAAAGACGACGTGAATGAGGTGCGCGCCGGTACCGAGTGCGGCATCGGCGTCAAGAACTACAATGACGTTCAAGAGAACGACCAGATCGAATGTTACTCACGGGTGGAAGTGGCGCGCACGCTGTAAGCCATGGCAAAAGATAATCCGCGGGCAAAACGCTTGGGTGAGCAGATTCAGCGCGAGTTGGCGGAGCTGCTGCGCCGCGACGTCAAGGACGAGCGCATCGGCAACGTCACCATCACCGCGGTGAATGTCACCGGGGACTTGCGAACGGCGAAGGTCTATTACCTGGTGTTTGGCAAGGATGGGCCAGATGCCCAGGTGCAACGGGGTTTGGAGAGCGCCGCAACATTCCTGCGCAACGCACTGTCGAAATCCCTGATGATCCGCTACACCCCGACCCTAACCTTTGAGCTCGACACCTCCATCGAGCATGGCGTGCGTCTGACCCAATTGATCGAGTCTTTGAAGAAACCGAGTTCTACCGAGGAGCCTAAGTCCGGTGCCGGCGACGATGCCGATCATGATCATGTCATCGACGAAGGCTAGATCGTGTCGGTCGATATTCACGGGATACTGCTGCTCGACAAACCCTTAGGATTGAGTTCCGCCGGTGCGGTGGCGCGCGCCAAATATCTATTCAATGCCCGCAAGGCGGGCCACACCGGGTCGTTGGATCCGTTGGCATCCGGATTGCTGCCCATTTGCTTCGGCGAGGCGACCAAATTCGGCGCGCAGATGCTGGATGCCGACAAAACTTATCGCGTGACGGTGCGTCTCGGCGAACGCACCCCCAGCGCGGACCGTGAGTCAGAGGTGATCGAACGGCGCGATCTGCCGCCGTTCAGCATGGCGCAGATGGATGAGGCGCTGGGGCTGTTTCCGCGTGAATACAGTCAGGTGCCGCCCATGCATTCGGCCCTCAAGCAAGACGGCAAACCGTTGTACGAGTATGCCCGCGCCGGGGTGACCCGGGAGCGCGCGGCGCGCCCCATCGTGATTCATGAGATGCGGCTGCTGGAATGGCAGGCGCCGGATTTGTCGTTCGATGTGCGTTGCACGAAGGGTGCCTATATCCGCGTTTTGGCCGAGGATCTGGCGGCGCAGTTGGGCACCATTGGTCACCTCGCGGCATTGCGTCGCAGCGGCGTGGCGCCGTTTGACGAGGGTACCTTATGGTCCTTCGAGCAGCTGGATGCGATGAGCATGGCGCAGCGCCATGCCGTGCTGCTGCCCGTGGATGCCGCACTTTGCGGCTGCCGCCGCTTTGATTTACCGGCCGGCGGCGTCAGCGCGTTTCGCCAGGGCCAGACCGTCTCGGTACCGGTGGAACTCCCCGGAATGGTGCGTATCTATGCGGCGGGCTTGGGATTTCTCGGTTTGGGGCAGATTGAGGCTGCCGGCCGCCTGGTGCCGCTGCGACTTATTTCATCGGTCGCGAATCGTGCTTGAGGGCAAGTGCCGCGACGCGTACAATGCGCGCCTTCTTAAAAGGTCCTAAGTTATTGATTGAGGTTTGATTTCAATGCCACTTACTCGAGAAGAAAAGACGGGCGTCGTCGGTAAATTCCAGCGCAGCGCGCAAGACACCGGTTCCCCCGAAGTTCAAATTGCCTTGTTGTCCGAGCGCATCAACGGCTTGAGCCAGCATTTCACCACGCACAAAGCCGACCATGCATCGCGTCGCGGACTGCTCAAGATGGTCAATCAGCGCCGCAAGTTGCTCGATTACCTGAAGAGCAGAACGCCTGACAAGTACACGCAATTAGTCGAACGCTTAGGGTTACGCCGCTAATCGGCGCCGCTGCAGGCGCGTTCATTAGCGCCTGCGTCTATCATTTCGGATAACGCAAAGGGGCTCAAGTGAGCGCTATCAAAAAAAGTTTTAAATATGGTGATCACACAGTAACCATCGAGACGGGCGAGCTCGCCCGCCAGGCAGATGGCGCGGTGCTCGTCACCATGAACGAGACGGTGGTTCTCGTCACGGCAGTAGGCTTGAAGAAAGCGACACCAGGCCGTGATTTCTTTCCGCTCACCGTCAACTACCAAGAGAAGACTTACGCGGCAGGCCGCATCCCGGGCGGTTTCTTCAAGCGCGAAGGACGTCCCACCGAGAAGGAAACTCTCACTTCCCGCCTCATCGATCGGCCGATCCGCCCGTTGTTTCCGGAAGGCTTCATCAACGACGTGCAAGTCGTGGCCTCGGTCATTTCCGTCAATGCCGAAGTGGATCCGGATATCGCCTCGTTGATCGGCGCATCGGCGGCACTGGCGATTTCCGGCATGCCCTTCATGGGTCCGATCGGCGCCGCGCGCGTGGGCTACTTGGACGGCAAATATATTCTCAATCCCACCACCACGCAGTTGACGACGTCGCAGCTCGACCTCGTGGTCGCCGGCACCGAAGAAGGCGTGCTGATGGTGGAATCGGAGGCCGACGGCCTCAATGAAGAAGTGATGCTCGGCGCCGTCATGTTCGGTCACGAGCAAATGCAAATCGCCATCAACGCCATCAAGGAATTGGCGGCCGAAGCCGGCAAGCCGAAGTGGTCGTGGGTGGCCCCGGAGCCGAACAAGGAATTGTTGTCGGCGGTCGGCGCATTCGCCGAGGCGAGCGTTACCGCGGCATACGCGGTGACCGAGAAGCAGCAGCGCTACGCCAAGATCAAGGAGATCAAGGCGGCCGCGATCGAGGCATTGACCAAGGGCGATGCACCGAAATTTACCGCCGAGCAAGTCGGCGCCGAATTCTCCAACCTCGAGTATCGATTGGTGCGCGAGAAGATTCTCGGCGGACACCCGCGCATCGACGGACGCGATACCAAGACGGTGCGCGCCATCCAGATCCGCACCGGCGTGTTGCCGCGCACTCACGGCTCGGCATTGTTCACCCGCGGCGAAACCCAAGCGTTGGTGGTCACCACCCTGGGAACCGGCCGCGATGCGCAAGTCATCGACGGTCTCACGGGCGAACGCAAAGAGCCCTTCATGCTGCACTACAATTTCCCTCCCTTCAGCGTCGGCGAGACCGGCATGATGGGTTCGCCGAAGCGGCGCGAAATCGGCCACGGCAACCTGGCGAAGCGCGGCGTGAAGGCCGTCATGCCGGGTGTTGAGAAATTTCCATACGTGATTCGAGTCGTGTCGGAAATTCTCGAATCCAATGGCTCGAGCTCGATGGCCTCGGTATGCGGGACCAGTCTTGCGTTGATGGATGCAGGCGTTCCCATCAAGGCACCCGTCGCCGGCGTGGCGATGGGTCTGGTCAAAGAGGGCGACCGCTTCAAGGTATTGACCGATATTCTTGGCGATGAGGATCACTTGGGCGACATGGATTTCAAGGTCGCCGGTACCAAAGAAGGCATCACCGCGTTGCAGATGGACATCAAGATCACGAGCATCACGCGCGAGATCATGAAGGTGGCATTGGATCAGGCGCGCGACGGCCGCCTGCACATCCTCGGCGAGATGAACAAAGTACTCTCCAAGCCGCGCGAGAACATGTCCGAGTGGGCACCGACCATCATCACCATGAAGATCGACCCGGAGAAGATCCGCGAAGTAATCGGCAAGGGCGGCGCGGTCATTCGGCAGATTACCGAAGAGACCGGTACATCGATCGACATCGAAAATGACGGCACCGTGAAGATCGCCTCGGTGCAAGGCGCCGCGGGACGCGAAGCTCAGCGCCGCATCGAGCTCATCACGGCGGACATCGAGGTGGGACGCATTTACGAGGGCAAAGTGGCCCGTCTCATGGATTTCGGTGCATTCGTGACCATTCTGCCGGGGCGTGATGGCTTGGTGCACATCTCGCAAATCTCCGAGGAGCGCGTCGAGCGAGTCGGCGACAAGCTCAAAGAAGGCGATGTGGTGCGGGTAAAGGTTCTCGAAGTCGATCGTCAGGGACGCGTACGACTTTCAATGCGCAACGTCGACGCAGCCTAAAGGCTGCGCCGCCGATGGCCGCGGCGTTAATTGCCGCCGCTAGCCGTCGCGCAGCAGATTCGACGTGATACGCGGTCGGGGTATTTCACCACCGGCCACGGTCTTGACACGCTCGCGTACCGGCTGAGTCTGCTGTTGGTTCAAGAGCTGCTTCAGGCTCTGTTCCAAGTGCGGGCTCACCTGGCCTTGCAGGCCGCTGGCATACGAACGAATCACGCTGATCATGAACTCCTGACTGAGTATGGGCTCGGCAAGATGTTCCTGTTCGGCGATGACCTGCAGCAAGATGCTGCGCGTAATGTCGGCATTATTTTTTTTGTCGACAACGACGAATTCTACTTTCTCGACGACCAGACGTCTGACATCAGCCAAAGTGATATAGCGACTTTCGACCGTATCGTAGAGACGTCTGTTCGGATATTTTTTAATCACTCGCGGTTCGCTCATGGGGCTCCTCGCTCGTGTCGGCTGACGCGTTACCGGAAGATGCCGGTTCGTGCCAGTCCACGCTCAAAGAATAGCGCAATGCAGCGCTAAGGCAAATGGCGTTTTTTCCGTATATTAATTAATCAGTTACACGCAAATTCAGGCATTTGGGCACATTCCTGACGGTCCATTGGCCTATGGACCAATGCCACGCCTCGGAAACGGTGCTAAAGCGCGCCGGCGGCAATGGCAAACCCAGCAAGGAAAACACCCTCAGCAACTCGGGCAAGGGCGATTCAGCGCTCAGGCGCACGCTGCGCTTTGACTTCGCAAGCTTGCTGTTATCCGCTTCCGTGAGCACGGGTACGTGTGCGTAGCGGGGTTCAGCCAGGCCTAACAAGCGCTGCAAGAGGATTTGGCGGGGTGTGTTATCGAGCAAATCCGCGCCGCGGACCACATGTGTCACTCCCTCCGCCGCGTCATCGACTACCACGGCAAGCACATACGCGAATATTTGATCGCGCCTCTTGAGGATGATATCCCCGACACATGCCGCGACGTCCTGGCGATACATGCCTTGGACTCGATCCGAAAACATGACGTTGCCGGGTTCGATTCGCAGGCGAATGGAAGTTTGAATTCCGGCAGGCATGCTGCGATGGCGGCAAGTTCCCGGATAGCGCGACTCGTCTTCCAACTGCAGGCGGCTGCAGGTGCAGGCAAAGGTCAAAGCGCGGCTCGTCAGTTCGCACAATGCCGCCTCGTACTGATCGAGGCGATCATGTTGATGAGTAATCGGCCCATCCCACTCGAAGCCGAACTGTTCCAAAGTGCGAAGAATGCCGGCCGCCGCGCCTGCAACCTCCCGCGGTCTGTCGACATCGTCGATGCGTACCAGCCAGCGTCCGCCGTGGGCGCGGGCATCCAGATAGCTGGCCACCGCCGTATATAGGGAGCCCAAATGCAGCTCGCCCGAGGGCGTGGGCGCAAACCGGCCTACATACGGCGGCGCAGAATTACCGGTAGCGGTCGTCGCGGTCGCCGTACTGCTTCTCGCGGCGCTCGCGCCGCTCCTGTGCTTCCACAGACAGCGTGGCCACCGGACGTGCCTCCAAACGCTTGATGCCTATTTCTTCGCCGGTCTCCAGGCAATAGCCGTACGAGCCATCTTCGATGCGTTTGAGCGCCTCATCGATCTTGCGAATCAGCTTGCGTTCCCGATCGCGGGTTCGCAGTTCCAGGCTGAATTCTTCCTCCTGGGTGGCGCGGTCGTTCGGATCGGGAAAATTGGCCGCTTCGTCTTTCATGTGCAGCACCGTACGATCGACCTCGACCATCAGGTCTCGCTTCCAATTCTGCAGAATGCGTGCGAAGTGCTCCAACTGCTCCTTGTTCATGTACTGCTCGCCGCGGCGGGCGATGTACGGCTTTACATTGCGCGGCCCCGCCAACAAGCTGGCGGACGCATTCGGATCGACGTCGCTGTCCTCATCGTTCTGCAGCATGCGGGGCATCACGAGCGGACGAGGATCGAATTTCATCGGCGCAATCTTCTCAACGGTGGCTTTCGGTGCGGCCGCGGCGGCCGGCTTCGGCGCGGCGGCCTTGGCATGCGGCGCTTTGGTGATCGCAGGCTTTGCAATCACGAGTTTAGGGGCTGGTTTGGTCTGTTTCACTGTTACCTTCGATGTGGCCATGGGCTTTGCTTTCGTGGGCGGACGCGCCGCCTTTTTCGGAGCGGCTGCTTTATGAGTCGCTTTTTTTGGTGTCGCCTTACCTGGCCGCTTAGCCGCTTTATTCGGTTTCTTCGAGGGCATTTGAATTTTCCGCCTCCTAACGAAAGAGCGCGCGATTATACCGACGCAATCACCCGTGTACAGAGCGCGCGAACAACATATTTTCTTATTCTAAGCCTATGATTGGGAAGCAAAACCGGCAACCCCGAGCGCTGGGCCCCGTGGGGCCTCCGCGGGCCGCCCGCCTCTAGGGGAGGGCGATGGGGGTGGGGGCCACCCAGCCGGCTGCCCGGTGCTCCACCACCACGCTGGTGTAGATGCCGCCGCGGACGTTGAATTTGGCCAAAAGGCGCATGTAGCGCGGTGCCGTTGCCGCCACCAGGTCCCGAAGTATCTCGTTGGTCACGGCCTCATGGAACGCGCCGCGGCTGCGAAACGACCAAATATAGAGCTTGAGCGATTTCAATTCCACGCAGCGCTCGTTGGGAACGTACTCCAGCTCCAGGGTTGCAAAATCAGGCTGGCCGGTTTTCGGACACAGGCAGGTGAATTCCGGCATGGTCATTCGAATGGTGTAGTCCAGCTCCGGCGCCGGGTTTGGAAAAATTTCGAGCTTGGTACTGGGTTCGGTCATTGAAACGCAAGTCATTCTTAAGGGGTTTACGTAGGTGACGATTACTTTACACTACGCGCCAAGTCCTGGGCCATGCCGCGCCGAGCGGGTCGCCACTCAACGCCTCTATGATTCAAGGTCGCAAAAGAAATGCGCTTAACCAAGCTCAAGATTGCCGGATTCAAGTCGTTTGTCGATCCGACGACGGTTACTTTTCCCAGCAGTCTGACCGGCGTCGTCGGCCCCAATGGCTGCGGCAAGTCGAACATCATCGACGCGGTTCGCTGGGTGATGGGGGAAATCTCCGCGAAGCACCTGCGCGGCGATTCGATGGCCGACGTCATTTTCAACGGTTCAGCGTCGCGCAAACCTTTGGGCGCCGCCTCGGTGGAACTGGTGTTCGACAACTCCGACGGCAAGATCGCCGGACCTTACGCCAGCTACAACGAAGTCGCCTTGCGCCGCGCCGTCAGCCGCGACGGCACATCGGACTATTACATCAACGGCACCAAGGTGCGGCGCAAAGACATCACGCAGCTGTTTCTCGGCACCGGCCTGGGCACCCGCAGCTATGCCATCATCGAGCAGGGAATGATTTCGCGCGTCATCGAGGCCCGCCCCGATGACCTGCGCGCATTCCTCGAAGAGGCCGCGGGCATCTCGCGCTACAAGGAGCGGCGGCGCGAAACCGAAAGCCGCATCGGTCACACGCGCGAGAACTTGGATCGCCTGAACGACCTGCGGGAAGAAGTCGAGAAGCAGATTCGCCACCTGCAGCGGCAAGCGGCAACCGCGCGCCGTTATCAGACGCTCAAAGAAGAGGAGCGCAAGCTGTTTGCGGAGTTGTTGGCGCTGCGGCTCAAGAGTCTGGAGATGGAGGCCGCGCTGCGCGATGCCGCCGCATCCGGCTGCGAGACCGCCATGCACGGCGTGCTCGCCGATCTGCGCGAGGCCGAGGCGCAAATTGAACGCATCCGGATCGATCAGTCGTCGCGGACGGATGCGTTGAGTGCGATACAGGCACGCTACTACGAGGCCGGCGCGGAGGTGACGCGCATCGAGCAGAGCATCCAATACGCGCGCGAACTTCGCCAACGACAACGCGCCGATCTGGAACAAATCGAGGCACAAAGCGCCGAACTGGCCGAAGTAGTGCAACGCGATCGCGGCCAACTCGAGTCCCTGTCGAATGAGTTGGCGAGCATGGTGCCCGCCTTGGACGGCGCACACGATCGCGAGACCAGCGCGTCGCGAACTCTCGAGCGCAGCGAGCATGCGTTGGGCGAATGGCAACACACTTGGGATAGCCACGCGCAATCGGTGTCGCTGGGCCAGCGTGAAACCCAGGTGGAGCGGGCGCGCATCGAGCAGTTGGAAAGCCAGCAGCGGCGCTTGTTGCAGCAGCAAGAGCGCCAGGAAGCCGAAAGCCGGACGTTTGCGCAACTTCAGCCGAGCGAGTCCTTGGAAACCCTGACGGAGCGCGCGGACCTCGCGCGGGCGGCCGGTGAAAAAGCCGCGGCGGAGCTCAAGAATCTTCTCGCCGAGATCTCCGCCACGCGAGACCTGGAGCGCGAGCAGAGCCAATCACTGCATGCGGTCCGGGCGCGGTTGCAGCAGGCCCAGGGCGCGCTGGTCTCCACCGAAGCATTGCAGCAAGCTGCGCTCGGCAAAGCGTCCGGCAAAGTGACGCAATGGCTCAAATCCAAATCGCTGGAAAGTCATCCGCGGGTTGCACAACAACTGCGCGTGGACAAGGGCTGGGAGCGCGCCGTCGAAACGGTGCTGGGATCGTATTTGGAAGCGGTGTGCGTCGAGGGACTGGATAGCGTCGCCGATCTGCTCGACAGTTTCGATGGCGGCCACTTGGCGGTGGTGAGCATTGCCGAGACGGCCGGCGTTGCGCACAACCCCGCTTCTTTACAGGCAAAAGTGCAGGGGGCGGCGCTGCTCAGTTCGATGCTGTCGTCGGTATATACCGCGGAGACCATGGACGAGGCGCTCAACATACGGCGCCGGCTGGGCGGCGGCGAATCGGTCGTGACGCGCGACGGAATTTGGCTGGGCAGTGACTGGCTGCGCGTATCGCGCGGCGCAGATTCGCACACGGGCGTCATCGAGCGCGAAGAAACATTGCGCGAGAGCCGCCTCGCGCAAAGGGCGCTCGAGGCTGAAGTTCGCGAACTGGAACTGGACTTGGAAGCGACGCGGAGCCGGGCGCACGAGCACGAGGACCGGCGCGACCATTGCCAAACGGACGTGAACCGCCTGCATCGCGAGCACGTCGATCGGCGCGCCGAACTGAGCGCCGCGCAGGCGCGCACCGACGATGCGGCCAGGCGCTCGGCACAGCTTGAAACCGAACTGGCCGACGTGCGCACGGAGCTGGCACGCAGCGAGACCGAGATACGCGCTGCCCGGAGCCGGATGGAAACCGCCATCGAGGCGCTGGCGGCACTCGAGCCGCAGCGCATGGAACTCGAGCACCAGCGCGAGCGCCTGCGCACCGACTTGAGCGGCGCGCGCGCCGCGGCCACGGCCGCTCAGCAGCACGCGCGAGAGCTCGCGGTGCAAGTCGAATCGCGGCGCTCTTCGCACAGCGCGCTGATCACCACCGTGTCGCGGCTCGAGAAGCAGCTCGAGGATTTGGAATCGCGCCGCGTCGAGTTGACTGCGGAGTTGACGAGGGGCGAAGCGCCGCTCGCCGAAGCGCAGGCGAAGCTCGAGCGTGAACTCGGGTTGCGGGCGCAAATTGAAGCGGAGCTGCAGGCGGCAAGAATTGCCAGCGATGAATTGGATGCGCTGCTGCGGGAACGCGATGCGGCGCGCCTGGCGGTGGAGCAACGTCTCGACACGGCGCGCAACAGTTTGGACGAGGCGCGACTCGCCGCGCAGCAGGTGCGCATCCGTCATGAAAGCGTGGCGGAACAACTTACCGCCACGAACTTCGAATTCGCGGTGCTCATGCAGCAGATCGATTCCGAGGCCAGCGTCGAAACCTGGGAAGCGCAACTCGAAGATACCAAGGGGAAAATCGAGCGGTTGGGCCAGGTCAATCTGGCCGCGATCGGCGAGTTCAAGGAGCAGTCCGAGCGCAAGGAATATCTGGATCGACAGTGCAAGGATT
>Ga0210387_10003936_pt1 | contig 11414 bp, 14 predicted proteins | sample IncBWC7OmetaG_FD_160108 | JGI IMG/M metagenome (GOLD analysis project Ga0210387, IMG submission 160108) | Forest soil microbial communities from Barre Woods Harvard Forest LTER site, Petersham, Massachusetts, United States - Inc-BW-C-7-O ... | reverse complement strand
ATCAAGAATACCGTCCACGGTCTATTCACTAAAACGCGCTTGAGCGATCTCTGGGGCGCGACCTCATCAAGGATTTGCCCGACGCAGCGATCTTCCTTATTTTGAGGGGGACTGTCCATAGAACGGGACGCTAGCACCCGCTCGCGCGCTGGTAATTGTACTTCCATGCGGTAGCACCATCGGCTTTCCGATCACGCTCCACCACCAGCTACGCCGGGTGGGCGTGATGAAAGTGATCAATGCACAGTTTGGGGATGATTAACCCGAACGCCATCGCCAGCACGATGACGAACGCGGTCGCGCCATCGACAATCACATCCTGCAAGAGGCCGGTCGGCGCTTTGGCACCAAGCGCAATTAGTGTTACCAGGCCGCCGCCTGCCCGAAAAAGGAAAACCCCCGGACCGAGGGATACAACCGATGCAAACGCAATGCCCGCGAATGGCAGATGCAGTCGCCCGGCGATCGGCGTGAGCGTGACACTGACAATGAAACACGCAATGAACGCACCCAGCTCTATTCTGAGGCCTACCGCCGTCACTATGACCCAGCGCGCTGCATGCGCCAGCACTCCGATCAGGACCGGGATTGGAAGCATGCGCCACGGTATCGAATAGAATGTTCCGTAAGCGACCACAGCCACTCCGGCTGCAAGGGCGTCATAGGAGAAGGGTACTGCAACGATCACTCCCGACGCCGGCAAAGGGACGCCGCCGACCGCCAGGCCCAGGAGTAGTCCGGCGCAGATCATGAGGATGATCGTGCCCGCGTAAGCGAGTCGCGCCACGCCCAAAGATATCTCGGTACGCGCCAGGTCAAGTGCGCCATTCAAAAGATGCGGGCCAGGTACCAGCACCAGGCATGGGCACACCGCAATAAGTTGCGGAGCCGAATTCAGATCAAAATCAACGACAACGGCACCGATTATTCCCGCAGCCAGTGCGGCCGCGAACGGCGGGAGGAATGGGTTGGCACTGAATCGCAAAAGCCACTGGCGCGAGGCGGCACCCGCGATCGCACTAAGTGTAATCAGGGTGAGGCTGAATAAGTCCGAGACTCCGAATATCACACCGAGTGCCGCAGCGCCGGCGCCCGTCATGATGCGGAAGCGTAAGGTGGACACAGGCTCTGACTGACGGATGCCCTCAAGTATTGCTTGCACCGCGCCTACATCGAGGCTGCGACCGGCGAGGCCGTAGATCAATTCCATGGTTGCCGCTACCTTCGCCATGTTGACGTCAGTCGGCGCCGCTGCAGCGATAGCCTCGCAAGGCATACCGCGATTCGATAGGCGCACGGTGATTTGCCCCCAGCGGGGAAAGACATCGGTGTGATAATGAAGTGCTGCACCAAGGCGACGGGCCGCTTCCAACGATCGCTGTGTTGTCTGGCCGTTCTGGAGTAGTAGCGCGGTCGCGTCGAGCAGGAGGCGGAGCGTAGCCTCGACCGAGGCCTGAGGCATCGGGGTCGCGTCCCTCGGCAAAATGACTCGGTCGGCCTTAAGATCTTGGCTCACAGGTTTCGGACATAGTGCGTCCGGCTGTACATGCCACTGGGCGGTGGCCCTGTGAATACTCAAGACATCGTGCGGCCTCCCTGCACACACATGCCGCGTCCCACCAATCCAACCATGCAAAACGCAGTTCAAGTGCCGCGGCAGTATCGACTGCAAGCAAGGACAGATAGCGGGTATGGCAACGGTATTCGCGGAGCCAGGCCTTCGCCCACGCGGCCCGGAGCTCCTGATCTTCAGTGAAGCTCGGGTCCACGCCGGGACGCCGAGTACCGGAGATCCTGGCTGTTTCAGGCGCTTTCTTGGCCTCCGACGCTTTCTGCATCGAGTTATCCCTGTGGTTCTGTTGGCCCAAGCTCTCGTCCTAAAAGCAGCGGGCTGGGGCTCAGCCCGCCGCCCAATGGGAGCCTCGTTAGGGGGGAAAGGTAACGAAGCCTCCGGCACGTGCGCTCTACACCGTGCGAGCACAGGATGCTTGAAGCCGCTGATATCGGCTTGGCGAGCAATGTCGGAAATTGCACGGCTCTGCTGTGAAATCGAGTCGCTAGTACCAGCGAGCCCCGTCAATTCTAGAGCGAAGCGATGGCATTTTCAGCCAATACGGGGGGTCATCGCGTTGCTACGGTGGCGCCGGCTCGATCGACGGTACGGCACCTCGACTGTCGATGGAGGCGCGAACCGATCTCTTGCAGCCAATCGACCAATAGAGGAGAACTTCATGCAAGCGGACTACTTTGGCGCATATCGCCATATGAAGCTGTCACGTGATAGTAAAGGTGTGCTCGTTGCAGAGTTCCATAGCAACGGGGGCCCGTATATCATGAACGCGCAAGGACACACGGAGTTTGTCGATGCCTTTCATAGGATCGGACAAGACCGCGCGAACAAGATAGTCATCATTACTGGAGCGGGCGGAGACTTCATTGGGGATGTAGAGTGGGCATCGTTCGGCGATGTCGCCAATCCGGGAATCTGGAGCCAAATTCACGATGAAGGCGGCCAGGTTTTAGAGAATATTGCGAACATCCGCGTTCCGGTGATCGCGGCCGTTGAGGGACGCGCCCACATTCATTCGGATTACGCGCTTCTCGCTAGCGTCATCGTGGCGGCCGAAGGTGCGACATTCCAAGACGTCGGCCATTTCGCCGTGGGAGTTACGCCGGGCGACGGAGTCTTCACAACATGGAGTTATCGAGCCGGACCAGGTCGAGCCGAGGCATTCCTGCTCAATCCGCGACCCCTGCCAGCGCGTACCGCCCACGACTGGGGAGTCGTGGCGGAGGTAGTACCGAACGGCAAGGCGGTGGCACGCGCGCGGGAACTGGCCGATTTGTACCTGCAGGCTCCGGAAGTGACGCGTCGCAATACGCGCATTCACTTCATTCAACCACTGAAGGAGCGAGTCGTGCGGGAAGTCGGTTACGGACTGTCCCTCGAAGGATCGTCCGCGGCCGCCTTGATGCAATCCAAACAATCGAAGAAGGAATCTCCCAGTCAAAGAAAATCCGGGTGAAGGATTCCGCATGGGCGGCCCGAGCTTGACGCAGTCTGGTTGGTCACGGCGGCGCAGCCTCGAAGGCCCCCACACCATTGGTAAACGAGTGACAGAGCGAACTGGAATGGGCTTGTCTCCCGGTCGCGGGAAGTAACCACTGCGGCCCCGGACGAAATCCGCCGGGGCAAGGACGATGCGCAATAGCATCCAGCGCCCCACCAGTGGAGAGCTAGCGCTCGATGCACGATCATATTGCCATTCAATTTGCGAGTGATTCGCACAAGAGAATCTCGCCCTTGGAGCGCTACTGTGCCCACTATGACAGGATCACCAGACTCGATCGCCGAGTCATCCGCTTCGAGGACGATATCCACGAACTCGGAAGCGGAGTTGATGGAAATGTGGCAAGCCCGCTGTGTCCAAAACTATGTCGCCCTGAATCTCCACCTAAAGATCACAGCCTGTGATCTGGCTACGGTGGCGCAATTGAGCCATTCCAGTTTCAATCGCGCCTTCAGGGCCAGTTTTGGGTATACACCGCGTCAGTACGTGACCCGTATGCGGATCGCGCGCGCTCAAAGACTGATGACAATGTCCCGCGAGACGCTGAGTGAAATCGCGGTCGAGTGCGGTTTCTTGGATCAGTACGACTTTAAGGTTCATTTCCGAAAGATAGTTGGCCAGGCACCCGCCGACTGGCGGGCGGGCCACGGTTCTTTGAATGCCCGGACGATTATCTGACAGGGCGTTCGCATACAGGCTGCTTCAAAGTCATGGCAACCGGGCGCAGAGTAGTGGACACAAATGAACGGGCAACCGCAAGAATGGCCGAGGTCAACCTTCAAACCGCCGCGTTCTTGCGGCCGGACCGTTCCTCGTCGTCGATGGACTCTGGACTGCACCTCTCTGACTGCGCCGGTGCTGAGACGAGAACTGTGGGTTCTCATAGAGAGGCGCAAGATATCGACGCGGTGCCCTTTGCCGATAGTCCCGATGGTAATGCGTTTGACTTGTATGTTGGCGTCACAAGCGCTATTGGCTTGTCGTTAGTTATAATGGTGGCTGTCATAACTGCCGTTTCGCTATTGCTGCTCATTCAACTGTGAGCCGACACGCGAACTCCCCTGGAGAACATCCGATCAGGACGGGCCTGCATGGGCGCGAAGTCGTGCACATTGGCGCCCGCCAGCACGGAGGTGAGTCCAATGCTCTTTTGAAGTGGCGCACCCGACGATCGTCAATACCGTTTTCCACGCGAAGGGCAAGCGGGTACGCGATCTGTCGGGCCCACTTGATGAGCTCTTGTGACGATACCGGCGAGCGAATTCGTAACTTGCCGCGCCCCCCACGCCACCCCCCAAGCTGCGTGGTGTTCCATTAACTTGAGGAGATGGTCATGTCGAAGTTCGCAACCTATCACGACAGCTTCCCCAACGCTCGCCTGACGCGCTCAGAGAGTGGCGTCTTGGAGGTAGCCCTTCATACCGATGGTGGTACGCTCATTTTCAACGGATATACGCATGAGCAGTACGTCGAGCTCTTTCACGCCATCGGATCGGATCCCGACAACCGCGTCGTAATCCTCACCGGCAGCGGGAATGCATTCATGGAGGAGATTCGGTCCGACGGTTTCGATTTCTTCACTCCACGTGGGTATGACAAGATCTATCGCGAGGGCAAGAAAGTCCTCATGAACATTCTCGACATTGAAGTGCCGCTCATCGCTGCGGTCAATGGGCCGGTACTTCTACACTCGGAATACATCCTTCTCTGTGACATCGTTTTGGCGACCCCAGCGACGGTCTTCCAGGATAAACCGCACCACGATTTCGGTATTGCTTCGGGAGACGGCGTCAATCTTCTGTGGCAGGAGGTGATTGGCACCGTACGCGGTCGGTACTTCATCCTCACTCACCAGAAGCTCGACGTTAACACGGCGAAGGAATGGGGCGCAGTCAATGAGATTGTGCCGACAGACAAGCTGCTCCCGCGCGCGCGTGAAATCGCGGAGCAAATGGCGAGGCTGTCTCCGCTCACATTGAGCTATTCACGGATCGCGCTGACCCAGAAGCTGCGGCGCATCATCGATGAGGGCGTCGGCTACGGGCTCGCGCTGGAGGGGATCAGTGCTTTGGAGGTCGGGCGCACAGCTGTAGGCAAACGCTGAAACACCTGGATCGAACGAAAGCTCCGGGGTGCCACGGGAACAATAACCATGCCTCTGCTTGTTACTAGCTCCGCCGGTGCCAATGGCGATGGATATGGTGCGCTTCTGGCCTTCGATCGCGATGGCAAACCGCTCGGCAGGTTCAGCGAAGACGGGCGTATAGCCGATCCGCGCGGTCTGGCGATCGATCGCGAAGCCGGAATGCTCTTTCTCAACAGCGGCGCCGATCGAGTGTTGGCGTTAGACGCGTGCGGCACGGTAGTACGCGACACCGGACCGGTTGAGGGCCTGAATCCTGGCGGCGGCATTTTCGGGCCGGATGGCCGTTACTATGTCGGACTGCGCAGCACACGAACGATCATGGCGTTTCGAAGCGGCCTTGATCAGGCTGGCGAACAAATCCTGCCGCCCGGCATAGTACCGTTTCCGCGCGGGTTTGCGTTCGGCGGCGACGGTCGGTTGTTTCTGGCATCCGGGATCGGACCGAATGGCGCAGGCACGAACACTATCATAGCGTTCGCCGCAGGAAAACGCGCTCAGCCCCGTCTGCTCGTAGCCGATCCGGAACTCAGCCCTCTCGATCTTTTGATCGCACCCAACGGCAACATTGTCGTCTCAAGCGAGCACCCATTCGGTGCGCCTGACGCTGTGACGACCGTTCGGGAATATGATCCAACGGACGGACGTCTCGTCCGCGTCTTATCGCCGAACGGCTTGGCTGAATCCCGCAATCCCCGCGGTCTGCGCTTGGGTCCAGACGGCATTCTCTACTGGGTCGCCCGGGACGAGGTCATAGGCTTCGATTTCGCCCGCGGTCGATGCCTTGGCGCCGTCGTACGATACCCGCGACTAAACGGGCAAGCAGTGGTGCTATTCCCATGACACTCGCAGACGAACGGCGGTTAATACGACAACGAGCAGCAGGCGAAGTGCCGCGACCGGGCTACTCAACATCTACGCGGATCTTACTCGAGAGGACCCGGGTATCGGCGCCTGAGATCCCTTCGGGCCCCTCGACGACGGGGCGCCCGAATCCCATTTGTGAACACCCGAAACGGATGCCGATCGGAGCACTCGACGTCCGACTCCAGGCGGTTTTCGCGCCCGGCAGGTGCTTTTGGCGACATACAGTCGAAGGGAGCGGCTGCGAAGGCGGCCCCTGCCGCGCAGCGCTGCGAGCCTCGGCTCAGGAACAACGACCGTGGCCGGCCCGCTCCACGTTTGTGAGGCGCCACATCTCCGGGCTCACGCCGACCTCCATGGGACATTGTCTGCGAAGAGCAGGCGACCGGCACCCAGCTTCGTCATGATTTCAGGAAGGGTAGAGCCGGCAACAGCGAAGCAACCTTCGCTGCGGCCGAGCATGCCGAAATGACCCATCATTTCATCGCTGACGTACCAAGCGCTGTGCACAACGATCCCTCGGGAGAGGGCGTTGTCATTGCTCGGGTCCAGCCCTTCGAGCCGAATCGAATGGCCATGTGCTCCGACATAGGGCGCACCGGTTTTATAGGCCCCTTCCGAGCTCGCGTTCGACCCGGGGGCATTGGAGAAGCGCTGGAGCCACCCAGTATGCAATGGATCGGAACCCCGCCCGTGCGCAACCAGATGCGAGCTCACGCTGCCATCAGCAACATTCGCCAGATAAAATCTCGGCGAACGCGAGGGCAGCGAGAAGTCTGCAATCGCGATGAAATCGCGGTGCGTGATGCTGTCGCGATGTTTATCCAACGCATCAAGCGCGCGCCGAAGCAATGCCGGCGACACGAGGCCAGTGCTGCGATCCGCACTCGCAGCCCGAACAAGCGTCGAAGCAGAAGCTAGACCGGCCAATGAGAGATTTAGGAAAAAACGACGGGAAAAAGCCAAGACTCTCAGTTCCTACTTAGGTAAGCATCAGTCAGAGCTTGCGCTCCAAACTAGTCTGTAATTGTGCAATGCATCATAAAACACGTCAAATCTGCGTAACACTGATAACCCTGGGCGGCGCCCTCCTCCAGGCGCCGGTGCTGGCCGACTCGGTACCTTTCTGGGGGTCCCATGCCTCAGTTCCAATCGACATACCCATTGGGGACTTGAAGAAAGGTCAGTTCCTATGGATGGGCGGAGCCGTGACCACTGGGCCCCTGGTCATGGTCGTCAGCATCACCGAACAGCGGGCGTATGTTTACCGTAACGGAGTCCTCATTGGGGCGACGACTGTCAGTACCGGACGGCCCGGGCACGCGACCCCCATTGGGGTCTTCACCGTTCTGCAGAAGCAAAAGGAGCATCGCTCAACCATCTACGACGGCGCACCGATGCCCTACATGGAGCGTCTGACATGGGGCGGTGTCGCGCTGCATGCGGGCGGCCTGCCTGGATATCCGGAGTCGCATGGCTGCATCCACCTGCCAAGCGAATTTGCGCAGCTACTCTTCGAGGTCTCGAACAATGGAATGACCGTGGTGATCGGCGCCGACGAAAAGGCGCCCACGCGCGTTGCGCATCCTGGGTATCTGGCCCCGGTGAAGGCTGTTGGGGGCCAACCGTTCGACCGCATCCCATTCACACCCAATGAAGAGGAGCGCTGGCACCCGGAGTTGTCCCCGAGTGGGCCGGTCAGCATTGTGCTCAGTACCGGCAGCCACCGCGTCGTCGTTTACCGCAATGGAATCGAGATCGGTCGTGCACGACTGTCGCTCGCCGGAGATGCGCCCTTCCCCAATCACGCCCTGGTACTCACCGACACTCCGAGTGCCGTGCCGGACCCCTATGTCCCCGACCCAGCCAAATACAGTTGGCTGAGGATTGGCGTGCCGGGACACTCGGAAGAGAATGGGACTCAGATAGATCCGACGGCCGTCGCGAGAATCAAAATACCCGCCGACTTTGTCGCGCACGTCAACGGCATCCTGACTCCGGGCGCTACGATGTTGGTCACGCACGAGGCGCTGTATCCCCAGACAAGTGGGCCCATGGTCCAGGTGATGGATGCGGATCCGCCGGTCAAGCGTCAGCACACTGGATCTGATCGATAGGAGATTCGAACAATGCATCTTCATACCGCCGGAGTGCTTGATCTACTTACCGCGAAAACGGGCAGATACATCGAGGAGCATCACGGGCACTACGTGATGAAAGAAGGCGACGGGACTAACGTCTTCCTAATCGAGGATGGCCGCCATCTTCATATCCAACCTACGGAGAGTCAGATTGACGACCTTGTCGAGAAGGGTCACTTGATCCAAGAAGGCTCACGGTATCAGCTGTCGTGAGGCGATCGTATCCCAACTTCGACATGAGTTCCGGAAGGGCGGAGCCGGCGATACGAGGCTACTTCGGTGGTCGGCACTCCCAAGGGCGGCGCGGGCCATCGTCGAAGCTAAAGCCACACCGGCCAATGAGACATTTAGAAAAGAACGGCGAGAAAGGTCCAAGGCTTTGCGTTCCTTTTAAGTAAACATCACAGCAATTGCTTGAGTTGCTCAACTTCAAGAACCTTGCGACTGATGAGGCAAAAGAGCCTTCCCCCGGAGAATTCATTGTGGTGACCAATGTAGCGACTGGTGCGGACAGCGGCGGAAGCGCTGCCATGAGCGGGCTGCGCGGCTATCTACTGCGGGTGTACAACTACATGGCCGCCGGTCTCGCGCTGACCGGGCTCGTGGCGTATTTCGGGGCTGCCAGTGGTTTCTACGCGTCGGTGGCCGGGAAACCTTGGTTTTGGCTGGTGCTGCTCGCGCCACTTGCGCTGGTGCTGCTGTTGAGCCTTCGGATCACGCGCATGAGTCTTGGGGCCGCGCAACTTTCCTTCTGGGCGTACGCCGCGCTGGTGGGCCTTTCGCTGTCTGGCGCCTTCCTCGTTTACACAGGTGAGAGCATTGCGCGTGTGTTCTTCGTGAGTGCCGGCACATTTGCTGCCACGAGCCTCTATGGGTACACGACGCGGGCGGATCTTTCGCGCTTCGGGTCGTTTTTGTTCATGGGTCTGATCGGCATTGTGCTTGCGATGCTGGTGAACGTGTTCCTGAAGTCTTCCGCGCTGCAGTTGACAGTGTCGGTGCTGGGCGTCTTTGTGTTCGTTGGTCTGACGGCATACGACACTCAGCGCATCAGAAACCTCTACATCGAGGGCGAAGAAGCCATCGCAGCGGGCAAGAAATCGATCCTCGGAGCGCTCACGCTGTATCTCGACTTCCTGAATCTGTTCTTGATGTTGTTACGGCTCATGGGCGACCGCCGCCAGTGAGTGCTGATGCGAGTCGGAGCGGAATGATCCTTAACCCTGACGGAGGAGTTCATCATGTCAACCAATGATCCTGATATCGCCGTGGCGCTTTATGACCAGCATAGTCAGGCGGAAAATGCAGTGAAAACGCTGCAGCGCGCCGGCTTCGACATGAAGAAGATCTCAATCATTGGCAAGAACTACGAGACCGAGGAACACGTCATGGGCTTTCTCAACGCCGGGGATCGGGCGCGGATCTTCGGTAAGTATGGAGCGTTCTGGGGCGGCCTGATCGGAATGCTCTTCGGTTCGGCGTTGTTGTTCGTTCCCGTCCTCGGCCATATCGTCATCCTAGGTCCACTCGCCGCCATGCTGTTCAGCGGCCTGCAAGGCGCCGTGGTCGTCGGGGGTGTCAGTGCGCTTGCGGGTGCTTTGATTGCGATTGGCATTCCGAAAGACTCCGTATTGCGTTACGAAACGGCACTGAAGGCAAATCAATTCGTGCTGATGGTGCACGGCGACAGCCAGGATATTGCACGTGCGCGAGACGTGCTTAAGTCCTCGGGGATGTCCTCCTTCGAGCAGCACGGTGCGCCGAGCGAGGCGACTTCGGCGACGCATGCCTAAGCAGTAAATGACGGCCGTCACTGGAGTCGTGTCGGCGCGATGTAAAGGAAGGGATCATGTCCATCGATCGACGCGTCTTCGATGCCTGGCAGCCACGCGCACTGGCCGCGCTGCGCATCGTAGTCGGATTCCTATACCTGCAGCACGGAACGGCGAAGCTCCTTCACGTGCCACATGTCATCATGTTCGACTCGCTGCGCGTGGTGTCGCTGGTAGGATTCGCAGGAGTGCTCGAGATCGTCGGCGGCCTTTTGTTGCTGCTTGGGCTATTCACGCGGCTGACGGCGTTCATCCTCTCCGGAGAAATGGCGGTGGCATATTTCGTCGAGCACGCGCCGCAGGGCCACTTCTTCACTCCGGCTCTCAACCAGGGTGAGGAGGCAGTGCTCTACTGCTTCATCTTCCTTTTTTTGTCCGTGGCCGGTGGTGGGACCTGGAGCGTTGACGCGGCTCGCGAGTGCAGTTAGTTGTTTGGCGCACCGGCAGAGCCTGGTGGAAGTGCTCCGGGTGACAGCGGTGCAGTAGCCGGTCGATCAGAGCTGCAGCCATGACCTCATCTTGCAGTACCTCGCCTCATTCCTCGAAGCCCTCCGAAGGCGTCCGCCGCTTCGTTATCTCCACGACTGCTCCGATTGCTACCGGCTGGAGCGACAGTTGCCGGGCGGGTCCGGCCGCCGCTGAAAGACCGTGCCTTTGCACGGCGCACGAAATCAACGACTTGCGCCAACCCGGCCAATTGACAAGACTAAAATTTTAACTGCCGGCGGCAGGATGGCGGCAGTACCGTTCCAGCTGTCAGTGGACATCCATGGCCGCCGCTGGACGGCATAGCCAGTCAAGCGGATGTCAGCAGTACCTCGGCTGGCCAGTCTTGGCGTGCCCCTCGTCGAGCGCGCATGACCGTCACGCAGCCCGATCTTCGAGGCTACGGGCCAACGCCTCACGTAGTTCCCGCATCTTGGGCGGCTTACTCAGCACATGGTCCACATGAGGGGGAACATCCCCATCCGCAACGAGCCGCTGACCCCAACCCGTCAACAGCAAGACAATCGTCTCCGGTGCGGCAGTCTTGACCGCGCTGGAGACTTTGCGCCCGTCGACGTAGGGCATGCCCAGATCGGTGATCACAACCGGGAACGGATTGCCCCCAGCGCGTGCCGCGAGGAAGGCATCGATGCCCGCCTGGCCACCATTCGTCGTTGTTACGCTGTGGCCGTCTGACTCCAGCGTGTCACATAGCGACTTGAGTACTAGCGGATCGTCATCCACCAGGAGGATGCGCATGGGCGGAACTTGACCGCCGGTGCTCGGTGCTGCCGTGCCGGCCGACGGCGCGATAGGTGTCGCAAAGCTCAAACGCATGGTCGTGCCGCGGCCCAAGGCGCTGTCAATTTCGATGTCC
>Ga0210387_10003935_pt1 | contig 11417 bp, 9 predicted proteins | sample IncBWC7OmetaG_FD_160108 | JGI IMG/M metagenome (GOLD analysis project Ga0210387, IMG submission 160108) | Forest soil microbial communities from Barre Woods Harvard Forest LTER site, Petersham, Massachusetts, United States - Inc-BW-C-7-O ... | reverse complement strand
CGTACTTTAGCGGCGGTGTCTGCGAGACACTGCGAGACGCCGCGGAACGCCGAGTTGCTCGCCCGCGCGAGTTGGAATTTGTCGCCCGCCGCGCGCGTGGTGATAGAGTGAGAGTCAGCATCCTTCGCCCCTGTTTTGGAAATTGGGTTTCTTTTCCCGAGGAGACAATATGCGACACTGCCTGTACACCGGCGGCGCCTGTATGGTTTTGGCGCTCGCCGCGAGCGCTTGCGACGCGGGCGCGAGCTCGCAGTCCGATGACGAAGCGGGGGGCAGCACGAGCACGACCAGCCAAGCTGGAACTGGTACCAGCTCCAGCGCGGGTACGGCCGGCGCCGTGAGCATGGGGGGCTCGTCGTCCAGCGCGGGCAGCACCGGGGCGGCCGGCGCCGCCACGAACATGATCGTGATGAACCCGGCTTCGAGCTATCCGCAAAATACTGCGGGCGCGAAATACCCGTATCCGCAGGGGCACGCCTCCACGTACTGCACCTTCCCGATCTACAACACCGACAAAGTGGCCACCGCCTACACCAATTGGAAGACCAAGTTCTTCCAAGGCGGGCGCGTGATTCGGCCGGAGAACGGCAACGACACGGTCTCCGAGGGCATCGCCTACGGCATGCTGATAGGCGTGTACATGAACGACAAGACCATGTTCGACACGCTCTGGGCGTACGCGCAAACCAAGTTCGACAGCAACGGCTTGATGAACTGGCACCTCGACACCAACGGCGGCATCGTGAGCGGTGGCGGCGCCACGGATGCTGACGAGGACATGGCGTATGCGCTGTTGATGGCGGGCGTGCAATGGGGAGGGACGTACGCCACTTCGGCCGCGACGCTGATCAACGCCATTTGGGATCACGAGGTCGAGAGCGGCAGCAACGTGCTCAAGCCGGGCGACAACTTCGGCGGCTCGAGCGAGACGGATCCCTCGTACTTTGCGCCTTCGTACTATCGTGCGTTTGCCAAGGCGACACCCGCGCACCCTTGGGCGGCCGTCGTGGAGTCGAGCTACGGTATTTTGGGCGCCGCGTCCGGCGCTGACGGCCTCGTGCCCAACTGGGTGAATTCCTCTGGCGCGGGCGTGACCGGTCCGGTCACCGACGGCAGCGGGCCCTATTTTGGCTACGACGCGTGCCGCATCCCGTTCCGTATCGCGATCGACTACTGCGGAAACGGCGAGCCGCGCGCCAAGGCGTACATGGACAAGCTGGTGGCCTTTTACAACACTGCAGGTGGCGCGCGCTTGGCCGCGCTCAAGGACGGTTACACCACTACCGGCCAAAATCCGCCGGGCGCTCTCGGCGACTACGGCGCGGGCATGGCCTTCTACGGCCCTGGCGGCGTCGCGGCGATGGACAACAGCATCCCGGCGGTATTGAGCGGCGTCTACACGTCGCTCGTGTTGAACACGTCGACGACCACGTCGAGCTCGTTCACCTACTTCCACGGTTCATGGGGCACCTTGTCGTTACTCGCTATGAGCGGGAACTTCTGGGACATGACGCAATGAGCCGCGCGCTCGCTGCTCAATTTGGAAATTTCAGATCACAATAGAGCGAGCGCCGACCGACTGTCACTCGTCTGAGAACCTACTGGCTCTCGCTAGCGATTCCGTGCAACATCTGGTATCGGTTCCAGGTTCCCTCAACCTCTAGGTTTCGTGCATATGCGCAAATATAGTCCCCTCTTCGCACTGGCACTCTTGGCAGCCGTATCGGCATCTTGGGCCTGTACTTCGGGCGAGACGCCCGCAGAAGAGCAGATGAACAGCGGTGGCGGTTCGCAAGCAGGAGCGCCAGCTACCGGCACGGGCGGCAACACGGGCAAAGCCGGCAGCACTGGAACAGCGGGCGGCGCGAGCCCGGCGGCGGGGGGTAGCGTGAGCGGTAGTGCTGGCGCGACGAGCGCCGCGGGCAGCTCCGGCGCCGCAGGCAGCAGCTCCGGAGTGCGTCTCGGGACCGGTGGTCCGTTTGCGTTTCCGCAGAACAAGAAACCCGGCTCTTGCTCGCTGACGAGCGTCTCCGGCGCGTCGACCTCGGTGGAATCGGCGTATTCGAGCTGGAAGAACACGTTCGTGACCTCGAGCGGCGCGGGCACCGGGTTGCGCGTTCAGCGCAACACCAATGCCAACGACACCGTGTCCGAGGGCATCGGTTACGGCATGATCGCCGCCGTGTATCTGGATGACAAGACCACCTTCGACGGCCTTTGGGCGTACGCGAAAGGGCACTTCGACGCGAACGGTCTGATGAACTGGCACATCGACGCGGGCGGCAACATCGAGAGTGACGGCATGGGCTCCGCCAGTGACGGCGATGAGGACATGGCTTGGGCGCTCTTGATGGCCTCCGACCAATGGTCGTCGTCTACGTACCTGGCCGAGGGCGTCAGTGTGATCAACGCGATCCTGACCAACTCGATCGCGGGCGACGGCATGTTGAAACCCGGCGACGCTTGGGGCGGCACTGACGTGACGTATCCAGACTATTTTTCACCCGCCTACTATCGAGTGTTCGCCAAGGCTACCAATAACCCAAATTGGTCCGGCGCGATCATCGATCGCAACTACGCGATCCTCGCGGCGGTGTCCGGCTCGGACGGCTTGGTCCCCGACAAGAGCTCGTCATCGGAAGCCATCACCGGCAACTACAGTTACGACGCGTGCCGCACACCATGGCGCATCGGCATGGACTACTGCTTCAACGCCGAGCCGCGCGCTCAGGCCTATTTGATGAAGATTGGTAGCTTCTTCAACGGCGTCGGCGCGTCGAACATCGGGGATGGCTATTCGCCCAGCGGCTCGCAAACGAGCTCGAACCACAACATGGCATTCATCGGCCCCGCGGGCGTCTCGGGCATGGCGGGCTTCCAGACCTTGCTCGACGGCGCGTACACCTTCGGCGCGAACAACAGCGGCGGAGATACCAGCTACTTCGGGCAATCCTTGCGCGTGCTGACGATGCTGATGATGTCTGGCAACTTGGTGGACTTTTCGAAGCCGTGAGCAACGAGCCGTTCGCGGACCGCGGTTCAATCCGCGGTCCGTGTCGGCAGTGCTCTGTCTCTACTCAGCAGCTCGTCGCGCTGCCAGGGCTCACGCCCAGCATTTGGCAGAATTGCGTGTAGTAGTTGATGCGCGACTGCATTTCGCTCGGGTTGGCGCCGTTGCATTCGAGGCCGCCATTGATCGTGCGGATGGTTTCTCCGAAGCCCGCGCCACTGACGATGGCGTTGTGCGCGGTCATGCTGCCGCCACCCGTCTGCGTCATCCAAAACCAGAGCCCGGTTTGCCAGGCGACCGTCGAATTGCTCGAGACCAACCCCGGATTCGATTGCAGCGACAAGCCGAGCGCCGCGCCCGCCGCGCAGTAGTTGTAGTTCCAACTGAGTTGAATCGGCCCGCGCCCGTAGTACTCCTGTCCGGCTGCGCACGGGCAGCTCGCGCTGGGCTGGCAATACACGTCCTTCTGAATTTCTTCGACGTACACGAGGCCGCCGGTTTCATGCGCGACGTTGGCTAGAAACGCGGCAGCTTCTTGCTTCTGAGTGACTGTGCTGCCAGTGCTGGCGAAGGCCGGGTACGAGCCGATCGCGCTGACCAGACCCTGATACGTGTAGAAGCCGTTGCGATTCGGGAACATGGAGTCGAAGGTGGCCTCGCTCACGATCGCTGCAAAGCCGGTCGCCGCGCTGCCTCCGGTGCTCGCGCCGCCCGTCGAGGTTCCGCTGCTCGTGCCGCCAGTGCACGCAGTGGGACTCCAGAACCAGGTGCTGATCGTCGGATCGTAGCCGGGGTTATCGTGCGTCGCGATGTAGGCGTTGCCGTTGGCGCTGTAGATCACCTGGTTACCGGTGACGTAGTTCTGTCCGGCTTGCCACACGGGGAAGTTGCAGCTCGAGCTGCTCGAACCGCCAGCGGGCGGGCTGCTCGGCGGCGGATTGCTCGGCGGTGGACTGCTCAGTGGCGGGTTACTGGTTGGGGGAGGAGCGCTGCTCGCCGCGTCGCACGAGGTGACGAGGGTCCAGGCGTCTTGCCAATCAGCGCCGGAGCCCGGCGCGTACGGGCCACCGATGCTGCACCAGCCCGTGTAAGGATACGGTTTGCACTCGTACACCGAGCCGCCGTTCGCAACGCGAGCGCCCGCAATATACGCAGTACCAGCCACGTAGGCGGCCGGCGTGCAGGACGTATCCAAGCTCGAGTTGAGTTCACTCGTCGGCTCATCGCCCCCGCGCGCGCCACATGCGCCAAGTAACGCCAAGCTCACGAAAACCAGGGACGCACGGCACGCGCTTCGCAAAGCCTTCATCGGATATTCTCCTCGGGGGCTCGGAGCCGCGAGAGTGCGCGGCTCATGTTGAATCACCGCGCACGTTTCGTATGCGGGGTGACGAATCCAACCTAGTGTTGCGTGCGCGTGACGCGGTGGTTCGTTCTTCTCAGGACCATGCGCCAAATCACTTACCCAGCTGATTGATTGCCGCGTGACTGGCGAATGCCGCTCTCGTGGTAGATAGGCTCGTTTTCCAGCGTCAGTTACGTCGGCGTTCGCGCTGGCGGTGCTCGGTGCAGCCCTCGGTGCTAGCGTTGTCGACGTTGGCGACGCTGGGTGACTTCGATTTTCGAGCTTTCGTGCGCGAGCGCGCGAGTCGTCGGCCCGGCGCGGCGCTGGGCAACGATCACGCCTATGCCTACGTGTCGGATCGCAACACGCGGGCCACGTTCGAACGCCTAAAACCGGTGGAGCTGGCGGTCGCGGCTGCGGTGCGCACGTTCAAAAATGTGGGCAAAGCGGAGCTGTTGGGTCACGCCGTAAAGATCGGGCCACGTCAATTTCCGCGTGTGCACGCGCTCGCCGAACGTTGCGCCGAGACACTCGGGATCCCCGTGCCGACGGTGTACGTGGTCAGCAATCCGCACCTCAACGCCGCGACCTATGGCACGAATGAAGATGCGTTCATTCTGATCAATTCTGCGCTCATGGATCACTTCAGTGATTCCGAGTTGCTGAGTGTGATTGGTCATGAGTGTGGTCACATCCACAACAATCACGTCGTGTACCTGACTGCGCTCCACTATCTGACGAACGTCGCGGGGATCCTGCTGCGCAATTTGGCGGTGCCCGCATTGCTCACGCTGCGCGCCTGGTCGCGGCGCGCCGAGGTGACGTGTGATCGCGCTGGCGCGCTGTGTGCGGGTGCGCTCGAGCCCTCGCTGCGCGCTTTGACCAAGCTCGCGCTCGGTTCGCAGAAGCTGTACGAGGAGCTCAATATCGCAGCATTTTTGGAGCAGCACGACGAAGCCCAGCAGAGTGTCGGCCGGTTCGGTGAAGTTTTTTCGAGTCACCCCTGGCTGCCCAAGCGAGTCCTTGCTCTGCAGACGTTCGCTGAAAGCGAGCTATTTCGTCGGCACGCCGCACTCGGTCCAGGTGGGCTCAGCATGCTCGAGGTCGACGAGCGGGTGCACGGCTACATCAAGGTCGTCGGCTGATGCCCGTAGAGGCTGCGTCGCTCGGCGGGTCGGCGCTTGCTGGCCTCGCCGTTCCCGACGCGCTCGTCAACGTGAAGGCCACGCTGCGCGCCGACTCGGTTGGTTTCTGTCGAGACGTAGGCGTTCGGTTGCCCGCGGCGCTCGAGAGCGTGAGCTCGTCGGAGATCCGTCAGTACCTCGGACCGTTTTTGGAGCAAGCGTTTCGCGCTTGGGCCGAGCGCGAAAATGATGAAGTTCACGCGGCTCTGGAGGCCCTTTCACGACGCTTCGTGGCTTCTTCGGCCGGGCCGGCCGAAGCTTGTCGCACGGCCAGCGCCGGGCCTGATTCGCGATTGACGCGGCCGGCGCTCGAAGTGAGCACGTTCGCGCTCGACGCGAGTGTCGTGGCAAGCTTGGCGATCGGCCTCGGAGCGTTGTTTACGAGTGTTGCCGTCGGTGGCTTGTTCTTACTGGCCGCTCCAACCCTGGCCGCGTTCGGGCGGGAGCGCGGTGAGCGCGCGCTCCGCAAACGCGCCGCCGAAGCGGCCATGAAAGCGGTGGAGGAAGCCGTGCGCGAGCTCGAGAGCGAACTCGAACGCGTGATCGACGACTTTGCGCGGCGGATCGCGGCGTCCAGCGCGAACGCGATTTAGGAGCCACTTCAGCGGCACTTTCTTGTACAGTTTCGCCGCAAACGTGAACACCAAAGAAAATTCACTCGCCCGAGGCGGCAGGCTCCCCGACGCAATCGACGCAGCGATGGAGCGGCTCAACACCAGCGTCGATATCGACTGGGAATTGTGGCGCGAGGACATCGCCGGATCGATCGCGCACGCCGAGGGGCTCGCGCGCGTCGGTGTGCTCCAGAACGCGGAAGCGCTGGCCATCGTGACCGGGCTACAGCAGATCAAGGGCGAGATCGAGCGCGGCGAGTTCGTCTGGGATCGCAAGAAGGAAGACGTGCACATGAACATCGAGGCGCGTCTGCGGGAGCTGACGGGTCCGGTGGGGGGCAAACTTCATACGGGGCGCTCGCGCAATGACCAGGTTGCGACCGATCTGCGGCTTTGGACTCGCCGGCGCTGTGAAGAAACCGTGCTCGCGCTCGACGAGCTGGCGTCGGCCGTGGTCGACCGTGCCACGTCCGAGCTCGACGTGCTGATGCCCGCGTACACGCATTTGCAGCGCGCACAGCCCAGCCGGCTGTCGCATCATTTGCTGGCTTGGCAAGAGCTCCTGTGGCGCGACCGCGGGCGACTCGTCGATGCGCTCACGCGCTTGAACGAGTCCCCGCTCGGCGCCGGCGCGGTCGCTGGTAGCGGTTTTCCGCTCGACCGAGAGGGCGTGTCGCGCGCGCTCGGCTTCGATCAGCCGATGCGAAATTCAATCGACGCCACGGGCAGTCGGGATTTTCTAATGGAGGTCGCTGCGGCGCTGTCCATCTTGGGCGTGCATCTGTCGCGCATCGGTGAAGAGATCGTGCTGTGGTCGACGCAGGAGTTCGGCTTCATGACACTGAGCGACGCATTTTCGACCAGCTCGTCGATGATGCCGCAGAAAAAAAATCCGGACGTGGCCGAGCTGGTACGCGGCAAGTGCGCGCGCCTGATTGGCTGCGTGACCACGCTGCTGGTTTTGGAGAAGAGCCTGTGCTTCGGCTACGGGCGTGATTTGCAAGAAGACAAACGCCCTATCTTCGACGCATTCGAGTGCGCTTTAGTCAGTGTCCGCGCGCTCACCGGTGCCATCGCCAGCGCGACGTTTCATCGCGAGCGCATGAAGAGCGCGCTCGCGTCCGGTCACCTGTGCGCTACGGATCTAGCTGATTTTCTGGTGCAACGAGGCTTGCCGTTTCGGGACGCGCATCACGTCGTGGGCGCGCTCGTGCGCGAAGCCGAGACGCGCGGCGTGCAAATCGGCGAGCTGCCCGCCGCCGTGCTGGTCGGCGCGCATCCGTCGTTGACCGGCCCAGAATTGGCGCTCGCGCTCGACCCTGAGGCCGCGGTCGAACGCCGTTCGCTCATCGGCGGTCCCGCCAAAGCTCGCGTCGAATCAGCGATCGCCGAAGCGCGCTCGCGCTGGCCAACGAGTCACTGAGTCAGGGCGCCAGCGGCTCCGGCGTCCGCGCTGCCGCCACCGGTGCTGCTTGCGCCGCCAGTGCTGCTCGCGCCACCGGTGCTGCTCGCGCCACCGGTGCTGCTCAGTCCGCCGTCGCTGCCAGTCATGCCGATCCCGCTTTCGCCGCCGCCTTCGCCGCCTGCACCAACGCCGCCGTCTGCGGTGCCGACGCTGCCCGCGGGGGCGTATGGGTAAGCGAGGAGCGCGGCCTGTACGGCTTGGCCTTGCACCGTCGGGGTGTGCTCGTCCCAATCGGAAATCAGAGCCGGGAAATTGCAGCCGGATGGATACCAAGCCCAGGCCGTCCACGAGATTTGGTGCTGGTCGGCGAATTTGATCAGGTCAGAGTCCCAAGCGCCCGTGCATTTGTCGGTGCCGTCGCCGAATTCGGTCGCGATCACGGGCGCGGTGTCGTTCGTCGCCAAGTAGCCGAAGGCGGACTCCCAGCGCGACTCGGCGTCTTGGGGTTTGTAGGGGTGCGTCGCGTAGAGGACGTTGTAGCCCTTGATCGGCGTGGAACGCACACCGCTCAGATCGAACGAGTAGCTCAGACCACCGGCGATCACGAGGTTGTTCGCGCCGGTAGCACGCACGGTGTCGTACAGCTCCTGCATGCCCACGACTTGGTAGCCTGAGGCGCTCCCCCCGTTGAGCCAGACCGTCCAGCTGATCGTATTCGGCTCGTTGTACAGCTCGAAGAGCACGTGCCCGTCGCCCTGATACGTCGTCGCGACCTCCGTCCAAAATTGCTTGGAGTTCACGTCCGCCATCTGTTGCTGGTTGCTGGTGCCCGGTTGGTCTTGACCTTGCAGCTTGGTGACGCTCAAGTTTCCTTGGTCGGACCAGTGCAGGTCCAAAATCACATCCAAGCCCGCAGCTTCGGCCGCCTTCACTGCGGCCGCGACTCGACCTTGGTATTGGGGGTCGTACAGCGCGGCGCCTGAGAGCCAGAAATCCTGATTGAGCGCGATGCGAACGACGTTCGCGTGCCAGCTCGCCATCGCCGCAAAGTCGTCCGCGCCGATGTTCTCCCCCGTCGAGCCCCACTCCATGGACGGGCGGTCGACCCCGTGAAAGAGGTGAGCGGTCCCGTCCACCGCACAGACACTGGCGCCGTTCGTGTAGTAGCCGCCGGGCGCAGTCAGGGGTTGGGGGTCCACGGCGCAGCCCCGAAGCACACCGGGGGTACTGCTCTGGCCCGTCGGACCGCCAGAGCTATCCCCGGAGTCACAGCCATACAGCAGAATTAAGCCCAGGATACCCAGCGTGAGACTGCGAAGCATGCCAAGGGAGGGTAGCTGTCCCGGCGTTTCTGGCCAATCGATCCTGCTCAGCTTTTGCTCAAAGTTGCTCAAGCGCTCGTCCGTGAACGCTCACATTGCCGCTAGAATCCGAAGCCCATTGGCTTCACTTGGCCCATGTAGATGAAGTTGGTGGATGCGGGTCCAGGTGCTGGGCGGTCGAATACCCCCGCACGCCAGAGCACGAGTCCCGTTGCGAGCACGCCAGCGGACGCGATGACGGTGTACGTCGCCCAGCGCGGCCAACCGTGCCCAGTAGCGGCGGCTCCGTCGCTGCGCGTCGTGCCGGGCTGCCAAACCACGACCTTGCCGCACACCTCTCGCTCGCACAGCGCAGCGTCGATGCCGCCGTCCGCGCGACCACGGGCCAGCACGTAGCTCTCGCAGCGCGCGTGCGGCGCCGCAAGCGCGCGACCCTCTGCAAAATGCCCGGCCGCAATGTCGTCGAGGCTACAGGCGGGGGTTTCGGGCACGGGCAAACGAACGCGAAGCGCGTTCTCTCCGACGACGACGAAGCCCGCCCAGAGCAAACGACCGTTGCGTGAGACGCGCACGTGATGTTCGCCCGCTGCCGTGCTGAGCTCTGGGCCAGTGTGGACGCCGTCCCACTCGAGCGTGTCACCTGGCTCCACGCCGTCGGCGCTCACGGGGTGCGACGCTGGTGCTTGTGGCTCGACCCCCAATGCATGGTCGGAAAACGGCGTTGCGCGCGCGCCCTCGAGCGTCGCCGCGCGCGTGCGTAGCGTGGCTGACGCGCTCGCACCGTCCGGAGCGGTGCTCTCGACGTCGGCCGTCAGCTCGAGTTGTTCGGCCATGAGCCAGGCGGCTTGCGGCAGCTCCGGGTGCTCATGCAGCAAGCGATCCGCGTGCTCGAGGGCAGCCAAGGCGCGGCTCTGTTCCAGCGAGGCGGTCGCGTTGCGGGCCTCTTCGAGCAGCACCTCGATTTGAGCGACGACGTCCGGAGCGTAGGCCGGTGCTGCGAACGACGCGGCGTTTTCGCGCGGCGCCTCCAGACGCAGCAGGCGGCTCTGCGCAAAGGCATCGAGATCTGCCCTAAATCCGGGTGAGATCGCCGAGGCTGAAAGCCAGACCAGAACGGCCGTTTGGCTCATGGATGGTGCATGATAGTCTAGAGCTTTCGGTTTTACGGCAAGATCGTGAGGCGTTGGATGTGCAGATCGGCAAGGAAAAAGGCCCGAGGTCATCGTGCAGCTTGATTTCGTGAATCGTGAGCTGACGATCAAGCTCGTCTATTACGGTCCGGCCCTCAGCGGGAAGACCACGAACCTACAGGCGCTCCACAAAGCGGCCGAGCCCGGGGCGAGCGGCCGCCTGATGACGCTGGAAACCAAAGACGACCGCACGTTATTTTTCGATCTCCTGCCACTGACCTTTCGCAATCAGGGCAGCCTTGCCGTGCGCCTGAAGGTGTTCACGGTTCCCGGTCAGGTGATTCACGCGTCGACGCGCCGGTTGGTCGTGCAAGGGGCAGACGGCATCGCGTTCATCGCAGATTCACGCTCGAACGAGACTCAGCACAACACCGAGTCGTTCATGGACTTGCGCGAGAATCTCAAACAGCACGGCCTGACCTTGAAGCAGATGCCGCTGATCATTCAGTTCAACAAGCGGGACTTACCCGACGTGCGCAGCGACGCAGAAATTGCGGATCTGGCGTCCAAGGGTCGTGAGCCGGTGTATCTGGCAGTTGCTACACGCGGCCAGGGCGTCGTCGAGAGCATGATTGGCCTGCTGCACCTGACCTGGAGCGCGCTCGACGCCGAGCACAACTTGAACAAGAAGTTCGGCTTCGACCCGGAGGCCTTCCTGACGCAGGTTGCGCAAAAATTGGGCAATCCGAAGCCCATCCCTGAAATCTTGCAGGCGTGCGTCGGCGGCGCGCTGGACGTGCTGCGGCCGGAGGGCGCGTGATTCCTCCCGCAGCCCAGAAGACGTTCGACGAGCTCACGTTGGGCCACGGCGCGAGCCTGGAAGATCTGATCGACCGCGACGCCCTCGGCGAGATGGTCAAGAGCTTCTACGACCTGTTCGGTGTGCCGCTGCGCATCTTCAGCGAAGAAGGCAAACTGCTCGGTGACGCAGCCGACCAGATCCCGTTGTATGCGTTCTTGAACTCCGTGAAGGCCGGACGCGCGGCATTGCAAGACGTCGCCGGTGACGTGAAGAACCTCGCTCTTGGCGAGGACGGTATGGCGAGCTATCCGTGTGCGACCGGAGAGAACTACCTCGCGTGCGCCATTCCCTACGATGGCAAGCGTATTGGTCGCATGATCCTCGGGCCCTTCGTTTCGGCAGCGCTGAGCGAGCCGCCAGCTGCGTTGCTCGCCCTCGACCCGACACTCGAGCCCGCGCGCTTGCGCGAGCTATTTCAGAGCCTTCCGCGCGCCGAGAGTGACGCGGTCGTCAAACTGGCGCGGCACCTCGGACGCACGCTCGATCTGCTCTTGTTCAGTGGCCACCGAGCGTTGCTCACCAGCAACATGCACCTCGCGAGCGTG
>Ga0210387_10003934_pt1 | contig 11420 bp, 14 predicted proteins | sample IncBWC7OmetaG_FD_160108 | JGI IMG/M metagenome (GOLD analysis project Ga0210387, IMG submission 160108) | Forest soil microbial communities from Barre Woods Harvard Forest LTER site, Petersham, Massachusetts, United States - Inc-BW-C-7-O ... | reverse complement strand
CAGCGTGAGGGCCTGACGCCACGTGGGATCCGACGCTACGTCTGCGTTGAGATATTGCGACACAAAGCGCGCTGCGCAGCACTCATGGATCCCATCAAAGCAGCCTTACCCGAACCGTCCCGCAATCAGATTAACCGAGGAGACCAGTCATGTTTGGTATTCTAAAACTTAAGCTGATCGAAGCCGTTAGAGGCTTGCAGCACGCTTGCGCGACAGCCGTCTTGCGCGACGACGACGGAGACGATGGCGATATCGCTACGCCCAAAACCTGTTTCGACGACGAACCGTAGACACCGATCCGGGGCAGATGCGCCGCAGGCGCATCGCCCGAACAAAGGATAGTGTGTCAGACGGAGCGCAGCGTAGTGAACCCGCGGACGCCGAGACCGGTTAGAAAGGGCACCCGCAGAATGGGCAGTGATAGCGGGCGCGCGGCCCATTCTGCGAGTGCCCCCGGCGAGGCGTTCATTATCCAGAGCCAGTGTGGTTACAGGCATGCTCGAAATTCAGAGCAGCTGGCAGAGCGTCGGCTCCGCATCAGTGATCTCGCAAAGCGAATGAGGTGCCCCCTACGACACGATGGCTGCCAGTGCTGTCAATGGTGGGCTCGAGTTCGCTTTTCGCGACTTGCCGGCCCATTCCCGTGGGTCTTTCCGAGTCGTAAACAGAACGTTAATCTGGAATTTGCGGATATCAAATATTGCCCGAGACTCTACGGACGGAATCGTTTCATGCATGCGGCATGTCGAACAACTCGGTCCTCATTGGGCAGATTTTGGTCTCGGTTGCGCTGGCGACAGGCCTGTCAGTCAACGCTCTTGCGCTGTGGGTTATGCCCTAAAGTTCGAGCCGACGTAATCCATCAACGACCACTACAACGGCTTCGAAGTGAAACCGGATCGCATCAATCCCCGGTATGATGAAAGCTGGCGTCCTCGTTTGAAGACGAAGGACCAATGTTTAGGGCCGCGATCAGTCTGTCGAGGGCGACAAAAGATCCGAAAGCCAGCCCTGTGACGGCAAGGAAAAAAATACCCTGATAGATGCGCTGCATATTCTGATAACGGCCACATCTCAGAATGGTTCGCCAAACAAAATCCCCGCCCATGGCCGCGACGTGGACGGGGAGCTTGCGAGCAACCTGGTGTGGTCCAACCCCAACCCCAAAGTTGCAGACTTGAACGCTAGCGACCTAATGTGACAGTTTGTTTTCGGTGCGACGCCGGATGCTCCGGATTCACAGTTAAGCGATAGGCGATCTCGTGAGAGCCATCGAAGGTTTCAAGCACGCGATGGCAGATCAGGCAGCGGTGTAGCTCAACAGGGCTCACCCTCGGGTTAGGCCTCGTTGCACTTTTGATGGCCGTGCTATTTTAGCTTTGAGGCCGCCTCAATTGGCGGCCTCGTTCATCTAAGGCGCCGGCGTCGTCGCAACCTCGCCAAGTCAGCGATGGCTTTCCGTCTGTCGCGCCATTGCTCAATGACTTCATGCAGCAACAAGCTCAACGCCATCAACAATAGCATCCACAACACGTCGTGTTCTCCGCGTCAGCCCTCGTAATCGAAGTTAAATCGGAAGACAGTTGGCTCGCATCATCTGATCGGATGAAAGCTGGATGCCTACCCTTGCAGCGGCCGACTATGGGCCATGAGCTCCTGCATTTCAGGGATCAGTCCTGTTCAGCAATTGATGGACGGCCGTGAAAATATTGCTCCTAGGATTTAGGGTACACCACTTCCGTACATAAGCGTCGACTGCGGCCGCGTCGAGTTGAGCTTGCTTGGTCGGGTCGTTGATTGCGGCGTTGTAGCCCGTGACAAAGCCTAGCAGCCATTCGAGATACGTCGTCGATTTTGAGTAATAATCCAGTCCATCATCCGGAGCCGTGCGGCTGACCGATTGACCCGGACCGGCCGCGATATGAGAGACGTACGCACTGCAAGAGTCCGTGCCCACGCCGAAGGCGTTTATCGGCTGGGAGGCGCTAGGGGTCGAAAAGCAAAGGCTCCCCAAAAGAAGCGACACTCTGAGGAAGATGCGGCACAGATCACTCGACAAAGTACGCCTATGAATCAGCATCTAGACCTCCTAAGGCGGCGGCGCCAGTGAAGCGTTTGGAACGCTACACCGTCCCTCCTTCCTGAACATCAGCCGAACGGTTGATGCGGAGAAGTGGCACTTTTCGGTCGTGAAATTAACGACTTAAGGTGATTCCAACGAGCGAGATATCAACACCGAGCATTCGAATGATCACGCAGCGCTGATTTTCAGCCACGCCTCGTCTCACTAATCTGCGGACGTGCCGGTCCGCGCTTTCTTTGGGGTTGAAGCAATCGACTATGAACTGGTTCACCACTCCGCATTATTTAAATGGCGTAAAACGGCATTTGTCGGCTTGGTGTTCGCACCTGGCGGCTTGTCCGTCGGCTGTGTCTTTTTGAACGGGTTGTCGTGCCTGTTACTTTTGATTTGGACATCTTGCCATGAACTTGGGCCGAACCTTTTTTCGGTACCCGCGACCTAACTTCGATGAGTATTTCTCGACCGGGGTGTGAAAATGGTCGATGGGAAAACGACTCTTGGCAGCGGTGGTGGCAGGGTAGGCGCTACACTGCGTGAGTTCGATTGGTCGACTACGTCGCTAGGCCTACCGCAAGGATGGCCGGAGGCCTTCCGCGTCTCGCTAAAGATCGTTCTAAACACAGACCACCCGATGCTGATCTGGTGGGGCGATGAGCGCAGACAGTTTTACAATGATGGATTCAGCGAGATCGCCGGGCCGGTCCTTCGCACCACTGGATTGGGAGCACCAGGCAAGAAATGCTGGCGTGAAATCTCTAGGGCCATCGATGCAGACGTCGAGCATGTTATGGCCGGTAAGGGTAGCGTCTGGCGAGAGCGCCAGCTTGTGCCGCTGGCCGCAAATGATCATCGCTATTGGACCTATAGTCTAAGCGCGATCAATGACGGCGAAAAAGTCAGCGGCGTGTTGCTTGTCTGCAGAGATGAGACAAAGGAACACCAAGCAGCACTGGCACTAAAGTCGCGAGAGGTCGAACTCGCGCGGGTTCAATACATTGGTAAGTTTGGAGGATTAGAGGTCGAATTGACTTCCGGCTTTCGAAACCGGCGTTCTCCTGAATATCTCGCGATACATGGACTGCCACCCGCGGCGGAGAACGAAACACACGAAAATTGGGTGCGTCGAATACATCCAGACGACCGCTACAGGACGGAACACACGTTCATCGAATCCGTGCGAGGCGACTGCAAGGGATATTCCATTCAATATCGCATCATCCGCCCTTCCGACGGGAAGGTCAGATGGATTTTGGCTAAGACTGAGATCGAACGGGATAGTGCCGGGAGGGCAATGCGGCTCCTCGGAGCTCACACCGATGTTACCGATCAAGTGGATGTTCGAGCCATCGAACGTGCGCGGTTCACGGCTGCACTCGACTTGCTGTGCTGCGCAGTGATGCTGACCGATGAGAATGGCGGTATCGTCTATATGAACAACTGCGCCGAAAATATGTTAAACGAAGGATCATCCGTTCGAATCCGTCACAACACGATCAGGGCTATGCGGCCGTCGGCGAGTCAAAAACTGAGCGCAGCCCTGAAGCTCGCCGCGTGCGCAGACGTTCAGATCGGAACGAGAGGGTGGACTATCAATCTGTCTAAGGACGATACCTCGCCCATCGTGGCTCAGGTGCTGCCGCTCGCCAGAACCGAACTCCAAAATCAATTGGAGCCGCTCCCCGTCGCGGCAATCTTTATCCGCGACCAGGAGGATGCTCGTGATAACGCCGAGTTGCTCGCAGCCACGTTTGAGCTGACGCCGGCCGAAACTCGCTTGCTTTCTTGTCTGCTTGCCGGGCACAATCTGTCGGAGGCTTCGCATGAATTACGGGTGACCGCAGCAACCGTGAAAACACAGCTGGGTGCTATCTTTCGAAAGACCGGCGTCGGTCGCCAATCGGAGCTGATTTTGCTTGCCTCGCGGCTTTCAGTTCCGGTTCACGGAAGCAGATTACTGTCTGCCTTGCCTCGATCTTATGCAGCGCAGTACCGATCGGCATTCAACACTGATCGCTGAACGCGATGGAATTACGAAGCCGGACCTAAGTGCGAGTTGATCGAGGAGTTTGCTCGCGTGCATGTTGCGCGGATCGTTCGGTCAACGGCCAGCGATCACTCTCCGCCACAATGAGGTACGCTACAAGATTCGGGTGATCGATGATCGATGCTGCGCAGTCGTCTTTAGTATTGAACGTTTTTTGTTCTCTGTTTTGTGAGTCGCGCACGAAATGGCCGACCGTGCGCTTGTCGGTTTGTCACCACGTGAACGTTGGAACTTGAGTTAAGGGTATCCATCCGAGCTAGGCCGCGGACAGGGGCTCACCGATTCCACCGCTTGAGGAGTTCGGGGTCTTCCTTGTGCATCCTGATGAGCTCCGTCAGGTTTTCGATGCCGAAGTCGGTGAACGCCATGACCTGGTCGTCACCTATGCCGTAAACCCAGATGACGCCATCCTCTGTGTCCATTCCGTTGGCCACGTCCCAGAGCCAGTCCTCGTCTTCGCCGAGGTCTTTTGCGACGCGAGCGATGGTGAAGACGGCGTGAACCTTGTTGACGTTCATGGCTACGCCGCCTGGACAGAGGACCTCGACGCAGGAGGCGTCCAGTTCCACGGCAACAACTCGTGCAGGCGGTTCTGCGGCATGTCGGTAAGCCTCCGAGGGGAGACGCCTTGCGGCGGGCTGGCCTGATGGTTGAGAACTGTACGTATGGACAGCCATACGATCAGTACGCTGCACGACGAGAAACTCCAGAAGATCGGAGACAAGCACGGCGTCTCGGCGGCCGAGATCGCGATAGCGTCGCTGCTCGATCAGCCGGACGTCATTGCGATCCGGAAGGCACAGATGGAGTCGAGCCAGCGTTCGAACCTTGACGTGCTGAAGGCCAAGCTCGATGACGAAGATCGAGCAGCGATCGCGGCGCTTCCCAAGGAACCAGCTCTACGTAAAGCCGCCGTTCGCGCCGGACTGGACAGCCTAAGACACCATCAAACCCATACCCCCGTAGCTCCGACGCGGTCTCATGGACCGCGAACGGCGACGTTAGGGCAACGCAGGTGAGATCGAAGATGCCTACGAGGAACGCGCCGCGACCTGAAACGAAAAACAGGAAAGGCCCCCCGACCTGCCGTCACGCGAATTACCGGTTGATCACCGCGGCCACTCTAGAGACATGACCGAAGTTTTTTGCATTGGCTGTTGGGGTACTATCTTCGAGCGCGCGAAGTGAGCTTTTCTTTCAGCGGATCGCGAGTTCACATCACCGACGAACCGTTGTTTGTCCTCAGTATGGTGGCGCGCCATGCCTGTTCGCGTTGAGCGTCGCTTTTGGCTCGGACATGGTAAAAGAAATTGGCGTTGATCGGTCTGTCGGTCCTCTCGCGCAACTGCTTGATCGTTTGCGCAGCACGCTCTGGCGGCAACGTCGCGCAACTCGCAGAGCCCAAGCCGCCTGCCACACAGACCGACGCGGCAAGGTTGACCGTGCCAACTCCCGTCATCGGAGCGAGTATCAGCGGATGCTCGATGCCGAAAAGATCAGTTACACGTCGATCGGGCCACATAGGCGTTCTCCTCAAGATTGAAGTTCAAGGCAGACTTGGATACCGCGCGCTGGGTGGGTCCCAGCCCGAGGATCGCGGGCGGAGCGTGACGGGCATTCATGGATGCGCCGTCGAATGTCCTAGTATCGGGTGGATTGACGCCGCTGGCAGCGATCCAAACGAGGACTTCGTCTCGGCCAGGCTGTGGGCGCAACACATCCGTCACGCGGAAGTCCATACCGTGGCTCACAAGGATCGTGGCTTTCACGGTGTGGATGCTCATCACGTGCTCTTTGTTTTGAGGTGCAGGAGCATGCGCGCGCGGTGCAAGTGCGAAAAGCAAAGCTAATGTCCGAAGTCCATACAGTATCATCCGGCGCATCAGGCACGCGCTTTCTCGGGAGCCTCGACTCTCCTGGCGTTGCCAGCAATCTCCATCAGGATGTCGGCTAACGCGGAGGGCTGCGCGTAGAAGGGCGAGTGACTTGTCGCCAATGTGTGCGTGTGTGTCGGCCCATAGATGCGCTCATCGATCGCACCGATCATGAAGTCCTGCGCGGCAATCGGAATAGCCTTGTCGTTCAAGCATCGAATGAAGTGGCGGTGGACCCGCCCGAAGCGAACCGGCGTGACATGTGCCGGGTTCAGCATCACACCCAATGGCTCGTCACAATGGAGATGGGACAGCTTCACTTGAAGGTCTGCGTCGCTCAAATCGCCATACAAGGCGGATTTCATCTGCTGCACATAGTCCGATCGGTCCGACCGTGGGTCGATTCGCATCGCCTGTACGAGCCCGGGATCGGCCAGGAACAGTGACGGCACCAACGAGTCGGCCATCGTCGGATGTTCGATCAGGGTATGCGCAGACGTACCGGGCGGCAGCAGAAAGGCAGTGAGATACACGACGGCAGACACTCGTTCGGGGATGGCTTCGGCGACCGCACTCACTGTAAGGCCGCCAAGCGAATGACCGACGAGAACGACTGGACCCGCCTGGTTACGCGCCACCTCGTCAATCAGGGCAACCACGGCGCGGGTACGATCCTGCGGGCTCACCTCGGCGTTAGGTGAGCGCTCGATTGCAAAGGCTGCCAGATCGAGGGGGCGACGTCCGTACGAACGTGGAGCCCTGGCATTTCCACCTGCGCCGGGAAGGTCCAGTGCTCGCACAACATAGCCGCGCGCCTCCAGCAAGGGCGTGACCAGACGCCAGGTCGCGGCATCGTGCCAAGCGCCATGAACGAAAACAAACGTGGGATTTGCATTGGACATCAGGTTCTTCCGGTGTGGGAAACGATATCGGCATTCGTCAAGCCGACTGGGCTGCGGAAGCCATCTCGCCGCGTCGGATCAACAACTGCTCGCCCACGCTCACATAGTGTCGTTGCTGGAGCCGGGCGTGTTGCCCCACAACATGCAGGTCTCGCAGGCGCCGCTGCAACGGTGAATTCTCGTACACGGCGCTGCCTCCAGCTAGGGCGAAGCAGACATCAGCGACGCGCACGCATGTCGTGGTCGTCCATACTGCGGCCTGGCTGCTCTCGGCCAGCAGCGCCTCACCCATGCGCGTCCCGGCAACCGCGTGATGCCAATGGCTCGCGCCTTGAGCCCGGAAGAGCGCACGCGCGGCCCTCAGATCCGCGACCACGCGGCCGAGCTCGAATTGGAAGATATCGGAGTTCCGCATCGGCACTAGCGATTGCACTTGCCGCCGTCCGGTGGAGGCAAGGTCGATGAGATTGCTTACCACGGCTTCCGCCATGCCAAGTGCGCTGGCGGCATGAAGCAGGGGAAGGACCTGTGGCAGGCCCGCATAGAGCGGTCGTGACAAAAATGACGCGCCTCGTTCGAGATCAGAAAAATTCGAGACGGGAACCAACTTGTTCTTCAAGACGACGTGATGGCTTCCGGTACCCCTGAGGCCTGCCGCATGCCAGGTGTCCTCAATCTGCCACTGATGCGCGGGAAGCCAGGCAGCCTGAACCTGCGGCCGTCCTGCTTCGCTGAGAAGAGGCCTGCCGTTGGAGTCCGAAACGCAGAACCCCGCTATCCAGTCGGCGTATTGGCATCCACTGGCGAATGGCCAGCGTCCGTTCACCACGCGCTCACCGGCGCCGGCCTCTTCCGCGATTCCCAAGGGTTGAGTGGCGCCAGCAAAAATCACGTCGGGGCCGTTTTGGTAGATGGTCTCGTAGGTCTGCTGCGGCAGAAATGGCGAGAACAGACTGCCGTTGCTGCTCGTCATCGCATTCCAGCCAACGGAACTGTCGATCCTGGCAAGTTCCACGAGAATCTCGAGGCCCGCTGGCAAGTCGAGCTCCAACCCGCCATAACTCCGCGGGACAAACATGCGAAAGACGCCCGCTTGTTTCAGGGCTTCAACAATATCCGGCGGGATCCGTCGCGACGTTTCGATCTCCGACACGCGCGCAGTGATGGCGGATCGTAATTCCTGGATAGCCCTCAGCAAAGATTCAGCGGCCGGCGAAGGCGATATGCCGAAAGAGGCATGCCTGGCTTTGGATGAGAAGAAACGTTCACTCATGATCGTATCTTGCAGTTTGATATTCGTTGGTGATTGTCGACGAAGCGTCATAGTTCCAGAAAAGATCCGTGACGCCACCACAGGGTTTCGGTCCGCCTTTCGGTTACCCAGCGATCGCAACCGAAAGAAACGTCCGAAACGGATCTCCATAAGGCGGATGAAGAAGTGCCACCGCTTCCTTCACCTCGGTCTGTCGATAGATCGCACGCGCATGACTGAACGTGCGGAACCCCGCTTCGCCCCGGTAGGTCCCCATCCCGGATGCGCCGATCCCGCCGTACGGCATGTCCTCCACAAACATGTGCGTCATCACATCGTTGATCGTTACGCCGCCCGAAGCGGTGCCGTCGAGCACCTGGCGAGCCCGCTCATCGTCCGCTCCGAAATAATAGAGAGCCAATGGACGCGGGCCGGATCGGATCGTTTCCAACGCATCGTCGATGCTGCGATAACCGAGTATCGGCAGGATGGGACCAAAAATTTCGTCGCGCATTACCGACGTGTCGCGAGGCGGATTGAGAATCAGGACCGGCATCATGCGACGCACGCTCGCCGGCCTGGCAAGTTTGAAGACGTTCAGTACTTCGGCACCCCTAGCATCGGCGTCAGCAACTAGCCGCTCCAGACGCACGAAATGAGCGTCGTTGATGATTGAGGTATAGTCGATGGAGTCGAGCCCGCCCGGATACATGCGACGCGCAGCGGCGACGCACAGATCAGCGAACTCACGCTCGCTTCCCGCAGGCACTAGGGCATAGTCCGGCGCAAGGCAGATTTGCCCGGCGTTGCGCAACTTCACCGCCATTACGCGCTGAGCTGCTTCGGCGAGATCATAGGTATCGCGGACAATCACCGGCGATTTACCACCGAGCTCCAGCGTTACCGGCGTCAGGTTGTCAGCAGCTGCCCGCATTACATGCCGTCCAACTGACGTCGAGCCCGTGAACATCAGATGGTCGAATGGTGCCGCCGAGAATAGAGCACCCTCCGCAGCTTCACCGAGCACGATCGCTACTTCATTCGGGTGAAATGTCTCGGCGATCAGCCGAGCGAGCAACGCAGAGGTCCGCGGCGTAAATTCAGACGGTTTGATGATCGCGCGGTTTCCTGCGGCGAGAATACCTGCGAGCGGCCCGAAGACGCACATGATCGGATAATTCCAGGGGCCAACAACTCCGACCACGCCAAGTGGAATATATTCCACGCGCGCCTCCGCGTCGGGCGCCAGCGCGGGATGCTGCGCGGGTTGCATCCACTTCTCGACTCTCGTCGCAGCGGTGCGGAATGCATTCACGGCGCCGAAAGTCTCGAATCTGGTCTCCTCAGCGCTGCGATGGCCAAAATCCTCGGACACGGCGACGGCGATCGCGTCACTTGCCCGCGCGAGCATCGTCGCTGCGCGCATCAGCCGATCTCTGCGGGTCGCCGCATCAGGAGCGCCTTCTTTTGCATGCGCTGTGCGCTGGAGTTGTATGAGGCGGTGAAGTTGGGTCTTGAAGTTGGTGGTGGTCACTTGGATCCTCCGTATTCAACGCAATGAGTAATCGTGGCGTGCGACCGAAATCTAGACGGGCAGATCGCCATGCTCTTGTCGGAAGATGCAGTTGCTTGGCCAGCGGTGCATATCCATCACCACCGTCCGAAATGCGCGCCGCCGTCAACGTGCAGCACCTCGCCGGTGACCTGGCTCGCCTTCGTGAGATAAAAAACGGCCTCTGCGATGTCCCCGGCGTCTGAGATCTGCCCCAGCAGTGACAGCGTACGCAGGAAGTCCTTGGGATTGTGCTTGTGCAGCGGCGTATCCACAATGCCTGGAGCAACCACGTTCACGCGAATGGCCTGCGGTGCGTATTCCATCGCAAGACTGCGAGAGATCGCGTCGATACCGCCCTTGGTGATCATTGGGACGGATGCAGTGAAAGCCGCGAGCGGATGGTCGGCGATGGAAGCCGTGATGCTCACGACGCTGCCCCCGGTCTTGTGCGAGAGCATCTGCTTCACGGCCAATTGCGTCGTATGGATAAAGCCATCCAAATTGGTGGACGACAACGACCTGAAGTCCTCGGAAGTGTACTCGGTGAACGGTTTCGGGAAGACGATTCCCGCCTTGTTTACCAGTGCATCGATCGAGCCGAAACGCTTCAGCGCCGCACCGACGATCATCTCGGCCGTCGAAGCGAGACCGATATCGCCATCCACCGGCGCCAGTTTTTCGAGCTCTGCAGCTCGTTCCTGTGGGTGATCTAGCGCGAGTTACCCACGACCTTGTAGCCACGATTGAGGAACAGGTTCGCCAACGCGGCACCGATTCCCTGCGAGGCTCCAGTCGCGATGATGGTCTTCTGTTTCGTAGTCATGCGAATCTCCGCGTTCGAGCGGCGCCGAGCTCAACAGGCATCGGTCCGCACGCCGCAGCATATTGATAGAGTTGACGCCGGCATTCTCTGCCGTGCACGGACTGGGCACAGGATGCAAAAATGGTTTTCGCCTGCTCGCTCGATATGCGGCGGCGGGCGGCGTCTGGGCTAGTGGTAAAAATCTGACGCTTGGTACCGGATACGGAAGTCTACCTTGGAGGATGGAACCCGCCGTTCAGGGTGGTCATCGAAACGGATGAGTTGCGCCAAGCCAGAGACATAGCCCTGATGCGATCCGTAACCCGCAATCAAGCTCACTCCACACGGAAACGCACCGGTGTCCGTGTTTACACGCGGGCTGGGCTGCCTTGCCAAAGTTCGACTCGATTCTTCTAATTGGCCGGTAGAACTGGAACGGTTGTCGTTTAGGCAGTACCGTTGGAGAAGACAACCGACATATTGTTGGCAGGCATCTTGATTGTCTCGCGAAGACCATGTCGAGAGGCCTCACCCACGCGTTCAAGATCGGCAATATCACGCACACCCCAAGATGGGTTGTGCGCCTTTAGAGACGCGTCGAAAGCGGCGTTCGAGGGAGCATTGTGGACGCCGTCGCGCATGAATGGGCCGTAGAGAACAAGAAGCCCGCCAGCGCAGAGCAAACGGCCAGCGCCTGCAAACAATCCCAAGGTTGCCGCCCAGGGCGCGATATGAATCATATTGATCGACACGATGGCGTCAAACGGCGCCTTTTGCTCGACGCCCCATAGTCTTGAGCACACATCTATATCGAGCGGTGCCAGCACATTATTCAACCCTGTAGATTTGATCCAGCTGGCGGTGCTGGCGCGCGCGTCGGCATCCGGATCGCTCGGCTGCCAAGTGAG
>Ga0210387_10003929_pt1 | contig 11424 bp, 12 predicted proteins | sample IncBWC7OmetaG_FD_160108 | JGI IMG/M metagenome (GOLD analysis project Ga0210387, IMG submission 160108) | Forest soil microbial communities from Barre Woods Harvard Forest LTER site, Petersham, Massachusetts, United States - Inc-BW-C-7-O ... | reverse complement strand
CGTCTGCCGATGGTGCTGCGGCCTGCGGTGCCGATCCGGCCACCTGCGCAAGCGCGGGCAGGGTCATTCCGGCAATGCCGGCAAACAAGAGCGCCACCATCGAGAGCGAAGGGTAGGCCGAAGCTGGGGCGTCAGCCCGAACGGCGTCCAGGAACGAAGAAATGTTGTTCGCCGGCTGCATTGCGATCAGATCGTGCCTTGTGCACTTATGCGCCTCAGGCGCGGTGATAAGGGTGCCCCGCCAGAATGGTCGCGGCCCGATAGAGCTGTTCCAAAAGCATGACGCGAACCATTTGGTGCGGCCAGGTCGCGGAGCCGAACGCCAACCTCAGTTTTGCCATGCGCCGCAATTCGGGCGAAAGTCCGTCCGCCCCGCCGATTATGAAAATACTGTTGGCGACCTGGTCGTCTCGCCACCGGCCAAGATGCCGGGCAAAGGCCTCGCTGTCGATATTGTCACCCCGCTGGTCGAGCGCGATCACGACGGATTTTTCAGGAATCGCGGCCGAAATCGCGCTGGCCTCTTCGGCCATGCGCGTACTGGCGTCGCGCGCCCTGCCCTCCGCAATTTCGAGAACTTCAGAGTCACGAAATCCAAGCCTGCGGCCAATGTCGTCGAAGCGCTCCCTGTAGCGCTCCGCCAATTCCCGTTCCGGGCCCTGCTTGAGCCGTCCAACGGCGATAATGACAAGTCGCATGGCGACATCTTTCCGGCAAAATGGCTGTCGGGGCTCGAAGTGGTTTGCCGCAGAGACGGCGCTGATGTCCTGATTCCGAAGCTCGCATCATGCGCGGCCACCCCCGCTGGACCGGTCGGTTGCGCGCAACCGGCTGCCGAAGCGGCAGATCGCCCGTGCCGCGCACATCAAACCTGTCACGCGTTCAGCCGACGCGATGGCGGCCGGTCAGATCGTTTTCGCCGCCGTCGGGCCCTGGGTCCACAATCTCTCCAGATTGTAGAACTCACGCACCTCCGGTCTGAAGATGTGTACGATCACGTCGCCAGAATCGATCAGCACCCAATCGCAATTAGGCAGGCCTTCGATGTGGATGTTGGTGATGCCGGTTTCCTTGAGGCCCTTCGCCACATTTTCCGCGATCGCGCCGACGTGCCGGTTGACCCGGCCCGAGGTGACGATCATGTAGTCGGAAAATGCGGATTTGCCGCGAAGGTCGATGGTGACCGTTTCCTCCGCCTTCATATCGTCGAGGCGGGAGAGGATCATATTCAGCGTCTTGTCGGCGTCTGGTTGCGCCTTCAAGGCCGCAGCTTGTGTCGATGTTTTACGCGTCTTGGGTAAAACAGACTTTGACAATACAGATGTTGCCAGGGACCATTCCTTTCACTGTATCGCGAACGCCCGAATCCTAGCGACGTCCGCTGACGATACTATGCATGTGGGGTTAATGGTTTCAATATCCAGCGCCCCGATTCCGGAGTTCGAACTTTCCGTTTCAAAGTCATCCCTGACGCGAACCTCGGAGAACGCAGGGACGCCGGTAACCCGTGGTGGAGCCGATGGTTCCGCAAGCGTCCAGCGAACGGCAGCCGTGTCGACATCATGTCACCTGGTTCTCCAGGTGCCGTCCCGGTTACGCAAGCCGGTCGATGACATCGGAAGCTTCATGCCGGTGAGGAAGACCCAGGCCGGCGCGCGCCGATCGGCAAGCCGCCCGGCCTCGCTCTCGGGCAGGCGGTAACGTGCCAGGGCCTGTGAGGCGGGCGAGGCAAGAGCGCGAAAGCTTTGTGGCGGACGGTCGATCACGGCGATCGGCACCTCGAATGCGATATCCCGCCAGTTTTGCCAGCGGTGAAACTGCGCGAGATTGTCCGCGCCCATGATCCAGACAAAACGCAAGGTGGAAGCGCGGCGACGCAGATATCTCACGGTGTCAACAGTGTATCGCGTTCCGATGACGGATTCGAGACAGCTTACATCGATGCGCGGGTCGTTGGCCACGCGCCGTGCCGCCTCCGCGCGCTCGTCGAGATCGTGCAACGCCTTGTCATCCTTGAGTGGATTGCCCGGCGTTACCAGCCACCATACACGGTCGAGCCTCAACCGCTTGATTGCGAACAGGCTGACGGCGCGGTGCGCCTGATGCGGCGGATTGAAGGATCCGCCGAGCAGGCCGACACGCATACCGTTGCAGTGAAGAGGAATGGCGGCGTTCGATCGCGACGGGACCAATTTGTTCAACGAGCGCTCCGTTTGCGGCGTTCGTTTCTGGTTGCGGCGCCTGGGAACCTCAACCCCGCGCACGCCGGGTACTTGCGCTGCGCCGTTGGCCCGGTTTCGCGCGCCGCCAGGTCGCTTGAATGCGGGCGAGCGCTCACGGCCGGGTCTGCCCGGTGCCGTGAACGCGATATTTGAAGCTGGTCAGTTGTTCGGCGCCCACCGGGCCCCGCGCATGGAATTTGCCGGTGGCGATCCCGATTTCGGCGCCGAACCCGAATTCGCCGCCGTCCGCAAACTGGGTGGAGGCGTTGTGCAACACGATCGCGGAATCGACCTGATCGAGAAATTTCCGCGCCGTCGCTTCGTCATCCGTCACGATCGCATCGGTGTGATGCGAGCCGTGGTTATGGATATGGGCAATCGCCTCGTCGACGCCTTCGACCAGCTTCGCTGCGATGATCGCGTCTTCATATTCGGTGTCCCAGTCCTCGTCGGTGGCCGGCTTGACCCGGGCGTCAGTCCGCTGCACGGCGTCGTCGCCGCGCACTTCGCAGCCGGCATCGATCAGCATCTCGACCAGGGCCTTAAGAGTTGTCGGCGTTCCCTTGCGGTCGACAAGCAGTGTTTCGGCAGCGCCGCACACGCCGGGGCGGCGCATCTTGGCGTTAAGGACGATCGATTTTGCCATTTCCAGGTTGGCCGCGTGATCGACATAGACGTGATTGACGCCTTCCAGATGCGCGAACACCGGCACGCGGGCTTCCGCTTCGACGCGCGCAACTAGGCTCTTGCCGCCGCGCGGAACGATGACGTCAATGGCGCCGTTCAATCCCGTCAGCAACAGTCCCACGGCAGCGCGATCGCGGGTCGGCACAAGCGCGATCGAAGACTCGGGAAGTCCCGCCTCGCGCAACCCCTTCACCAGGCATTCATGGATCGCCCGGCAAGAGCGGAAGCTGTCCGAACCGCCGCGCAGGATGACCGCGTTTCCCGACTTGAGGCAGAGCACGCCGGCATCGGCCGCGACGTTGGGACGGCTTTCGAAGATCACGGCGACGACGCCGAGCGGAACGCGAACCCGTTCGATGGTCATGCCGTTGGGACGCTGCCACCTCTCCGTTACGACGCCGACTGGATCCTTGATTTCGCGCACCGTAGCTACGCCATCGGCCATGGCATCGATGCGACCCTGCGTCAGCGTCAGGCGGTCGATGAAGGCCGACGTGGCGCCTCCCGCGCGCACTTCGGCAACGTCCTCGGCATTGGCCGCGAGAATAGCGGCAGCGTTGGTCCGAATTGCCCGTTCGATCGCCTCCAGCGCCCGGTTTTTCTGCTCGGGCGGGGTGAGCGCCAGCACCCGCGCAGCCTCACGCGTACGCCTGGCCAGATCAGACATCAGGTCAGGCAAATCGGCGTTGGCGTCGATTGCCTTCAAGGGTGCACTCATATTGGCCCGAGCCTCGGTTAAGATCATGTCCTACCATGGAAATCCACGTTCTGCGAACGCCGTGCCGCGATCACGCACCTGCTTGGACGCTGAAAAGCGCTCGGCCATTGGCCTATAGCATGATCCGCAGCGGGTCGATCTCGGGCAAACGCGCCTCAGGGCGTCGAAAACGCGGCGCTGGGGCCGATCACGAGGTCGTCGCGATGGATCATCTCGGAGCGGCCGCTGACGCCGAGGATCGCCAGCACATCGCCTGATGAGCGACCTCTGATCTTCTCGGCATCCTCGGCGTCGTAGGCGACAAGGCCGCGGCCGATCTCATGGGTGTCTGGCCCGCGCACCACCACGGCGTCGCCTCGGGCAAACTGCCCATCGACGCGGATCACGCCGGCCGGCAACAGGCTCTTGCCCGCACGCAGCGCGCTGACCGCGCCGGCGTCGATGGTCAGCGTACCCTTTGGCTCGAGCGAGCCCGCGATCCAGCGTTTTCGCGCGGTGACCGGATTGGCCGGCGTCAGGAACCAGGTGCAGCGCCCGCCATCGGCGATGGCTTGCAGCGGATGTTCGATCTTGCCCGACGCGATCAGCATGTGAGTGCCGGCGGTGGTTGCGATTTTTGCCGCCTCGATCTTGGTGCGCATGCCGCCGCGCGATAATTCCGATCCCGCGGCTCCCGCCATCGCTTCGATTTCGGATGTCACGGATTCGACGACCGAAATGAGCTTTGCCTTCGGATTGGCGGCCGGGGGGGAATCGTAGAGGCCGTCGACGTCCGAGAGCAGGATCAGAAGGTCGGCGCTCGACATGGTGGCGACGCGGGCCGCGAGGCGGTCATTGTCACCGTAGCGGATTTCGTTGGTCGCAACCGTGTCATTCTCGTTGATGATGGGCACCGCGCGCCATTCCAGAAGTTTTGCGATGGTTGAGCGCGCGTTGAGATAACGGCGCCGCTCCTCGGTGTCCTGCAGGGTAACCAGGACTTGTCCTGCGCCGATGCCATGAGCGCCAAGCACCTCCGACCAGATCCGCGCCAGCGCGATCTGTCCCACCGCGGCCGCACCCTGGCTTTCCTCGAGCTTCAACGGGCCACGCGGCAGTTTCAAACGGCTGCGTCCGAGTGCGATCGAGCCGGACGAAACGATCAGCAGCTCGCGTCCCTCGCCGTGCAGTTTTGCGATATCGGCGGCCAGTGCCGTAAGCCACGCGGTTCGCACCTCGCCGGCATCGGAATCGATCAAAAGCGACGAGCCGACCTTGACGACGATACGGCGGAATTTTTTCAGCGCGGGGCGGGCCATAAGCTTCAGGGAGCGGTGAAACGTTCAATAGGCAATACGTGCTGTGGTCTCGAATTGGAAGTGGCCGCGGCCACCTTGGCGTGCGAGATTATCGGCAATGGCGGTCGCCGCGACAAGCTAGCTGTGTGGGGTCGCTGGTGTTTGCGACGCGATCCAGGGAGCGTCGCCGGCCTTGGCCTTGGCCGATACCGGAGCTTCGCCGATTACGTCCGCCAGCGCTCGCAACGCTTGCCTGACGCCCTCGCCGGTCACACCCGAAATCAAAAGCGGCGCCTTCTTCGCGGCGCGCTTGAGGCGGTCCTTCTGTTTTTTCAATTCGTCCGGCGTTACCGCGTCGATCTTGTTCAAGGCGACGATTTCGATCTTCCCGACAAGATCTCCCGCGTAGGCCTCAAGCTCCTTGCGCACCGTCTTGTAGGCTTTGCCCGCGTGTTCGCTGGTTGCGTCCACCAGATGCAACAGCACGCGGCAGCGCTCGATATGGCCGAGGAAGCGGTCCCCGAGGCCAGCGCCTTCATGAGCACCCTCGATCAGGCCGGGAATATCGGCAAGCACGAATTCGCGGCCATCCGCATTCACCACCCCAAGCTGGGGATGCAGCGTGGTGAAAGGATAATCGGCGATCTTTGGCTTGGCGGCAGAGACCTTGGAAAGAAACGTCGATTTGCCGGCGTTGGGCAGGCCGACAAGGCCGGCGTCGGCGATAAGTTTCAACCGCAGCCAAATCCAGCGCTCCTCGCCCGGCTCGCCGGGATTGGCGTTGCGTGGCGCGCGGTTGGTGGGAGATTTGAAATGTGCATTGCCGAAGCCGCCATTGCCTCCCTCCGCGAGCACGAACTTCTCGCCGAGCGTGGTGAAGTCGTGGATCAGCGTCGTCTTGTCCTCGTCGAAGATCTGCGTGCCGACCGGCACTTTGAGCACAATGGCCTTGCCGCCGGCGCCGTGGCGATCCTTGCCCATGCCATTGGCACCCCTCTCGGCCTTGAAATGCTGCTGATAGCGGTAGTCGATCAGGGTGTTCAGGCCATCCACCGCTTCGACGATGACGTCGCCGCCGCGCCCGCCATTGCCTCCGCTCGGGCCACCGAACTCGATATACTTCTCGCGGCGAAACGCCACGCAGCCGTTACCGCCGTCGCCGGAGCGGATATAGACCTTGGCTTCGTCGAGGAATTTCATGGCGCATAGGTAGGGCAGTCAAGTCGAAGCGGCAACCTCAAAGCTTGGTAAATGCCGGCGAAAGTCCGCAGCCTTTCGGCCCTCACGAGGCTTTTCTGGTCCTCGCGTCGCCAGGCGTTCGCTTGCGCAACAGGAATTTTTGCCATCCCTCCAGCACCAATTCGCGGCGTTGATTGAAAACGCTGCTGCGCAAGCTCACGACGCCGGTGGTACGACCCGGCGACAAATCCGCCACCTCGAGCGCCGGATAGATCGTGTCGTCTGCGAATACCGGCTTGAGGAAACGGCTCGACTGTTCGAGGAATCCGACAAGCGATTCTTCTACCATGAACGGAAACAGCCCGGCGCCCGGCGCCGTGTGGATCAGGGTCTGGAAGCCGTGGGCGAGCAGGTTCGGCATACCGCGGGCGCGGCAATATTCGACATCGTAATGCACGGGATGGGCGTCACCGCTCGCGGTCTGGAAGGCCGCGAACACCGCCGATGTCATGGTGCGACTGGGAAGCACAAAGCGCTCGCCGAGGGCAAAATCCTCAAACCAGCGTTGCTGCGGCACCATGCGATGGCGAACGGGATCGAAATCGGTCATCCGGCTGTCCTGACGTTGACTGGGGGCGTAGCGGTATCGCAGAGGTGGGGTGGCGGCAATCAGGCTTGTCCCACGCCTGCACGCCTTTAAAACACCCCGGCCATGACCTTGCTTGAGAAAATCTCGACCCGCAACGACCAACGCTCCGCGCGCCTTGCCGGCATCGGATTGATGCTGCTGTCGATCTTCATGTTTTCGTTCGGCGATGCCATCGGCAAGTTCATCGTTGCAACCTATTCCGTCGGCCAGTTATTGTGCCTGCGCGCTTGCGCGGCGCTGTTGGTGCTGTCGCCGCTGATCTGGCGCCAACGCGCAGCGTTCGTGACCCTGGAACGGCCGCGCCTGCAACTGCTGCGGGTTTTGCTCTCGACGCTCGAAGTCGCCGCCTTCTTCCTGGCAACCGTCTATCTGCCACTTGCCGACGTCACCACCTATTACCTGGCCTGTCCGATCTTCGTCACCGCATTGTCGGCGATCGTGCTGGGTGAGCGGGTCGGCTGGCGGCGCTGGAGCGCAATCGTGGTCGGCTTCTGCGGCGTGCTGATCGCGCTGCGCCCGTCATCACAAACCGTCTCCGGGCCGGCGATAATCGCACTCTGCGGCAGCCTGTGTTTTTCGGTCTTGATGTTGATCACGCGGCACTTGCGCGCGACGCCCGACATCGTGATGGCGACGTCGCAGTTTTTCGGAACACTCACATTGGGCGCGCTGATGTCTCCGTTCGGATGGGTTACGCCGAGCCTCGGTAGTCTCGCATTGTTTGCAGCCGCCGGCTGCGTCTCGGTCAGCGCACTCTTGTGCGTCAACCGCTCCTTGAAACTCGCACCCGCCAGCGTCGTGGTACCTTACCAATATTCGATGATCGTGTGGGCGATCATGTTCGGCGTCGTCGTATTCGGTGACGTGCCGTCATGGCCGACGATAGTGGGCGCCGCAATCATCATCAGCGCCGGACTTTACATCTTCCTGCGCGAGCGAAATCTTGGCCACGAGGATACTGCGGTCAGCCCGCCGGCGTGAACCTCACCCTCCCTCCAGGGAGGGTGAGAACGATCAGCGCCCGCGCCGGATCGAATTGCTCCAGTTCCTTAGCGACGCCCACACGCTGCGCGTCAGGCGAAAGCAATCCACCGGCGTCGAAGATCCCAGCGCCTCGAAGCGATGCAGTTCGACGCCGCTCCACTGGAAGCCGCATTTCTCCAGCACGTTCCGCGAGGACGGATTGGCGACGCGAGCGCCCGACCTGATCTGCTCGATTTCGAACTCCTCGAAGGTAAAGTCGATCGCCGCGCGTGCAGCTTCCGTCGCAAAGCCTTGGCCCCAATATTCCACACCGAGCCAGTAGCCGAGTTCAGGCACCTCTGCCTCGCGCCAATCGAGGCCCACCATCCCGATCGGCGTGTGATTGTTTTCGATCAGGAATGCGGTTTCGCGCCTGTCGGTCGCAATGCCGCGAACGAATTCGACGGCATGATCCTGCGAATAAGGATGCGGCAAGCGGCGGGTGTTCTCCGCAATTCGGCGATCGTTGGCGAGATGCGAGATGGCCCTCACATCGGCGAGCGTCGGCCTGCGCAACACCAATCGCTCGGTTTCAAGGACGCAGCGTCCAGCCTCGCGCAATGTCGGGGGCGGGATATCCTGCAGCATGTCGGGCTCCTTGAGCGGTAGCTTTGAAACCATGGCGCGTGGCCTGATCGGGACACGCAATACAAAAGGGGAGGCCGGTTTCCCGCCTCCCCTTTGGAGTCTTTTGGCACTCCGCCGGTTCGTCAGGACCCGGCGGACTCAAAAATGTGTCCACCGTCTATTCGGCCGCACCATCGATCATGGGAATCACCGAGACAAAGGTGCGGCCATTGGCTTTGGCACGAAACTCCACATGACCCTCTACCTTGGCGAACAGAGTATGGTCCGTGCCCATGCCGACATTAAGGCCGGGATGCCAGGTGGTGCCACGCTGACGTGCAATGATGTTGCCGGCAATCACGTGCTCGCCGCCATAGACCTTGATGCCAAGGCGCTTGCCCGCTGAATCACGGCCGTTACGCGATGAACCGCCTGCCTTTTTGTGAGCCATGGCCCGTCTCCAACCTCTATCTAATATCTAGCCCGATTCCTTGACGAAATCATTTCACTTTATGTCAAGCGTCGATCGGCAGTTTCACTTTTTATCACTTTTGCCCTTCGCGGCGGCCTTTTTGGCCGGGGCTTTCTTCGTTTCGCTCCTGGCCTCTTTCTTGGCGCGCGGTTTTGCCGCGGCCTTTTTGGCCGCCGTCTTCCTGGGGGCGGCCTTCTTCTTTGCCGCCTTCGGCGCCGCGTCGCTGTCGTCGGCCGGCGCTGCGGCAATCGGTTTCTCGCGCTTCGGGCGCGGTCCGATCGTCGGCTTGTTATCATTGGTCAAGATCTCGGTGATGCGGAGCACCGTGATCTCGTCGCGATAACCGCGCTTGCGGCGCGAATTCTTGCGGCGACGCTTCTTGAAAGCGATGACTTTCGGGCCGCGCTTGTGCTGCAGCACTTCGGCCGCAACGGATGCACCGGGAACGGTGGGTGCGCCAAGCACCGGCGAGTCGCCGCCTACCAGTAAAACTTCGCCAAGTTGCACGATCGTTCCGACATCGCCGGCGATCTTGCCTATCTCGAGCACATCATCCGGAACGACGCGGTATTGCCGGCCGCCGGTCTTGATGACTGCGAACATCGTTTTATTCCTTCGTGTTCGATTCCGGCCTCGGAAGGCTCCGGGCCGGCTTTTTCTACAGTCTTTATGGGTTCGATTTCCGCGCGATCAGGCGAGAGCCTCTAGAGAGTCGCGCAAAAACAAACAGCGCGAGAAAGCTCCCGCGCCGGGTGCGGGACTTATAGCCGCCGGTAGTCCAGAGTCAAGGCAAACTGAGCCGAAATCGGCCAAAAATGACGGGTTTGGGGCCAAATGAGCGCCAGGAGCGGCAGATTCGGGGGCGGGCGGCTGTCTTCGGCCAGCGCGCAATTTTGCCGTCGGCCAGCGTGAAACCAACGGGTTCCCCGTTTGTTGTTCCACCGATCATGACTTTGGCAGGGGAAAAATGGCCGAGGACACCCTGAATACGGCCGGCCTCGGCCGGCACGGCGCGACCCGTCTGCCTTCGGTTGACGTTGAAAGTTTCAATGTCGAATTGAAGGACGACGAAGGCTTTCTCGGCGACCGTGCCAGCAAGGGGGCGTTTCGCAAGATCCTGGACGATTTGCGCAAGCCGCTGAGGAAGAACGGCGAGGATCCGCTGGGCGATAAATCCGCCGAGCAAATCAGCAAGAGCGCGCTCGATGAGGCGTTGGTTGGCGATGACATACACGCTGCCGCACTCGTCCATGGTGCCATCGAGGAATTCGCCAACGAATTGGCCCATGTTACCTCGCGCTTCCTGAAGACAAAGTCGTGGGCGGACACAGAACGCATTGTGGTCGGCGGCGGATTTCGGCAGAGCCGGGTGGGGGAGCTGGCGATTGCGCGCACGGATGTTCTGCTCAAGGCCGATGGATTTCAGGTCGATTTGGTGCCGATCCGCTTTGATCCAGACGATGCCGGATTGATCGGCTGCCTGCATCTGGCCCCGTCGTGGATCTTCGAGGGCTATGACAGCATCCTCGCGGTCGACATCGGCGGTACCAATATCCGCTGCGGCGTGGTCGAAACCCGCTGGAAGAAGGCGCCGGACCTGTCGAAGGCATCGGTGTGGCGCTCGGAACTGTGGCGCCATGCCGACGACGAGCCGACGCGGGAAGGCGCGGTCAAGCGCCTGGTCAAGATGCTGAAAGGGTTGATCTCGGAGGCCGATGCGGAGGGACTGAAGCTTGCGCCGTTCATCGGGATTGCTTGTCCCGGAGTGATCAATGCCGATGGTTCGATCGCCAAGGGCGCGCAGAACCTTCCCGGCAATTGGGAGAGCAGCAAGTTCAATCTTCCGGCCAGTCTGGTGGAGGCGATCCCGGAGATCGGCGGTCACGACACGGCGGTGGTGATGCATAATGACGGCGTGGCGCAGGGACTTTCGGAAGCTCCGTTCATGCAGGACATCGACCACTGGGGCGTCCTTACGATCGGCACCGGTCTCGGCAATGCGCGCTTTTCCAATCGCAGGAAGGAAAGCGACGAGAAGAAAGACAAGGACGAAAAGGAGAAGAAGGACAAGGAGAGGAAAAAGGATTGAAGCCTCGAGCGCGACGACAGGTGTTCGGCTTTTCCACCTCGGCCTCCGGTAACCTTGACCGGTTACGTTAAAAGCGGGATCGCGTTGCCGCCTTCGAGCGGATAGCTAGCGTCGGAACGTCGCTCAGATTGGGCCAGCGAAGCCGCACTTTCGGCCCAGAATTCATGAGATGACACGGGACCGCCGGTTTGTTCCGCGTCTGGCGGTCCCACCCCGTTCTCGACCTGGCGATGCGTCCTCACGCGATGGGATATGCGGGAATTTCGCGCAACTAGAGCCATTTCGGTTCTGATTGAATCAGAACCGAGGCTCTAATCTTTTGTTTTGACGCGTTTTCTTTACGCGAACCGCTACACGCTTCGCTTGAAAACGCTATAACGCCTTGTCTGATCAGCCGTCCTCGCCTAGAACTCGCCCCGACCTCGGAGCACCGAAAAGCTGTGGCTCCGTCCTGGCGCCTGGAGAGGTGGCAGAGTGGTTGAATGCACCGCACTCGAAATTCGCTCGTGACCGTGCCTTCCCGTTTTGTTCTGTTTCGTGA
>Ga0210387_10003928_pt1 | contig 11425 bp, 9 predicted proteins | sample IncBWC7OmetaG_FD_160108 | JGI IMG/M metagenome (GOLD analysis project Ga0210387, IMG submission 160108) | Forest soil microbial communities from Barre Woods Harvard Forest LTER site, Petersham, Massachusetts, United States - Inc-BW-C-7-O ... | reverse complement strand
CCGCGCCATGGCGTCGATCTTCACCATCTCGCCGTGGCGCAGCAGCCGGTAGTAGCTCTCCTGCACCAGTTCGGCCGCGTCATCGGGCGGCACCAGCCGCAGCAGGTAGCGCTGCAGGGAGACGCGATGCCGATTGAACAGCATCGTGACATAGGCCCGGTGCGAAGGGTCGGCCGGGGTCGGTTCCGCGGCAGCGGCCGCCTCCGGCCCGTCCAGGTCCAGCGGATAGGCGCTTTGCGCCACGCCGGCGCTCAGTTGGGTCGTATCGGGCTTCATGTGTGCTGATTTTACGAGAAAGCCACTCAGAATCGGTACACAAATCCGCAGTCGAATTGCAGCGGATCCAGCCGGATATCCCGGCTTGGCATGGCGCCTGCCGCAGGCTGGACTTGCGCCCAGCTCGCGGCCGCATTCAGCATCCAGTGCCGGTCGAGCCGCAGATTGATACCGGCTTCGGCGATGGGTCCGGCAGTCACCCGGTCCAGCCCGGCCACGCCGCTCACCTCGTATAGGGCCGTGACATCGACACCGGCGCCCAGGTACGGATCCCAGCGATCCTCAGGCGCGAAATAGTATTTGAATGTCACCGCGGAAGACTGCAGGCGGGCACTCGCACGATGCGCGGCCGCCGCCGCAGTCCCGGGTACTTCAAACGAGTGGGTGCGCGGGACCGTCAGGGCCAACGCCGCGGCAACATGGTCAGTGATGAAATATTCCCCGGTTACGGCGGCGCTGGCGCCGCCGGAGGCATTGCCGTTGTCCTGCGCATAATTGACAAAGAAGCCCAGCAGCCACGGTCCTTCGCTGGCGCGCGTCGTCGGCACTTCGCGTGCAACGGCCGCAGGCGTTGCGGGCCCTTCGGGCGCGGCAGTGGGCGGTGCGGGAGGCTGCTGATTCACCACGGCGGTCGGTCGGGGCTTGATCAAAAATACGCCATTGGCACCCTGCGAGACCTGCAGACGGCTATGGGCCAACAGGGCGCGCAGGGCCTGGCGGGGGGTGAATGTGCCTTTGATCGCCGGCGCGGTGAGATGGGCCACGGGGCCGGGATCCACGAATACCTGGGTGTTGGCCTGCACGGCCCAGGCATTGAGGGCCGCGGCCATGGGTTGCGCGGGAATGTCGAACTCGACGCGCGCATCGCCCGGTGCGGGCGGCCCGTTTGCGCCCGCCGCCTGTGCCCGGGCAGGCACGGGACAACACAGCGCCGCGCACAAGCAGGCCATGCTTGCCGCCAGTGCGGCGCCGGCGCATCCGCCGCGCGGCATCAGCCGGATCCGGTCACATTACCGGTGCCAAACGTGTCGCACTGGTTCGGGTCACCGGAATCGATGCCGCGCTTGAACCAGGAGACCCGCTGCGCGCTGGTGCCATGCGTGAAGGATTCCGGCACCACCGTGCCGCGGGCCCTTTTCTGCAGGGTGTCATCCCCGATCTGGCTGGCGGCATTGAGCGCGGTTTCAATATCGCCCGGTTCGAGGCGCCAGCCCTTCTCCTGCTGCGCACGCCGCGCCCACACCCCGGCGAAACAATCGGCCTGCAGTTCGATCTTGACACTCAGGGCGTTGGACTGCGCGGCGCTACTGCGCTCGCGCTGCGCGTCGATCCGGCCCAGTATCCCGAGCAGGTTCTGTACGTGGTGGCCCACTTCGTGGCCGATCACGTAAGCATGGGCGAACTGGCCGGGTGCATTCAGTTGCTGGGTCATCAGGTCGAAGAAACCCAGATCCAGGTACACGATGCGGTCGTTCGGGCAGTAGAACGGTCCGGCGGCGGCCTCCCCCTGGCCGCAGGCCGTCGGATAGCTGTCGCGGAACAGGCGCAGTTTGGGATTCTCGTAGGTGCGGCCCATCTGCTTGAACGTATCGGTCCACACCACTTCGGTGCTGCGCAGGATCTGCGACACGAACCGGACCTGTGGATCTTCGGTGTCCGCCGTCGGGCCCGGCGACTGGTCGGCACCCTGGTCCGCCGTCGGGTCGGCTGTTGGGGGCGCGGTCTGCTGCACGGGCGTGCCACTGAGCAGTCCGAGTATCTGCAGGGGGTTGATGCCCAGCACCCACCCCCCAATCAGCGCGATGACGATCGTGCCCAGGCCAATGCCGTGCACCGGCCGGAACTGGAACCCGCCGCCGCCGCTGGAACCGCGAACGTCCTCGACGTTGCGGCTCTCGTCCTGATCGCGCATGTCCACTAGCAGGTTCCCGTCAGGGTGTGATCTTGGTGCCGAGCACCGTGAGGAACTGCCGTATCCAGGCCGGATGCGCAGGCCACGCGGGCGCCGTCACGAAGTTGCCATCGGTCACGGCCTGGTCGATGGGTATCTGCGCGTATTCGGCGCCGGCCAGCCGCACTTCGGGCGCGCAGGCGGGATACGCGGAGATCCGGCGACCGCGGATCACATCGGCCGCGGCCAGCACCTGGGCGCCATGACACACCGCCGCAATCGGCTTGTTCGCCTGCGCGAAGTGCTGCACGGCCTTCAGGACTCGCGCATCCAGGCGCAGATACTCGGGCGCGCGCCCGCCGGGTATCACCAGGGCCTCGTAATCGGCAGGATTGGCGGCATCAAAAGTGGCATTGAGCGCGAAGCGGTGCCCCGGCTTTTCGGAATAGGTCTGCGCACCGTCAAAATCGTGGACCGCCGTGAGGACATAGTCGCCGGCGGCCTTGCCGGGGCACATTGCGTCCACCTTGTGCCCGGCCATCACGAGCATCTGGAAGGGCACCATGGTTTCATAGTCCTCGACGTAGTCGCCGACGAGCAGCATGATTTTCTTCGGCATGATTGCGACTCCTGCAATGCGGTCGTCCAGTATCCCAGTTTCGGCCACGCGACTCCATGCGCGCCACACAGCGTATACTTCGGCCTCGCTGGCAACTCGCCGCAATCGCACGGAAGAACCGATGATTCGTCAGTCACACGTAAGGATTGCGGGGCTGCTGATGTTGAACGCCGTCATGCTCGGCGTCGCACAGGCCCAGAGCGCCGCGGTCAAGGCCCAGGGGCAGGCGGTATTCAAACGCGTCTGCGCCGTGTGCCATTTGAGCCTGGTGCCCACCGCCGGCAAGGCGCCGGCCACCGCCGATGCCCGTGCGGTGCCCGTCGAGCTGCTGCATCGCTACGCCCCGGAGGCGATTCTCACGGCCCTGACGACCGGCAAGATGCAGGCGCAGGGTTCGACCCTGACCGACGCGGAACGCAAAGCGGTGGCGCAGTTCATCACGGGCCGGCCCTTCGGCCCGGTGCAGCTGGCCGCGGTCACGGCCGGAAAACTGTGCGCGCAGCAGGTGCCGATGAGTGATCCGGCGACCATGCCCCGCTGGAGTGGCTGGGGCAATAGTTTGGAGAACACACGCTTTCAGGATAAGGCCGCGGGCGGCCTGTCGGCAGCGGATCTGCCGCACCTGAAGCTCAAATGGGCGTTCGGCTACGCGAATGTCCCCGCGGCGCGCACCCAGCCGGCGGTCGCGGGCGGGCGCCTGTTCGTCGCCAGTGACAACGGCGGGGTGTATGCGCTGGATCCGGCGACGGGCTGCACCTACTGGATGTTCAAGGCTCCGGCCGGCGTGCCGACGGCGCTGTCGGTCGCGCCGTACCACGGTGCCGACGGCAAGCCGGGCAATGTCGTCCTGTTTGGCGATCGCCAGGCCAACGCGTACGCGGTCGATGCGCAGACCGGCAAGCAGGTGTGGACCACGAAGATCGATACGCACCCGTCCGCGGCAATCACCGGCGCGCCGGCGCCCTATGAGGGGCGCGTGTATATCCCGATCCAGGGCGTCGGAGAGGAAGGACAGGGAATCCATGCGACCAAGGGCTGCTGCACCCTGCGTGGCAGCGTGACCGCGCTGGATATCGACACCGGCAAGGTACTGTGGAAGACCTACACCGTGCCGCAGCCGCAGCCGCGCGGCAAATCCGCCGCCGGCCTGCCGATGTTCGGTCCGTCGGGTGTGGGCATCTGGTCCTCGCCGACCATCGATGCCAAGCGCAAGCTCATTTACGTGGCCACGGGCAATGCCTACACGGATCCCCCGCAGCACACCAGCGATGCGGTGCTGGCGCTGGATATGGTCACCGGCGCGATCAAATGGGTAAGCCAGGTGCTGCCCAACGATGTGTGGGCCATGGGCTGCGCGGCGACGAACAATCCGAACACGGGTTGCCCCGCGACCCTGGGACCGGACTACGACTTCTCGGCCTCACCGGCGCTGGCGCACCTGCCGGGGCGTGACCTGCTGGTGTTGCCGCAGAAATCGGGCATGGCCTATGCGATGGATCCGGACCAGCAAGGCAAGGTGGTGTGGCAGTACCGGGTCGGCAAAGGCAGCGGCCTGGGCGGCATGTGGGGCGGCGCCATCGCAGGCGATCGGGTGTTCATCGGCACCGCCGATCTGCTCACGGAAACTCCGGGCGGCGTGCACGCGCTGAATCTGAAGGACGGCAGCCTGGCATGGGCCGCGCCGCGTCCGCAGGCGCTGTGCGCGGGACAGGTGGGCTGCAGCACCGGGCAGGGCGCCGCGGTGACCGCAATTCCCGGTGCCATTCTCAGCAGCGGCATGGACGGCGGACTGCGTGCCTATTCGACCAAGACCGGCAAGGTGATCTGGCTGTTCAACACCAGCCGTTCATTCAAGACCGTGAATGACGTGAAGGCCAGCGGCGGCAGCATGGATGGCCCCGGCCCGGTGGTCGCTGGCGGCATGCTGTTCGTCAATTCAGGCAACGGCAGCCTGGTCGGGCTGCCGGGCAATATTCTGCTGGCCTTCGGCCTGGAGTAAGCGCATGGGACGGGTCCCGCACACGGACCCGTCCCCGGTCGCTCAGCGGTGCAGGTCGAAGCGGTCCAGGTTCGTCACCTTGGTCCATGCTGCCACGAACTGCTGCACGAAGCGCTCCTCGCCGTCGGACTCGGCATAGACTTCGGCGACCGCGCGCAGCTCGGAGTTGGAGCCGAACACCAGGTCCACGGAGGTCGCGGTCCACTTGACCTGGCCGGTCTTGCGGTTATGTCCCTCGTAGAGGCCTGGCGTGCTGGCCGACTTGTTCCACACCGTGGACATGTCGAGCAGGTTGACGAAGAAGTCATTGCTCAGCGTACCCGGACGGCTTGTGAACACCCCGTGCGGGGATTGGCCCTCGTTGGCGTTCAGCGAGCGCAAGCCACCGACCAGCGCCGTCATCTGCGGTACCGACAGGGTCAACAGGTTGGCCCGGTCGACCATCAGTTCGGCGGGGGAACGACTCTGGCCCGGCGCAAGGTAGTTGCGGAAGGCATCGGCGGTTGGCTCCAGTACCGCGAAGGAATTGACGTCGGTCTGCTCCTGCGTCGCATCCACGCGGCCGGGTGTGAAGGCGACCTGGACAGGGTGGCCGGCGGCCTGCGCGGCCTGTTCGACCGCGGCGTCGCCGCCGAGGACCACCAGGTCCGCGAGCGAGACCCGCTTGCCGCCGGCGTGTGCCTTGTTGAAGTCCTTCTGAATGGCCTCGAGGTGCTGCAACACTTCGGCCAGTTCCTTCGAATCATTGACGGCCCAGTCTTTTTCGGGGCTGAGGCGGATGCGTGCACCATTGGCGCCGCCGCGATAGTCGGTACCGCGGAATGTCACGGCCGCAGCCCAGGTGGTGCGCACCAGCTGCGGTACCGTCAACCCGGAAGCCAGAATCTTCGCTTTCAGGGCGGAGATGTCCGCCGCCTCAATCACGGGATAATCCGCCTTGGGCAGCGGGTCCTGCCAGATCAGGTCCACCTGCGGCACATCCGGACCCAGATAGCGGGCGCGCGGCCCCATGTCGCGGTGGGTCAGCTTGAACCACGCTTTGGCGAACTCGAGTTTGAACTCCTCCGGGTGATCGTGAAAGCGCTGCACGATCTTGTGGTAGGCCGGGTCGAACTTCAGCGCCAGGTCCGTCGTGAACATCAGCGGCGCGTGGCGTACGGTCGGATCGTGCGCATCCGGCGTCAGTACCGCGGCATTCGGATCGTCCGGAATCCACTGCGTTGCACCCGCTGGGCTCTTCGTCTTCACCCAGTTGTACGTCAATAGATTGTCCAGGTACTGCGTCGTGAAGAACACCGGGCTGGAAGTCCAGGAACCTTCCAGACCACTGGTGATGGTGTCATCTCCATTGCCCTTCCCGCAGCTGTTCTTCCAGCCCAGACCCTGCTCCTCCACGCCGGCGGCGGCGGGCTCGGGTCCGAGGCACTTGCCGGCCTCATGCGCGCCGTGCGCCTTGCCAAAGCTGTGGCCCCCGGCAATCAGCGCGACGGTTTCTTCGTCATTCATCGCCATCGCGGCGAAGGCCTGGCGGATGTCCTTGGCGGCCGCCAGCGGATCCGGGTTGCCGTTCGGACCTTCCGGGTTCACGTAGATCAGGCCCATCTGTTCCGCGGCCAGCGGTTTCTGCAATTGTCCGTTGCTGTGGCGCTCATCCGCGAGCCACTTCAACTCGGGGCCCCAATAGACGAGGTCCGGCTCCCAATCGTCGGTGCGGCCGCCGGCAAAGCCAAAGGTCTGAAAGCCCATGGACTCCATCGCCACGTTGCCGGTCAGAACCATGAGATCGCCCCAGGAGATGCTCTGGCCGTACTTCTGCTTGACGGGCCACAGCAGCCGCCGCGCCTTGTCGAGGCTGGCATTGTCCGGCCAGCTGTTGAGCGGCTCGAAGCGCTGATCGGCACCGTCAGCGCCGCCGCGTCCGTCAAAGATGCGGTAGGTGCCGGCACCGTGCCAGGCCATGCGGATGAAGAACGGGCCGTAATTGCCGTAGTCGGCCGGCCACCAGTCCTGTGAGGTCGTCAGGACCTTGCGGATGTCCGCTTTGACGGCATTGAGATCGAGCTTCGCGAAAGCCTCGGCGTAGTCGAATTGTGAACCCAGCGGATTTGATCTTTCGTCATGCTGGCGCAGTGGTGACAGGTCCAGGTGGTCAGGCCACCAAAAACTCGCGGACTGGGGTGCGCCCTGGGGCGCCTCGGCGTAGGCCGGCAGCAGGGGCAGTACCGCGGCGAGCGCACAGGCTACGAACAGTCGGGGTAGAGTGTTCCGCATGATTGGTCCTCGTGACAGGGATGTAAGGGAATGTCGGCCCGGAAATTCTAGGGATTCCCTTTCATAGAGGTGATCGTTTGTTCCTGTCGGCCCGATAGAGGAAATCTATCCGCAACCGGAGTGCGTGTGCGTGCATCTTGCAATCAAGATCGTTGGCGGCCTGGTCGGCGTGAGCCTCACGCTGTTTGTTGCGGCCTTGGCGATCAATCTTTTTGATGAACAGCCCACGCCGACGGCGCGCAGCCTGCTGACAGCGCCGTCGAATCCCTACCCCGCCCAGAGCAACATATATGTGGCAATGGCTGGATTCACCCGCAGCTCGGACGCGCACGAGCTCGAATTCCACGGCGGCGGGACATTCGCGGCGCCGCTCGACTCCTCGATTTGGTCAATTGCCAGGGCGCACCCGGACGCGGTGGTCGCCTTGCGCAACGCGAACCAGGAGCTCTATGCGCGATACCTCTCCTAACACGATCTGCAGGGGTACTTTGATACGGCGCGACCGCCTCTCATGGCGCCGACCTTCTACGTGCCGCAGCTCGTCCAGGAACTTTTTCTGGCTGACGTCGCTGCGCGCGTGCAGACGGGCACCCCGCAACAACAGCGCGCCGCGCTGAGTGATCTGCAAAAGGATCTTCTGCTGTGGAAGGCCGTCCTGAAAGGCAACAGTACGCTACCATCGAAGATGCTGGCGGCCGGGGCACTTCACGCCGACCTGCTGCTGGTCGCGGACTTCGTGAATGACCCACACGCGGACCTGACGCTGCTCGATGCGAACCGCACAGCGCTCGTTATCCCCTTCGACCTCACTGATTGGCACATTGGGGGTGGGTTTGCCGCGGAATTGCGCCACATCGACTCCGTGTTGCGCGGAATATCCTGGACCAACCTGCAGGTTCGGTTCTTCAAGCTTCACGCTACCGAGAATGTGGCGGCTGAGCGAATGGAGCATCTGCAGGTACTCGCTGATGCCAATCCCGCCGATTTCTCCAAGGGCCGCGCGGCATACCGGACGTGGCTCGAGCGCCAAGCCACGATTGCATCGCCCCGCGTGATTTACAATCCGCTCGGAAAGATCGTTCTATTGGCCGAAAGGGACATCGCCTACGACGACTACATCAGTCGGGTCTACGACGTTGCGGCAATGCAAAGGCTCGTATGCCTGGACTACCAGATCAGACAACAGAACGTTGCGGCACCGGACGTTTCCGCATTCATGGCCCGGCATCCGCAATGGGCGACCCATCCGATCGACGGCAAACCGTTCCACTGGGATAGCGCTACGGGAACGATGGCCGTGATGACCGCTGGCACCCAGTCGGCCGGCCGCCGCTTCAGCCTGGTTCTGCCTTGACTTCATCGGCCCAGACGCGGAAGCCCTCGAGCACGTTCGGTCCGAAAGTCATGCTGATGGCAACGTCGGCTGCGTCGCGACCGCGGGCGATCAGTACGCGCCCTATGCGCGGTGTGTTGTTGCGGGCATCGAACGTGTGCCAGGACCCCCCGATATACGCTTCAAACCAACCGGCGAAGTCCATCGGCCCATCGACGACAGGAACGCCGATATCACTGAGGTAGCCGGTGCAATAGCGCGCTGGAATATTCAAACACCGACATAGTGCAATCGCCAGGTGCGCGAAGTCTCGACAGACTCCCTTCTGTTCGCGGAATGCTTCGGAGGCCGTTCGGGTGGGACGCGCGAACTCATAGCCGAATGTGATGTGCGTGTGGACGAAATTACACACGCTCTGCACGCGTGGCGCGCCTTTGGCGGTAGTCCCAAACAGGTTCCATGCGGCAGTGCTCAGATTATCCGTATCGCAGTAGCGGCTGCCGAGCAGATAGACCAGCGTCTCCTGCGGCAGGTTCTCCACGGCGTGCTCCTGCGCATCCGCGAAGACGGGATCTGGCAGCCCGCGATCCCTGATCAGGGCGTCGGCGGTGATGCGCATCGACCCGGCGGGTGCGACCAGGCGGGTGCACAAGTTGCCAAAACCGTCGTGATAGGACAGCAGCGGTACCCATGGATCGGTGATCATGCTGTCCGAACGAACCAGATCATTGACCCGCGTATGATGGATATGCAGATTCATGATCATCGGAGTGGGCTGTGGGCACTGAAATATCAGTTCGTAACCCAAACGCATTTGTAACATCAAAGCTCCACAGCGGGGGATGGTGGTGAGGCTTCGGGCCCCGGTACGTCGGGTAGGCGCCGAAACACGTCGCGGACACCCTCACTCCATTCATTGCTGAGGGATTTGAAGTACGCGTCCCCCGGCTCGAAGCGGTGACGACGATTGAGCCTGAGGCTGTCCCGTTCGCAGCACACCAGGTCGATGGGCATGCCGACGGAGAGGTTACTGCGCATGGTGGAATCGAAGGACACCAGCACGCATTTCATGGCGTCGCTCAGGTTCGTCGCTGAAGTGATGACGCGATCAATGATTGGCTTGCCATACTTTGCCTCGCCCGTTTGAAAAAACGGAGTCTCCGCACTTGCCTCGATGAAGTTGCCCTCGGCAAAGGTCCGGAACAATCGCAAGGGTTCGCCCTTGATCTGACCGCCGATGATGAAGGACGCGTTGAATGGACTGGCCCTGGTGGCCACGTACTTGGCGTCGCGACGCTCGACATCCCGCACGGCATCCGAAACCATGACGGCGACATCGAACATGGTGCGAGCGCTCCAGATACTGGCGAGGCCATCTCCCTGCGCCGCACCGCGCTGCTTGAGCACACTGATGACTGCCTGGGTCCCGGCCAGGTTTCCGGAACTGAGCAATACGATGGCTCGATCACCGGGGCGCTCGAACACGGTCATCTTGCAGAACATCGCGAAATTATCGACGCCGGCATGGGTGCGGGAGTCCGAGGCGAGCACAATTCCGTCCGACAGCAACACGCCAACACAATACGTCATACGCCAGTTTCCTCAGTGCATGGGTGCGAATACCGCATGCATGCCGCTTCTCTTAGCTAATGATACGCGAGGACAGAGGGCGCGTCGGTACGGCGACCCACATAAGTTGCGCGGATCGGTGGTCCAGTCCCAGAATGACTCCAGCGCAGCTTTCTTTATCCGCGCCGGGGGAATCGCATCAATGACTCGATCTTCCAAGATCGTCAAGGTCAGCGCGCTGGTGCTCGTCATTGCGCTGGCATGCGCGGCTTTTGCCTTGTCGCATGACTCGCCGGCTGTCCAAGCGCCGATTCTTCCCAGCGGCGCCCTCCGGATGCAGGCCATTGTCCTTCCCCGGTACGGCTCAGCGGATGTCCTGAAGCTCGAGGAGGTGGCGAAGCCAACTCCGGCGCACGATGAACTGCTGATCAAGGTTCGCGCCGCGTCCATCAATCCTCTGGACTGGCACCGCATGCGCGGCACGCCCTACGTGGTGCGGGTCCGGATAGGAATGGGCCGACCGAAACTGCCACGATTGGGCGTCGATTTCGCAGGAACGGTCGAAGCAATCGGCGCGGACGTAAAACTGTTCAAGGTGGGCGAGGAGATCTTTGGTACGGCCGACGGAGCCTTGGCCGAGTATGTGACCTCGACCGAAGTCGGCTTGGCCACGAAGCCCACCAACATGACCTTCCAGCAGGCAGCCTCAGTGCCGGTTGCAGGACTTACGGCGCTGCAGGGCCTGCGCGACGCGGGACATATCCGGCCGGGGTGGAAGGTCCTGATCAACGGTGCCTCCGGAGGGGTGGGCAGCTTCGCAGTGCAGATCGCCAAGGTGCTTGGCGCCGAGGTCACCGGGGTCTGCAGTACGAGCAATCTCCAGCTCGTGCGATCCATTGGCGCAGACCACGTCATCGATTACACCGCCGAGGACTACACCAAGGGCGTGCAACGTTACGATCTGATTTTCGACACCGTTGGCAATCACTCGGTGCTCGACGAGCGGCACGTGCTGACTCCCCACGGTACGATCCTCATCGTAGGCGCACCGAGTAATGATCCGTGGATTGGACCTCTCGCGGGCTTCCTCAAGGGATATTTCATTTCACCATTTGTCGCGCAGAGAATTGTCGGCGTCCAGGCGGACGCGAACAAGACGGACGATCTGGACACGCTGCGTGAGCTCATGCAGACCGGCAAGGTGAGGCCCGTCATCGACAGACAATACCGTCTGAGTGAGGCGCCGGCGGCGGTCCGCTATCTGGAAACGGGACACGCGCGCGGCAAGGTTGTCATCAGCTTGGAATAGAGGGCCTGATTAAGCTTAAGGTACCTGCCGGGGTTCATGGAAACTTCATTTATCGGTCATTCTCGCGCCCACAAGCATCACTCAAGCTGAGCGCTCTCAAATGTGCACTCATCGAGGAGTTGAAAATGAGCAACAGCGTGGCCCAGTCCTTCGCAATG